>Ga0307997_10001045_pt1 | contig 12960 bp, 10 predicted proteins | sample Davwhametageno36_FD_203165 | JGI IMG/M metagenome (GOLD analysis project Ga0307997, IMG submission 203165) | Marine microbial communities from Davis Island wharf, Antarctic Ocean - #36 | ecosystem: Environmental > Aquatic > Marine > Unclassified | place: Antarctic Ocean: Davis Island wharf... | reverse complement strand
GTCATCCAGTCAATCAAGAACTGTGGTTCCACGATGAAGAATTGGTTGAGCCATTTGAGGTATTGGATGTGTACCGGTGCGCCAAGGCCAAGGGCTTCGCGCATCTTTTGCTTCACTTCTGGCGGTACTGTCAGTGGCACTTGGGCCATTGGGTCGCCAGGGGCAAGCTGTAACAGTCCGAAGATTACGATACTGATGAACAAAAGCGTCGGGATCGAAGTGATCAATCGACGGATTGTGAAGGTCAACATAAGCGGCGCCTTTGTGCGTCAGTCGTTGGGGGTAGGGATGTAAGGGGCGCGCTTGGCACGCACCTTACGATGATTAAGGTCGACTTAGTTACCGGTGCGGTACCAGTCAGCCACATTCCACGTTTCTGAGTCGAATACGTTGAGAACAACGCCGCCCAAAGAGTTGGCATGTGCAGATACACGGCCACGGTCAACAAGCGGAACGATTGTGTAGCTGTCTTTTGTCAGCATGTCGTTCATTGCTTTGCCCAACTCACCACGTTTCTCAAGATCACCAGTTTTGGCAAGCTCGTCGATCATAGCGTCATACGCTGGATCACAGAAACGGTTGATGTTTTCACCCTGCCATTGGCTGGATGGCTTAGGCTCGTTGCCACAACGGTAGGCCGCGAGGTAAGCTTGTGGATCTGTGCCGTCAAACACATTCGCATACATTTCTACGTCTGCGTAGAATTTTTGGAACGTATCAGGGGAACCTGGGTCACCGCCGAAGAATACGGAACCATCAAGGTTACGCAGTTCTGTTTCGACGCCAATTTGGCTCCAGTAGTCTTTAATCAAGGCTTGGAAGTCCTGACGTACAGCGTTCGTGGATGTTTGATACAAGATTGACAAACGCACGTCGCCTTTAGCTCGGACGCCATCAGCGCCCATGGCCCAACCAGCTTCATCGAGCAAAGCGTTTGCACCGGTGATGTCTTGTGTCAGGCATTCAGTGTTGTCAGACGCATACAAAGCAGGCGCTGGAACAAGGTTACATGTTGGACGACCTGCGTCGCCGTAACCTACATCAACAAGCTCTTGGCGGTTGATGGCCATGGAAAGTGCTTTACGCACAGCAAGTTCTGACAAGAACGGGTGTGGTTCTGCAACTGTGGCACGAGTCTCTGCTGGAAGATCAGGTGAAGGGTTGGTCAGGTTCATTTCCAGACGCTCAACAAGTGCGCCAAACGCGGAAACCGGAACACCTTTGCCGCCCTGGGCCATCTTCTGGATGACGTCTGGTGCAAGCTGTAGGTTCCAACCATAGTCAAATTCACCAGTTTCCATAACCGCACGACCAGAGGCTTCGGCAGAACCGCCACCTTTGAATGTCATGGATGCAAACGCTGGTTTGTTTGGATCACGGTAGTTGTCGTTTGCGACCAGTGTAATCACGTCATTCGGTTTGAAGTCTGTGACAACAAATGGGCCTGTACCGATTGGGCCAAAGTTGGCTTCTGTACATTCTGGAGCGCGCGCGCCCAAGCAATCAGCGAACTGTGCCGCTTGGATAACCGGTGATTGGCCGCCAACGAATGGGCCATATGGGTTTGGTTTTGCTGTTGAGAAGGTAACTTTTGTTGTCTGCGCATCAATCGCTTCCACGCTTTCGACGCCTTCAAACTTAGCCAACTGTGCACAGCCGCCTTCAGGGTTCATGCAATATTGTGCTGTAAACACAAGGTCAGCTGAGGTCACCGGTGTGCCATCAGACCACAGTAGACCCTCTTTTAGCTTCCAAGTGATGGATGTTAGGTCCTCGGACACGCCGCCGTTTGCAACTGTAGGGATTTCATCTGTCAGATATGGAACCAAGGAGCCGTTTTGGTCAAAACGCGCCATCGGTTCGATGACAACGGCTGAGGACTCAATATCCTTTGTGCCGCCGGACAAATACGGGTTTAAGATTGAAGGGGCTTGCCAATAGATGATTTTGACTTCGCCGTCGCGACCGCGTTCACCTTCGTGACCGTCAGCCAGTGCAAAGGGTGCGAAAGCAGTGGATGCGATGGCCCCAAGCAAGAGGGTTTTAAGTTTCATGTTTTACTCCATGTTGGACACAGAACTGTGTCAATTATTCCGCAGATCACCAAAGTTGGGCCTGAGGCATTTGAGATGAATTGAAAAAAACTCGCGAAGTAAGCGGTATAACCCAGCCAAAGTACAACGTTTTTTGGCAGTCTTCGCTTGTCCCCAACAAGCCACTCATCGCCATCGAAACAGGTTCTGAAAAAATTGCAAGGGCGTTGATGGGCGACGTGAGGAAAAATTAGTTTTTGGCCTTGATTTAATTTTGTGTCAGTGACCCGCATCTATTTGACACCTGCCAAGCGTTACACGTAGCCTTAAAAAATGCTCATAGACCGGGCGCTTTGGGGGACAATATGCTAGATCACGAGAACACGTCGACAATTGGGACGCCGATCGCTGAAATCCATGGTTTACGGGTCGAATTCCAAACAAAAGACGGTTCTGTCGTCGGTGTTTCGGACGTTTCCTTTGATATTAATTCCGGCGAAACGGTCTGTGTCGTCGGCGAATCTGGATCAGGGAAATCGGTTTCTTCGCTGTCTTTGATGCGCTTGGTTGAGTTTGGTGGCGGTGAAATTACCGGCGGTCGCCTATTATTTGATCGAAAAGATGAAGGTCAGATTGACCTGGCCCAGACTGAACCGAATCTGATGCGTTCGATCCGTGGCAATGAGATAGGCATGATATTTCAGGAGCCGATGACGGCACTGAACCCCGTTTTTACCGTTGAGCGTCAACTGACCGAAGGTTTGCGCCTGCACAAAGGTTTATCCAAGGTTGAGGCCTCTGAGAAGGCGCTGGAGCTGATGCGCGAAGTGCGTATTCCAGAACCAGAGCGTCGTTTGAAACAATACCCCCACGAGTTGTCAGGCGGTATGCGCCAACGTGTGGTGATCGCAATGGCGCTGGCCTGTGAGCCGCGCCTTTTGATTGCGGATGAGCCAACTACGGCTTTGGATGTGACCATTCAGGCTGAAATTTTGGCCCTGATGGACCGATTGAAGCGCGAAACCGGCACCGCCGTTATGTTCATCACTCACGATATGGCGGTTGTTGCTCAGATGGCTGACCGCGTTGTGGTCATGTTCCGTGGTGAAAAGGTTGAAGAGGGGACTGTCGAGGAAATCTTTGAAAACCCGCAGCATCCTTACACGAAGGCCTTACTGGCCGCCGTTCCCAAATTGGGCGAGATGACGGGCAAAGAATATCCAGAACCGATGGTTCTGATGGGTCGTGATCAGGGCCCGATTGAGCCGATCAAAGGCAGTGACGAAGTCTTGCTGGAAGTTGAGAACCTCACCACCCATTTCCCAGTCAAGGGTGGGTTTTTTCGCCGCACAATTGCGAATGTTCACGCTGTTGAGGACCTGTCGTTCACCATCAACAAAGGTCAGACTCTGAGTTTGGTTGGAGAATCTGGCTGTGGTAAATCCACTGCCGGTCGTTCGATCCTGCGCCTTGTTGATCCGCAAACTGGTGCTGTGCGCCTTGGGGGTAAAGACATTATGGCGCTGGATACCAATGGTTTGCGCAATGCGCGCCTTGATATGCAGATGATTTTCCAAGATCCCTTTGCATCGCTGAACCCGCAAATGCAGTTGTCGGATCAGGTCGCAGAACCCATGCATAACTTTGGCACGTTGAAGGGCAAAGCACTGCAAGACCGTGTTGAGATGCTGTTTGATCGTGTTGAGCTGCCACGCAGTTTCATGCGCCGCTATCCGCATGAATTGTCAGGTGGCCAACGCCAGCGCGTTGCGATTGCGCGCGCTTTAGCATTGAACCCGAAACTTATCATTGCCGATGAAGCGGTGTCTGCGCTGGATGTGTCCGTGCAGGCCCAAGTGTTGAATCTGATGATGGAATTGCAGGCCGAATTGCACCTATCGTTCCTGTTCATTTCACACGACATGGCCGTTGTTGAGCGCGTCAGCCACAATGTGGGTGTTATGTATTTGGGCCGTATTGTTGAAATGGGACCACGCTCTGCTGTGTTTGAAAACCCTCATCACCCATATACGCAAGCTTTGATGAAGGCGGTGCCAATCGCCGATCCGCGCAAACGCAAGGATGAGAAGGATTTGAACTTTAAACCCATTCCGTCACCCATTCACCCTGCGTCCTATGTGGCAGAACCATCGGTGTACCGCGAAGTTGGCCCAGGCCATAAGGTGTTGGTGACAGACAGTGGGTATTGAGCCTGTGAACCGTTTAACCCCACTTCAGTTGATGACCCAGTTGATCAGCTTTCCGACGGTCAGCCGTGACAGCAACCTGCCGTTGATCGAGTGGGTTGAGACCTATCTGACCTCGCATGGTATCACCTCGCACGTTTGGCCCGATCCTGATCAGCCCCACAAGGCGGCGTTGTTCGCCCATGTCGGCCCTGACGTAGGGGGCGCAGTTGTGTTGTCTGGGCACACGGATGTTGTGCCAGTTGATGGCCAACCGTGGGACACGGACCCGTGGGAAGTGATCGAGAAAGACGGCAAGTACTATGGCCGTGGCACCTGTGACATGAAGGGCTTTGATGCATTGGCGATCTGGGCCTTGGTCGAGGCGCATTACGCTGATATTTCACGTCCCCTACAGATCGCACTTAGCTTTGATGAAGAAGTTGGCTGTACCGGTGCGCCGCCCATGATTGAGGCGATGCAAGGCGTGCTGCCCAAGGGCGATGTTGTCATTGTGGGCGAACCGTCCATGATGAAGGCTGTGACTGGCCATAAAGGCGGCAACGCCTATATGACCCATATGATCGGGTTCGAGGTGCATTCGTCGATCTATTACCAAGGTGTAAGCGCGATCCATGAAGCGGCCCGCCTGATTCAATGGGCGAATGAACAAAACGAGGCTAATGCGGTCGCGACGCCTGCACCAATGGCTGCGATGTTCGATCCGCCATATACCACGTGGCACGTGGGCACGATTGAAGGTGGCACAGCCGATAATATCACGGCCAAGGATTGCCATTTCAATATGGGCTACCGCGCAGTGCCGGGGGATGATCCTGCTGCATTGGATGCGATGTATTTTGCCCAGGTGAACGAGGTAAAGGCCGCAATGCAGGCGATCCACCCTGAGGCGGATATTAAACTAACGCCAAAATTCGCGGTGCCGCCGTTGTTGCCCGAAACGGATGGGACAGCTGAAACATTGGTCCGCGTTATTACGGGTGACAATGCCAGCCATGTGGTCAGCTATGGCACAGAGGCAGGACAGTTTCAGGCGGCCGGTTATTCCGCTGTGGTCTGTGGCCCCGGTGATATCGCACAGGCCCATCAGCCAAATGAATTTATTGAGGTGGCTCAGTTTAACGCAGGCCATCAATTCATGCGCGATTTGCTTGAGAAATTGGCATAGCCGCTGTGCTTAGGGTGTTCTTATGACTCCGTTTCCGATCTCATTGTCCACACCAATCACATATGCAGGTCCGCCACCCAGTGAGGCGGATGTTGTTGTTATTGGCGGTGGTGTCATCGGTGTGTGCACCGCGCTGTTTCTGGCTGAGGCTGGTAAATGCGTTGTCCTGCTGGAAAAGGGCCGTATCGCGGGGGAGCAATCCAGCCGCAACTGGGGGTGGATCCGTCAGCAGGGCCGTGACCCAGATGAAATTCCGATTATGGCCGAGGCGCAAACAATTTGGCGTGATTTGGCGGCCAAAACCAATGTTGATATTGGCCTGACCCAAGGTGGGGTGACCTATCTGGCCCATACTGAGGCGCAGATGCAGGGCTATCGCGAATGGTTGGAGCATGCCAAAGCGCATGACCTTGATAGCTGTATGTTGACTGCCGCGGGTGTTTCAGAGCTGTTGCCAAATATCCAAGGCAGTCATGTTGGCGGTATTCATACCCCCAGTGATATGCAGGCTGAGCCGTGGGTTGCTGTTCCTGCGTTGGCGGACATCGCCGCACGTGCAGGGGCCAAAATCATTGAAAACTGCGCCGTGCGTGCGCTGGACATGACTGCGGGACGTGTGACTGGCGTCGTGACCGAAGCGGGCCTGATCAAAGCACCCGAGGTTGTTCTGGCTGGGGGCGCATGGTCCTCACTGTTTTTGCGCAATATGGGGGTTTCCATCCCGCAATTGAGCGTGCGGGCGACGGTGGCGGCAACTGATCCGTTACCTGTTGTGCAAATGGGTGGCGTTGCCGATCGCGATCTGGCGTGGCGTCCCCGTGTCGATGGTGGGTATTCCCTTGCCTCTGGTGGATTCATTGAGCTGTTTATTGGCCCTGATGCGTTCCGCGCTTTGCCCAAATTTCTTGCGCAATTGCGCCATGATCCGTTTGGTGTGCGCCTTAGCCTTGCGGCGCCAAAGGGGTTTCCAGATGCATGGAGCACACCGCGCAAATGGGCCCCTGATGCGGTTAGCCCGTTTGAGGCGATGCGTATTCTAAATCCTGATCCGAACCCGAAAAAGATCCACGACCTATGTGCGCGGTTTGAGGCAATGTTTCCCCATATTGGGACTGTGCGTTTGAAATCAGCATGGGCAGGGATGATTGATACCATGCCTGACATCATTCCTGTGATGGACCGCGTTGCAGCCTTGCCGGGTTTGACGCTGGGGACGGGGTTTAGTGGCCATGGTTTTGGCATTGGGCCGGGTGCAGGACGCATACTTGCCGCACTAGCAAATGGTGAAGATGTGGGCCATGATCTAACGAGATTCCGCTTAAGCCGCTTTAGCGATGGCAGCAAAATGCGGTTAGGCCCTGCCATATAGTTAAAAGGTGATGACATGCCGATTAAGAACAGATTTGCCGAAACCCACGCCGAAATCACAGGATGGCGTCGTCATATGCACATGCACCCTGAATTGGGCTTTGATGTGCATAATACTGCCAAATTCGTTGAGGAACGTCTGCGTGAGTTCGGCATAACCGACATCACCACGGGAATCGGTCAGACGGGTGTTGTGGCTGTCATAAAGGGGCGCACCGATACGTCAGATCGTGTGATTGGCCTGCGTGCTGACATGGATGCGCTGCCGATCCATGAACAAACGGGGCTGGAATACGCCAGCACGATCCCGGGCAAGATGCATGCCTGTGGCCATGACGGTCACACAGCGATGTTGCTGGGCGCTGCGCAATATTTGGCAGAGACCCGCAATTTTGACGGAACAGCCGTGATGATCTTCCAACCTGCGGAAGAGGGTGGCGGTGGTGGCCTTGAGATGTGCAAAGACGGCCTGATGGAGCGTTGGGGCATTGATGAGGTTTATGGCATGCATAATATGCCGTTCTTCCCTGTGGGTGAATTTGCGATCCGCTCTGGCCCGTTGTTGGCAGCTGCGGATGAGTTTTACCTGACAATCACTGGACGTGGTGGTCATGCTGCGGCCCCACATGAGGCGGTTGACCCTAATGTGGCTTCGGCCCATGTAATTCTAGCTCTGCAATCTGTGGCATCGCGCGTGGTTGATCCGCTTAAGAACGTAGTTGTGTCCGTTTGTTCACTGCACTCAGACACCGAAGCGCACAACATCATTCCGCAAGTGGTAAAGATGAACGGAACCGTGCGTACCCTTGACCCAAAGGTGCGTGACATCGTTGAGGAAAAGATCAAGAATCTGGTCAGCCTAACGGCCCAAGCCCATGATTGCGTGGCCGAACTGGACTTCAGACGCGGCTACCCTGTGACAGTAAACACAAATGCCAACACAGATTATGCCAGCGATGCGGCCCTTGCGGTTGCAGGGTCGGTGGACAGCAACACACCGCCGATTATGGCTGCCGAAGACTTTGCCTATATGTTGGAAGAGCGCCCAGGTGCATATATCATGGTAGGCAACGGGGACGGGGCAACAGTCCATCATCCAGAATATAACTTTAACGACGACGCAATCCCTGCAGGATGCAGTTGGTACGCTGAGATGGTTGAGCGGCGCATGCCCTTGAGCATTTAACGCCCTTCGCGGACGCCTCCATCAGACTTCATAAGGAAGACACACATGCCCGTAAAAAACAGATTTGCTGAATTGCACGACGACATCACAGCATGGCGCCGTGACATCCACCAAAACCCTGAAATCTTGTTTGAAACGCACCGCACCAGCGCCTTGGTCGCTGAAAAATTGCGTGCCTTTGGATGTGACGAAGTGGTTGAAGGCATTGGGCGCACGGGTGTCGTGGGTGTGATCAAGGGTAATTCAACAGCTTCTGGCAAAGTGATTGGCCTGCGCGCTGATATGGATGCACTGCCTATTCATGAACAAACCGGGCTTGAATACGCATCAAAGACCGACAACGCGATGCACGCCTGTGGCCATGACGGTCACACAGCCATGTTGTTGGGCGCTGCGCAATATCTGTGCGAGACCCGCAATTTTGATGGCACTACAGTGGTCATTTTCCAACCCGCAGAAGAAGGCGGCGGTGGCGGCAAAGAGATGTGTGATGATGGCATGATGGATCGTTGGAAGATCCAAGAGGTCTATGGCATGCACAACTGGCCGGGGATGCCTGTGGGCGATTTTGCCATCCGCTCTGGCCCGTTTTTCGCAGCGACCGATCAGTTTGAGATCATCGTAGAGGGCAAAGGTGGCCACGCGGCCAAGCCACATGAAACCGTCGACAGCATCGTTGTTGCGGCACACACGGTTACCGCGCTGCAATCTATTTCCAGCCGCAATGCCGATCCTGTGGATCAATTGGTGGTTTCGGTCACTTCGATCGAAAGCTCATCCAAGGCGTTTAATGTCATCGCGCAGCGCACCCATATGAAAGGAACCGTGCGTACCATGTCCAAGGACATGCGCGCCTTGGCCGAACAACGCCTGATCGCGATCGCCAAATCCGTGTCCGAAACATTCGGGGCAGCGGCCGAAGTGAAATATTACCTTGGCTATCCCTGCATGGTGAACCACCCAGAACAAACCGAATTCGCAGCCTCTGTGGCCACGAAGATTTCAGGCTCATGTGCAGACGCGCCCTTGGTGATGGGCGGCGAAGACTTTGCCTATCTGCTAGAGGAACGCCCAGGGGCCTACATTCTGGTTGGGAACGGCGATACAGCGTCGGTGCACCACCCAGAATACAACTTTGATGACGCCGCAATTCCAGCTGGATGCAGCTGGTGGTCAGGCGTTGTTGAAGAGCGGATGCCTGTGGGGTGATTGGGAGGTCTGGTTTGAGGGCAATGTGACTGATGCTGCGCAGCGGCGAATGTTGGCTTGTGGGCCAGTATGGTGGTGACAGGATTAAACGGTTCCCAACAAGTCCCGTGCGATACGCTCAAAGATAGCACTCCCGATGGGGATCAAACCATCAGGAAAATCATAATCGGGATTGTGTAGCGCTGCATAGTCTTCGCCTGGCCCCAAGCACAGCATTGTGGCTTTGGCGTCCCAGCCAAACACGCCAAAATCTTCTGACGCGCGCATGGGAACACCCGCATCGCCATAGGCGACGTTGATTGCATCCATGGCTGTTGTTGCCACGCCATAGGCGTCTGGATCATTGATGGAGGCTGCAAAGTTATCGCACACCTCAAAATTCACATTAAGACCGAATTTCTCTGCCGCCGTATTGGCAAGCGCGCGTGCTGCTGTTTCTAGGCTTTTCATGCCCTCGTCGCCTGCTGTCCGCAATGTTGCAAAAACCTCGCCTTCACCAGGAGCCACCCCAAATGATGGCTCGCCAATTTTCACATGAGTTATAGTAATCAATCGGAAACCATCATCAAGCGATCCGCCATGTCCGAGAGCGTCGAGGGCAGGGATCAACTCAGCAATAGCCTGCGCTGGAGAAACACCATCCTCCGGGTCGGCTGCGTGGGCGGTTTTACCATTAAGCTTAATCTTAAGTCCCAATGAAGCGCAGTTAATCAGCCCAGCACAGGTAGAAACATATCCGAAAGGCCGTCCCGGTTCGATGTGAATAGCAAACGCCCAGTCAGCTTGAATTTCTTGATAAGCAGGATCAGCGATCACAGCTTTTGCACCGCTGCCGTCTTCCTCAGCGGGTTGGAACATAGGATGACACGGCCGAGCGCTACTGGTTGGCGAGAAATCATGCGTCCCAACGCGAGAAGCATTGTCATATGGCTGTCATGACCGCAAACGTGGCTCTTTCCGTGGGTTTGCGACGACCAAGCGATGTCATTGCGTTCCTCAATTGGCAACGCATCAAGCTCAGCCCGAAAAAGGACTGTCGGCCCATCTTTACCGCTGTCAAAAACCGCAGCCACGCCATGACCACCTAATCCAGTCAAGATGCGAGTTGGTGACAGCGCTTTTAGTTCAGCTGCAATCTTACTGGCTGTTTCTACTTCTTCCCCAGATAATTCTGGATGGCGGTGAAGTTCACGGCGAAATTTAGTTAGTTCCATCAAGTCAAGATTTGTTAGCATTTGTTGTTATGCTTTCGAAGTCAGTTCAGCGGATCACTCTATTCCTAAATCAGAACTGGGAGCATGCGCCAAGCACCGTACAATAAAATATGGCTTTTTCAGTTTCGCATAGCCGTCATTTATAATTGCATTGGGAACGGCTGCTTGGTCCGCTTAGCCGACATTAACTCACCCGCCAGTATGGTTCATGTGTCGTGGCATTTGCCCGTCGAGTTGTTGGCGTGAATAATCGAAATCATGCCCTTTCGGCTTCATCGCGATTGAGGCGCGGATGGCGTCCTCTAGTGGCCCATTGTCATCTGGATGGGCGCGCAACGGGGCGCGCAGGTCTGCCATGTCTTCTTGGCCCAAGCACAGATAGATTTCGCCGGTACAGGTCAGGCGCACGCGGTTGCAGCTTTCGCAGAAGTTGTGGCTAAGTGGTGTAATGAACCCGATCTTTTGCCCTGTTTCTTCTAGTCGCACGTAACGCGCAGGGCCGCCCGTGCGTTCGGCCAGTTCTGTCACGGTGTAATGTTCGCTGTATTTGGCCTGAACATCCTTGAGGGACCAATATTGGCTTAAGCGATCCTCGTTCCCGATGTCGCCCATTGGCATAACTTCGATCCACGTCAGGTCCATGCCCAGTTCTGCACACCACTGAGTGATATGTTGCAGTTCGGGTTCGTTAAAGCCTTTTAAGGCCACCGCGTTGATCTTGACCTTTAGCCCAGCCTTCAGCGCTGCATCGACGCCGCGCAGCACTTGGGGCAGGCGGCCCCAACGAGTGATGTCAGCGAATTTTTTCTCGTCCAGTGTATCGAGTGAGATGTTCACGCGGCGCACACCTGCGGCGAACAGATCGTCTGCGTATTTCTCAAGCTGGCTGCCATTGGTGGTCAACGTCAGTTCTTTGAGAGTTCCAGATTCAAGGTGGCGGGTCATACCGTCAAAGAAGGCCATGATCCCTTTGCGCACCAAAGGTTCACCGCCCGTAATGCGCAGTTTTTCAACACCCAGACCGATAAAGGTTGAACACATGCGGTCCAATTCTTCTAACGTCAGCAGTTCCTTTTTGGGCAGGAACGTCATGTTTTCAGACATGCAGTAGACGCAGCGAAAATCGCAGCGATCCGTCACGGAAACGCGCAGGTAATTGATGGCGCGTGCGAAGGGGTCAATAAGAGGTGCATTCATGGGTATATAGTTAGGGATGCGCCTATGGCAGGGCAAGAGGGAAAGGGCGATTGAAGCCGATGCGCGTGCAAGCTACGATAGGGATATGAAACAAATCGGTGTTGTCAGACAAAGTCTAACAGGTCTCAAAGCACCGCGATCACACAAATCTATGAAGCGCAGATTTGAAACCACTCAGTGAGGGCGGCACTGGTTTTCGCTTATAAGTCTGTCTGCTTTCTAGATGCCTTTGGTGGTTGAAGTGGTTATAGATATGACTGTGATAACTGACAAGCTTCTGAAGTGTCGCAACTTTCTTGAAACGCTGCATCGCTCGTTCTCGTCGTCGAAATGACAGATGTGAATTTTCGCATCTGTTGTTGGACCTGCCGCCGCAAAGCTGTCTGTCCACAACGCCAATCTCACGAAAAGCCGCCCCATAGGACGCCAGCTTGTCTGTCGTGATGATCTTTGGTGATCCGTGTTTTCACATTATTTTTATAAGGAACTTCTTCACTGCAGCCTTGTTGCATCGCTTTGCAACATAGCATTCCAGAACTTCACCTTCATGACCAACAGCACGCCACAAGTAAAAGTGTTCTCCATTTATTTTCACAAAGACTTCATCCAGGTGCCATTGCCAGTTCGAATGTTGCCCTGCCCTATTCTTACGAATTTCTTGCGAGAATTTTAACCCAAGATGTTCGACCCAAAACCAAACTGTTTCGTGACAGATATCGGCACCGCGTTCATGCAAGATGTCTTCCACCTAACGTAAAATCAATGGATAACGTATGTAATACATCACTGCCAATCGGATGATTTCGGGCGAAGTCTTGGAGTACTTAAATGGATTTTCTGTTGCCGTTCATAAAAATTAGGGACCAACCGATGGGACGTCAAGTTTGTCTGACAATATCATAAAATTTGTTTATCCAACCAATGTCAGCCCAAATTCATAGCCTTCCACGTATTCTGAGGACCGTCCTGCTTGGGTCATGGGTCGACCTAATACAGCATCAGCCACACCGTCTTTGAAGTTCTTTATATGAAAGAACGGACGAATTTTGTTTTTAGTAAGGTCGACCATTGCATCTCCTGAATTGAAGGGCAGTCGAGCAGTTGCAGTGCCATAAATCAATGGCCATTTTAGATGATGCAAATTAGAGGGATACCCTATCAAAACAGTCGGATGTAATAGTGGCAATCGATTGCCTTAGAAGTTGTTCTGGGCTGTAAAGTTGGGTGTCGCTGCTATAACCAAAGGATGCGCCATCCCTTCACCCTCACGGTGTAGCCGTGCAGCCAAATCAGACGGGAAAAACGGCGTGTCTGCCGCTGCGGTCACAATGCTAGTTGCACCTTGCTCTGCTGCCCAATCAAGCCCCGCAAGCACGCC
>Ga0307997_10001043_pt1 | contig 12974 bp, 4 predicted proteins | sample Davwhametageno36_FD_203165 | JGI IMG/M metagenome (GOLD analysis project Ga0307997, IMG submission 203165) | Marine microbial communities from Davis Island wharf, Antarctic Ocean - #36 | ecosystem: Environmental > Aquatic > Marine > Unclassified | place: Antarctic Ocean: Davis Island wharf... | reverse complement strand
TGGAAGCAAATCCTGATGATCTTTCTCTTCTCAAGGCAGGTGCCTCAGTGCTGGACAAACTGGTATCAGTCACTGATTTGGAGGAGGCTCTTCGAATTCTTGCAGATGCCTCGAGCTCAGAGCGTGCCAAGCAACTGGCAGCAGCCATGGTTGGTAATCTTGCGCTGACTGGTGATAACTTAGAAACTATTACTAATGCTGGTGGTCTCATGTCACTTCTTGCTGTATTAGAGATGGCAGAGTCACCTGAGTTAATTGAGGGTGCTGCACGTGCGTTGGGAAGATTAGCAACAACGGCAGCAAATGTTACGACGCTGATTGAACAGGGTGGTTTAGATCGTTTGCTTGATATTCTTCGTAACAATGTTGATCGTGATGGAATCATTGCGTCAGTAGACGGTGCTCTTACTAATATTGCACACTTTATTCATGGTGCAAAAGCAATTGATGATGCAAATGGAATTCTTGTAGTTGTTTGGGCATTAGAGACACACCCAGAGTTTGATAGTGCACCAAATGCTGCTGTGAAATTTTTTAACATGGTAATGCGTACCCTTGGAACACGTGGTGGTGAGACACTTCTCAAGGACAATATGATATCAAACGTAGCGAGCTCTCTTGTGGCGAGACCGGAGAACTCTGATTTAGCAATGTCTGCTGCAGTATGTTTTCGTACTATTATTACATTGCTGGGATGTGCAGACAAGGTTGTGGAGGCGGGTGCCATTGAGACATCGATTGATGCACTTGGTAGATTCTGCTCTGAGGCTGGCACGGCTGTGCCTGTGCTTCAGTTGCTTCACTCGTTGTCGTTCGACGCGGAGTGCCGGAAGCGAATGGTGTCGGGTGAGTTTTTTTGTTTTGTTTTGTTTTTTTTTCCGTTCTTTTTTTGCTCTCTCTTTTTGCTGTCTCTTCCTCTCTCTCTCTCACCTCTTTTTTTCTTCTCTTCTTCTCTTCTTCTCTCCCTCTTTGCTGGCTGCTTCCATATTCCACACACACACACACACACACACACACACACACACACACACACACACACACACACACACACACAACACACACAACCCACAACAAACAACACATCTCCTGTTCCTCCCTTTCTCCAGGCGGTGTCATCGCACCCACCATTCGAGTCGCTAAAAATCTTTCCGACAACACCCGTGTCAATCACTGTGTCACCGAGCTTCTCAGTCGCATTGTCGATCTCGAAGAGATTAAAAGAGCCATCCAACAAGTAAACGATCATGCACGTGGTGTTAAGCAGGGAAGAATCAAAACAGAGGAGGATTTAGACACTCTCGTCCTGTCTCTTGTTCATCTCAGCAGCTACGCCAGCATTCCCAAGTGTGCCGCGTGGCTTCTTGAAAATAACGATGGACCCAAAGCTGTCGTTCAACTTCTTACCTCCACCGTCACAGCACGTCCTGATGATGTTTTTCGACAGGGTGAAATTTTAGCGCGTGTCCTCCTGACTGCTGGTGCCATGGCAAAGTCAGAGAAGCGTGGCAACGTGTCAATGTGTGCTCTGTCGACCAAAGTGTTAGTCGACGTGCTCAAAAAGTTTCAAGACTTTCCCTCTGCGCTCAGTGAGGCTGCAGGTCTTGTTTGCATTCTTGCGCGACTTCCAGGCAACGTCTCTACTCTCCACTCTGCTGGTATTACAAAGACATTGATTCTTGCTGCCAAGAGTAATCCATCTCACGTCCAACTCCAAACAAGAACTGCCGAGGCACTGTCGCTCCTGTCCATTAACAGTGAGATTGCAAATGCTGTTGTTCGATTTGGTGGTGCCAAGGTCCTCCTCCAGTCAGTCGCTGATCTTGACGGACAGTCGGCAGCCAGCGCACGTTGTGCCACCTCCGTCCTCACGATGGTTGGACTCCTTGCCGACTTTGCTGATGCTCACAAATCATTATCGGATCAACAGATTGTGCCGCAGCTGTGCAAGGTCGTACACAAAATGGGATGGGATCCAATCGTATCTTCTGCTGGTAGGATTCCACTGACTCTCCTCTACGACTCCTCTGTCGCCGATGACTTCATGTTACATTCTTCGCATGAGATTGAGCTCATGACCACCTCCTGCCAGTACGCGTCTGCCATGTGTCTTGTCCCGTCCTTTGCGGAAACACATGCAAAGCAGTCCTCAGATACTTTTGATCGTGTTGTCTCCAACATGGCACCCAACTCGTCCGAGGATCGATGTGTCCAAGCAGGAGCAGCGACTCTTGGTCTCGCATGGCTCTCCAGCGACGTGCATCTTGATCAGTCATTTCGATCCTCCGAGGCTGAGCTTGCTCGCGTTCAAATATTACTCGACTCGCTTGGAAAGTGGAATAAGAGTGCTGTGCTCACATGCCGTACTCTGACTGCCATTGAAAGTTTAGCAAACACTCCTTCGACTGCGTCGGCACTCTTGCAGTGCAACGCACCTGCGACTATTGTCGCTGCTCTCTCCTCCTCCTCTTCTCAGGACGACGTCGTCGCTCTTGCTGGACTTCGTGCTTTATTTTCTCTTGCCCGTGACGATGCAGGTTGTGCAGCAATCGTCGATGCAGGTGGAATTCAAATAATTTTGCGTGAGCTTGAAAATCTATCAAACGAGGAGCGCATTGCACAGTCAATGTTGCTGCTCGGAAGATTGGGTGGATGTGGAGATGAGCGAGTGGCAAGTACAGTGCTGGGTGGTGGTGGTGGTGGTGGTGGAAGTCAAGTCGGAGCAGCAGGAGGTGGAGGTGGAGTTCTTCCACAGGTAGTCACTTGCTTAGAAACATTTCCAAACAGCAGCGCTGTACGATCTTCAACCATGGCATCTCTCGCAGAAATTACCTCCTCCTCATCAAGCGAGAGATGTCGTGTGCTCTACTCGTGCAAGGGGATGTCGGAGTGCCTGACTTCCTCGCTGGACGAGGAAAGAACCGATCGTGCCGATTCGGTGGTGAACGCTCTTCGTGTCATTCGAGATGTTGTATCTTCTGATTCGAGTGACGCTTCATCATGCAAGACGAAGGGTGTTGACCACTCAATTTTACACGCCATGACGAGGTGAGTTGATGTTTTTTGTTTTTTGTTTTTTTTGATTCTTTTATTCTCGATGACATGAGAGAAGTGTTACACACCCAATTGTTAATATTGATGTCCGTATGCATGCACTCACCATATTGAGAATAATGTTTCTTTTTTTTAAACTTTTTTTATAAACTTTTTTTTGACCCCAAATCAGGTATCCGACGCACACTCTCCTCCACTCTACTGCTGCACAAGCTCTGTTTCCTCTCTCTACTTCAGCTGACGTACAAATTCTTGTCGACACACTTTCTCCTAAGCTTGCGTCCGTGCGAAACGATGATCAGCGCGTTGCCAGTGGCTGCAACAGTCAACTTCGTAAGCTTGCCAATCTTGCCTGCATTACTAATATTTTTTCTGGTGATTCAAATGATTCGGATCATTCAGGTGTAGACGTTTCAAAAGTTGCAAAACTTCTTCTTGGTGCATTGGAGGCTGGTGCCTTTTTAACAGAGGAGGATGTCAAAGGTCCGTACCTGGGTGCATGTGTCCAAGCAATGGCAGGCTTGGTCAACTCTGACGCTGATCTTGATCCAACAAATTTAAGTCTGCTGGTGGCGGCCGTCGTCCAGTCGCTGCGCAACGCTCTAGTAAGTTCAGAGAGTGGTGGTGTAGACATTGCTGCGACGCTCCAGTGTGCGACATCCTGTGGTCTGATGGCAAGGAATCAACAGGCAGCACTTCTCATGGTGAATGAACCACACTCAGTGGTGCAGCTAGCAATGCAAGTTCTTGACAATGCTGGGAGTAACAAGTACTTGGCGTTTGCTGGTTTGGCTCTGCTGAAAAATCTTGCGACGGTGGACGGTCAGAAAGTTAGCGACGCAAGATCGGTAGAGACATGTGTGAGTTTAATGCGTCAACACTTTGAAGCGTTTGGTGTCAAGCTTGCAGGAATTGACATGCTCAACGAGGTAGTGTCCTCGTTTCGATACACACCCATTCTGAGTGAGGGAGGGATCTCAATGGCTCTTGACGTCTTGTCTGCAGAGGGATCAAAGGGTGGAGAGTTAGTAGAAAGAGATCTTACTTTGTTGTTATCCATCGTCGTTGCACTCCCTGCGAACCAGGCTTGGTTGGCAGGAAGTGACGACAGTATGTCCATTATTTACAAGCAGGGATTTCTTTCGTCTCTCTCGTCCTCCAACTACGGCCTGATGGCCATGTCAACGCAAGTCATGGTTGGATGTGTAGAGGGAGAGACTGGAGATCCAGCAGTTGGTCGCTTGCTTGGCATGGGTGTCCACGAAGTAATGATGCGTGCGTTACGTATGCACTCGGGGAACGTAGCGTTTGTCGTTGCTGGCGTTGCTTTAATCTCGTCGTTGCTGGAGAGAGACGAGGGAAAGAGAACCATTGACAAAGAGGAGGCCTTAGCACTCTTTGGACATTTGCAGGAGGTCCATGCTGAATCGGATGTTGTGACAGCAGCATGTGTGGGTGCGGGTGAGAAACTCAGCTCGACCAAGGTTGCTACTGACGAGACGGTCATCGAGGCGATTCGAACGTACGCGGCATACTATCCACATTTATTGGAGAGACCTGATCTTGCATCACATTTAGAGCAGCTCTCCATTGATTTGTCAACGTACGCCAAAAATATTAACCATGCAATTCTCATGCATGCTGATGATGGGACGGAGGTCTTTCTCAGTGGTCTAGAGATTGTCGGTGATGTTGTCACATATGATTTTCAAGAGAGAGAAATGATTCTTGCGAGATCTACTGATGCGTTAGGAATGATTGAGAAAGAAAGAGAGGGGTATCGTCCACTCACTAATCCAATCGCAATGGAAAGAATGATGTCACATTTGAGAGGCAGGTACGACATGGGTGATCTTTCTGAGGCAACGCTGGGTTGCTCAGTCTCGCTGTGTGCAAACGGTGATAACTGTCGTTCCCTTCACACGTCTAATGGAATCTCTCTCGTTCTTGACAGCACAAAGAGATGGCCAGAACGTCCGCTCCTCCAGCGTCACGCTGCCAGTCTCTTCTCTTGCCTCGCAAGCATACCTGAGATTGCGCGTGATTTGTACGAGCAGGGTCTGGTCGAGCTGCTGTTGAGTCAGTTGAGAGAGGAGGAGCAGTCGCCAGAGCTCCTGGCACTTCGCCTTGCAGCTCTCCAAACACTGGTGGGTGTAGTCCCCGAGGCTGCTACACAACTTGTCCAGCAGGAGGAAGGAATCTCTACGGTCATTTCTTCCATGTGGAACAACGGATCTTCTGCCGACGTGGTGGCTGCTGGCATGCGTCTGCTCGAGTCGTGCGCGGGAGAGGAGGGCTTCTCGGATAAGTTTGCGGCGTGTGGTGGCGTCAATGTTGTTTTGTCTCTGCTGTCGACACATGCGTATGATGATCGTGTGTCCACTGCAGCCAGCAACGTTCTCGAGCAGACGTGTACCGTGACGAAGGACGTTTTGGAGTCCATGGCTACACTTCGATCAATGATTGAGGCTGGTGACTCGACAGGTTGCGCCGACGCATTGAATCGTCTTGCCAGCTTAATGTCGGTCGACAAGTTCCATGAAGATCCAGAGCTGATTCGACGTGTGGCAGATCTAGTGAAGGAGGCCATGCGTCGATTTCCTGACAGTGACGCCGTCAACAACGCCGGTCTTCGTGTCTTAGGGGAGCTTGCCAAGAGAAACCAAGAGCTCGCGATTGAGTTCATGGAGGATGATCTTACATTGAATTACGCTGTTGATATCTTGAAGACAGATCCAACCAACATCTCTAGAATGCTGCCAGCACTAGTCATGCTGAGTGCATGCGCGTCTTCCTCGGCAAGCGTTGCAACCAAGCTTGTGAATGACGGTGCCATGGACGCTTTGCTCAACGCAGTACGAATGAATACATCTAATCCTGCTGTCCAGTGTCACGCTGTTGACGTGTTGGGATCATTAGGTAAAAGTTTGGGTGGTGCTGCATTTTTAGAGGCAGGTGGTCTCAAAGCACTGTTGGAGTCGCTCGAGGTAGCCAACAGGCATAACACAAACGTCTTGGCTCTCCGTGTCTTGTCAGTTCTTGATCAAATGTCTTTGTCATGCAAGGAGTTTGCCGAAGCCGTTCTTGGATCAAGATGCATGGAGTTGCTGCGAGAGACGATGGAGGTATTCTCTGAGGAGGAGAGTGTGTTGACAGCAGTAGCAGTGCTGATGAAGACGCTGGCCATTACAACGGGCAAGCTGGAGAAGCTGCTGTCGTCAGAGTTGTTTAAAGATTTAGTGAATCTTATGGTTCTTCATCCAGAAATGCGTGACTTTAATCTTGCGTGCGTGGGCAATGGTGGACTCATGTCTCAAGCGATGAGCGACACGAAGCTTCTAGAAATTCTTGCACAGAAAGGTGCGATTGCTGCTGTCCAACAGCTGTCAGGCATGCATGCTGATTTCCAGCCAATGGTGGACGCATGTGATGCCATCATGGAGGCGTCAGGAAATGCTGATTTTCAAAACTTAACGGCACAGGAGGCGACGGACGCTCTGCGACAGGCAGTAGCGAGTGGTGACAGCAGTGAGATCGTGAAATCTCTGAAGAACGTGGGACAGCTGGCAGTATTGGACAGCGGAGCGAGAGGAGAGATGGTAGAAGATCTTGGGACGTTTAAAGATGTCATCGAGCTGGTTGGAAACATGGAGCCACCGTTTGACATGGACGTGATGCAAGCCGCAGTCGGTGCAATGGATCAAATGCCAATGAATGACATGGTTGTCAGAATGTTGCTCGAGACGAACTCGATTGCTAAACTATTAGAGGCGATGCGACAATCACCGAACGATACGAATCTTTTGTTGAAAGTAGTTCGTGTGTTAGGAAAAATGTCCATTAATGATGAGCTGAAGAAAGCAATTGTAGCAGCAGGTGGTGTGGATCTAGTAATTTGGTGCATGGGTGCGCATCAAAGCCATGTGCTGCTGATGGTTGCATGTTGCACTGCTCTTGCAAACTTTGCGTTTAATAGCTCTAGCGTTGCTAACGATATTGTTGATAAGAATGGAATACACGTTGTGGAGAATGTTATGCAAGTGAATTTGAATGAGCATCGTGTTCTTGCCAACGCGCTCCAGGTGCTGTCTAACTTAATGTTTAAGAACGATGAACACAAGAAGACCATTTGTAGTGTGTGTGGTGATGAAATTGTTCACATGATTCGCAAGCATCACAGTGATATTGGTGTCTTTCAATCTGGTTTGCGTGCTCTTGGAACACTTGTGTATTGCGAGGAAAATGTTCCCATTATTGTTGGTGAGGGTGCTTGTCGTGTCATTGTGGATGGAATGCGTGTCCACTGGGAAGATCCAGACACCGTGCAGCTGGCAATTAACGTGCTGGAGAATTTAGCTGCAGAGAATGTGCCAGTGCAGGAGGCACCCGACTCCGTAGGTCGAGAACATCATCCAATGAGGCATGGAGAGGATTCTCTGCAAGTCATTCATGCCGAGGGTGCGAGTCATATTATTTTACAAGCAATTGCTCACTTTGATGTGAATCCATCGCTCATCATGGCATCCATTGATGCGCTAGTAAATATTGTGGAGGACGAGACGTTGATGGAGACAATGATACGAGAAAATGCAGTTCCAATTGTGATGGAGGTAATGATTGTTTGTTGTTTGCTTTGTTTTGTTTTGTTTGTTGGAGCTCTTTTTTTTAGAATGAGGGACAAAAAAATGGCTATTCAAGTAATCTCTGTTTTTTCTCTTTCTTCTCATCTTTGTCTGACCACCTCCTTTCTTTCTTTTTTCCCTCCATCTTCTTCCTTCCCCTTTATTCTTTTTTCTTTTCTCTCCTCCTTGCTTTGCTACCATTTTCTTACAGGCACTTCGAAGCCACGACTGGGATCAGGAGCTCGTCTCCTCAATTCTCCATCTTCTTGTCAGCATGTCTAACCGATCAGGTACTGTTGCCATGAAAATTGAAAAGAACGGTGGTTCCGAGCTTTGTGGCTCTGTCATGGATAATTTTAGTAGCAGTCGTGAGATTGTCACACACTGTTGTTTGCTTCTGACTAACATTGGGAACGCGAATGCAACAATGGCCACAAAAATGGGTCAGTGTGGTATTGTTGATGTCATCCTTTCCATTATTGGGCAGCAGCAGCAGGATGCCAGCATGGTGTTGGAACCCATTCACACGCTGTCCATTCTTACGGGTGATAAAAATTTATGTAAAACAATTGCTTCCAAAGGTATGCACTCCATATGTTCCATTGCGAAAATGCATATGAACAATGCAGAACTTTTAATCAGCATTCACAAGTTAATTGGTTTTCTTGCGTTTGTGCCTGAGTGCCTTCGTGATATTGTTCAGCATGATGGTCCCTGCATGATTATTGAAAGCATTTGTAACAATCCAGAAAGTCGTGAGATGATTCTTCAAGCTATTAGTACAATTGATGTTATTTGTATGTCGGACTCCGAACATCGCGATATTTGTGTCAATGAGGGAGCGGAGGAGTGTGTCCAAGTAGTCATGGAGACGTACGACACAGATGAGGAAATCGTTGACGCATGCAAGTCAACAATGCTGTCAATTCGTGTTAACGCAAAGCAGCAAACACAGCGTCGTCCAACAAATATCTCAAAGAGATTTTCTACCAAGCAACAAGAGGCTAAATCATTTCATGCTGAAGCGGACGAGTTGAAAAAAGTTATTGATAAGTTTCGTAATAAACTTCTCGCTGGAAATATGATGACGAAACATCACAAATCAAATAATCCAAGAAAACGACACATTGTAATTACACAAGACATGCGAATGTTGGGTTGGAAGGAAGTCTCCATGAAAGGACAGTTCAAAGGAACACTCCAGCTAAGTGAGGTAACGTCCATTGAGGCTGGACCCGTCACACCATCTCTTCGAAGGAGATACTTTATGGGAACAAATCCAAAACCAAAGTGTTGCTTTGTTGTGCATGCGAGAACAAGAACGTTGGATTTGGAGTGCGCCAGTGAAGCGCAGCGGGACGAGTGGGTGAACATGCTGACGTTGCTGCTTCAGTATCGGAAAGTGGCTAACATGCAGTGAGAATAAATACTTTGTACCAAGGTACTCTTAAAATGTGGGTATAATAAACAAAAAATAATTTTTTTTATACTTTATACCACATGTAAGACCCACATTTTAAGAGTAAGGTCAAATAATAGTTTTTTTTTCTTTTTTTTCTTTTTCTTTTTTTCACTTCAAAATTACAACACTAAACTAAACGAAGTTGTCCTGTGAATGACTTCGAACTCTGTGTGTGTGACCTGCTCAACGGACAACGCGTGCCTCCTCCGATAGAGGTAGTGTTGCCAGATAACACAAACAAACAAACAAATACAACACCCTCCTCTCCACCGATCGACTAAAAAAATGTCAAATCTCCTCAAGGAGACACGAGATGGGATCACGACATGTGGAAGAAGTCGCAAGCCAATACCATTTCGACCCGGCTTAAAAAAATACCTTGCTGCTGAAATCATGCCATCTATTAGATCTTCCTTGACCCGACTTAGCGTTGTTTCCCCTGATGATCCTATGTTGTGGCTGAGTCGTCATTTTCTAACCTTGTCTGCTGCTGGTAAAGACTACGAGCTCCGTCGGACATCTTCGGTCATGCGCGCCTACCACGTTCCACCAGCAGCAGCACTGTCCGCATCACCGCTCGTCCATGGATCCATCACTAATGCATCCACTAAAACCATTTTCACAGCGTCACTCTCCACCGCCACCACCTCCACCGCCACCACCTCCACCGCCACCTCCAACACTACCATCAACGACCACAGCAATGATCTCACCGTATCCTCCACTGACATTGTCATTGGATCAGCGTTGGACGACGATGATATTCGTGCTATTAACGATGCAGTGTCCTCACATCGACATCTTGACGATTCCATTCTAAAAAAATCAACACATCCAATTTTAAGTCCATTGACGCAATGGGAGAAAAGGCGGCAACGTGTTATGGGTCGATCATCCGAGTCATGCACGCAGACGGGTGCAGATGGATTTGGTGTGCATGTTGGTACACAGTTCTGTCCCAAGCTGCGATCATCCGACACACAGACGTCACTGACAGGCACTGATGCATTGAATATGTTGGGAGAGGAGATGCAGATGAAAAGAGTAAGAGAGGAAGAGATGAAGAGTGAGGAGGAAGCAATTCATTTAGTATTTCAACGCGTATATTTTGAAAGCACGGGCATGGGTAACAAGCTGGCAACACTGTTTGAATCAATGCTTTCACAATCATCTAGGAAAAAAGTGAGCAGTAGCACCACCACCACCACCACCACCAGCAGCACCACCACCACCATTGTGAGTAAAACAATTTTTTTAAAATGGATAATGGAACATCGTGAAGAAATGAAATTTTGTCCAGGTTTAAAAAGTTTGTGTCGTCCCTCGACTTGGTCTGCAACATTTGGTGAAATGGTCAAGAGTGGTAATAAAGTCAATAATCGTGGGATTACATTGGCAGGCATGCGTGAGTGGTTGATGAAAGCTGCCTCCGTCTCACGTTTAGATTTAATGAAAGGATTAAGAAATGATCCAATCTTGCGAGCGATTGTTCGTTGGTCTGAAAGTCTTCATCCACTTCTTCGACCAAGAGAGTATCATCATGTCTTTGCAAAAATTGCTGGGAGTGCTGCGAGCTCAGCAAGAATCAGTGAGCGAGAGCTCTTGGCATATGTCCGAGAGAGTCGTCTTGGTTCAGCCGAGGATGCAACATCAGAAACGATCAGCTCGCTGTTTGTTCGCATGCAAGAGGAGGATGGTATGATAGGAAAGGTAAGAATGTTACGAATTATTACTGGAAGTGATACTTGTGCGGAGGCAGAGGAGGTCCGTGCAATTCTTCGGTTTAGTGTCAGCTTGCGAAGTTTGTTGATACCAAGAATGTGGAATGAAAGTTTTGATCGAATTGATTCAGATCATGATGGTTTATTAACATACGATGAGTTTGCATTATTCATTCAGGAGAGAACAAGCATTGACGGTGAAATGGCAAGAAGAGAGGAAGAAAAAAGAATGAAAGAGGGTGAGATGAGAATAGCAAGTGAGTTAACGCTGGGGACAATGCAAAAAGTTAAACTGCTATTTGATCGTGTTGATGTCAAAAAAACAGGTAATATAACAAAAGTTAATCTTTTGCTGACTGTGCTTGAGGACGAAGAGTATCGTGAGATGCTTCGTGATACACCTCCACTTCGTCCACTTCTTCGTCCTGGACGGTGGTCTACAATTTTTGCAAAAGTTGATTCTGACGATGATTCTAAATTAAATTACGGTGAATTTGTTGAGTTTGTCTTTGCATCTTACGCAAACGATCTCGCAACATCCGAGAACAGCCATGGACCAACTTTTTCTATAGCAATGCTCCGCGGGGTTGCATTGGGTGCTGGACGAGTGGGTGCAACGATTGGTGCGGTAGAGAGATCTACCGAGCTGGAGGCCACCCGGATGGCAGAGTTGTTGGCGGAACAGCGTCTTCAAGATGCAGTAGAGGATGCAGTGAAAAAGATGCCACCTCCGTCGTGGCGTTTAAATTTAGAGGCAGCAAATTCTGCTGCCGTAACTATCCAAGCAAGATGGCGTGGTGTTGAGGAAAGAATGTGGACGGATGTTGTGCGACAAGAGATGATGCAGCTATGGAGTCTGAACAACTACACAACGACAATTCAATCGTTGTGGCGTGGTTACTCTTGTCGTTTGACTCTTGGTAATGTCAAGAGTGGTGGTGACGAAGAGGAGTTGTGGCATGAAATTCTCAGTGATTCAGCAAACATTATTCAACGAGCTTTTCGTGCTTATCATATTCGTTGTGTCATGGGTGTTGGACAAGCAAGGAGAGATGACATTTGGATTGCAATGCGATCGTTTGTTGCAAGAGATGACGCTGAACTGACACTCAAGATTGGTACTTTATTGTGGTTGCGCAGTGAGATGATTGATCCGAGAACGAGTGAGGACGGTACGACAGTCAGTGGATGGTACCAAGCACAAATGTTTCACATTGCGAACGACAACACAACAGCAGCAAAGGGAGAAGAGACAACAACAAAAGGAAAGACAGCAGCAACTGGAGAGACGCACACCATAAAGAACGACGACAGTGACTTTCCCGGAGCACGACTCGTTCCATCAAATTGTGTTCGTCGATGTTCGAGAGAGGAGAGACTCCAAGCAAGACAAGGACGTCTTCCAATTTGGGCAAGATTAAGATGTGGTAGGTATAAAAGAGATTACTATCATAACAATCTCACAGGAAAAGACGTCTGGCAAAAACCCAAGGAGTTTACGGAGCCACATCCTATGGACGTTCTTCGTGGTTTGCACTTGGCACCCGATGTGCGTGGTGCTGTATGTATGCAAAGGACATGGCGACATCGTGTTGCAAGGCAGGCGCACCTCCGTCGCGTTGCTTTTGCGAGTGGTGTTTTAGTCAAAGGGTGGTTAATTGCGACCGACAGTCGTACTAATCTTCCATTTTGGTACAATCCAGCGGATGACACGCTGACATGGGAGAAGCCTAATGTTGTGGGAGAGGAGGAGAGATTGCTTGCAAAGGATGCGCTAGAATCTGGTCGAATAGCAGCAAAAGAGAAGAAAAGAAAAGAGGAGAACAGCAGAAGAGAAGAGAGGCAACTTTTAAATGTGGGTGTAAAGAGAAAGATCGAGGAGGAAGTTGGAGTTGGAGGAACACTCATTCATGTTGAGTTTCAAGAGGGGCCGATTGGTCTACATTTAAAACCAAGAAAGGGTGGTGGAATATTAATTACTCATGTTGAACCAGGTTGCATAGCAATTCATCAGTTAAAGCGTGGTTACATGCTGCTTGGAATGAAAAAGAAGAGATACGTACCACCAATCGATAAAAACGAGGAGAAAAAGAAAGCAAAGGAGAAGGAGAAGAAAAT
>Ga0307997_10001042_pt1 | contig 12975 bp, 13 predicted proteins | sample Davwhametageno36_FD_203165 | JGI IMG/M metagenome (GOLD analysis project Ga0307997, IMG submission 203165) | Marine microbial communities from Davis Island wharf, Antarctic Ocean - #36 | ecosystem: Environmental > Aquatic > Marine > Unclassified | place: Antarctic Ocean: Davis Island wharf... | reverse complement strand
GTCCTCGCATTCATGCGCGAAACCATCCCGCATGAATGGACGAAATTCCGCGACAAGGTGTCAGACAACTTCCGCGTCATAACCCACGAGAACTTTCGGATTTTGGAGTAGCAGCGGTATAACCACAAATACGTCGGGGAATTCGATCTCGTCGCCTTCAGATTTGATCGTGGGCCTGAACGACGGCTGCGCACCAGGTGGCGGTGCGACGCTTCTCACTTACGGGAGCATGAGCTTCCCTGCTAAGCTTAATGCTTTTGGTGGAACCTTGATCGCAAGAAACAATATCGAATATGCGGCCAATGCGAACGGTATGCAGGGCGTGTCGATGGTAGCCGGTGGCATTATCTCTGGCACGTCAAACATGGGAATGGGCAGTTGCCCCAACGACAGGGATACCACCTTTAAAGTTCCTTACTTCCGTATGGCGCGATAGACGAAGCAGATTAAAGATGCGTTGGCCCAGTCGACGCATCTTTAATATCGTCGGACCACATCACAAACGGCGACTGCTCAGGTCGACGCTTCTCACAATTAACTGTGTTTCAGCCCGAAACGTCATCTTGGGTGCCTGTATAGGGCGGCGATTTTCACGCCAAAACAGCCCAAACCGACACCTAATTTGGGGTCAATCTCAGTTTTAAGTTCTACGAAAGCCAACGGGATCGGAGCCGAGGCAATAAATTCCGATCAGGCGCCGACCGGATCAAGCTTCGCGATCCCTATAGTAGATCCAGCATTTGCCATCCTATACTGCATTGCATTGCATAAACGACACTCATCCGTCGCCAAATTAAATCAAACCAACGGGGCCGCTGACATTGATCCGCCGCCCGGATTGAAGGCGCTGTTGCGTCACCGTTGCAGCTAAAACCCGCCAAACGCCGGTCGGTTTAGGGTGCAATAATATGGGATGGCGCAGCGCATTTTCTTCACAGCTCCAGTCAGTTTTGCGCACAAAAACTTAAGGTGCAGCAGATAAAAATTTGGCTTTCGAGTATGAATGTGTCCCAGAGCACGGACCGGCTAAAAATTCCGTCCTACTTATATGACATATTAAACGGTAAAGTATTATACGAGTTCCATAATAAGTTTACTCGTTGAAGGGGGGAGCCTCTTCAACGAGTTAATTAATTGCTCTTATACAGACTTTCGTGTTCATCTCTGTGAGAGCTTCAAAAAAATGATCCATTTTTCAACCTGCTTTCGTGCCGCGTTTTTCGCGACCTCATTTCTTATAGCCGCGCTTTTCGGAACAGATGTTTCTTTACAGGGCAACACTGCAGGTTTCGCCCTTCGAGACGCCGCAAACACGCCCCCGCTGCGTACAATGGGCCGGTTTTTGAACTAAACTATCACTACCCCACTCAAGACCTTGGTGCATGTGGGGTCGCTGATTGCCCAACCGATGACGCGCGGTGAATGTAGATCCTGGATTACCGCGAGATAAAGCCAACCCTCACGCGTCCAAATATAAGTGATGTCACCAGCCCATTTCTGGTTCGGTTAATCAAGGCAATAGTAGCCGCTTACACTTTACACATGCGTTCACGGCTTCCTCAGCTGAAGGTGGTTTTACGGGTGCCGCGGTTTGGGCCGCAATCCGGTTCGGCGTAGCACGCGGTGTGGCCTCCAATGAAGCAGATCTGGGTTCTGCCCCGATCGCACACGCCGCCGCGTCAACCAACCATCCGATCAATCGGGACCATATCGCGATGTTGGGTATGTTCACTGACACCGTCATCGTTTACTCTATCATAGGCCTTGCAATCATGGCATTTGGCGCATGGACGCCGGCGAAAGTTGTGCCGGGGCAAAGGATCACGTCAGCAACGCGACCAAAGAAACTCTGGAACATGGCGACGCCAACGATGTGGCTGTTCACGTTAAACAGGGTAGCGTTTACCGGAAAATCTTGAAGTTCGCGCATAGAGATGATTTTGATATAATAGTGATAGCGTCGGCAAAAGGTGATTTTCAAAATTACGAAATTGGTCTTAACCTAGCGCGTGTGGTGCGTGATGCGCATTGGACAGTGCTGGTTGTCGGTGAATGCACAAATTGAATAGGAGCTACAGATGGCTGACACACCCAAACGCACCCCGCTCTACGATCTGCATATCGAGCTTGGCGGGAAAATGGTAGATTTCGCTGGTTGGGAAATGCCCGTTCAATACCCGATGGGTATTATGGGCGAACACACACAATGTCGCGAGAAAGCTGGTTTGTTCGACGTGAGTCACATGGGTCAGGTCATTTTGCGCGGTGAAAACATCGCTGAAAAGCTTGAAACCATCTGCCCTTCGGCTTTTACTAAACTGCCCGTCGGAAAAGCCCGGTACACCGTTTTCACAAATGAAAATGGCGGCATTATGGATGACTTGATCGTTGCAAACGCTGGCGATCATTTTTTCTTGGTTGTTAACGCGTCAATGCGTCACCAAGATATCCCGCACATGGCGGCAAATCTCGATGGTGTCGAAGTGATCGAAATTTTTGATCGTGCTCTGGTCGCTGTTCAAGGGCCCAAGGCAGTTGACGTTGTTGGCGCACTTTGCCCCGCGGCCGTCGATATGAAATTCATGGAAACCGTCATGGCGGATATAAATGGTGTTGTGTGCCGCATTTCGCGGCTCGGCTACACGGGCGAAGATGGCTATGAAATTTCGATCCCAGACGCCGATGCAGACGCTGTCACACGTGCCTTCTTGGCCCATGAAGATTGCGAACCTGCGGGCCTAGGCGCGCGCGACAGCTTGCGTCTAGAAGCGGGTCTTTGCCTTTATGGCAACGACATCGACAACGACACATCCCCCATCGAGGCGTCGCTAGATTGGGCAATCCAAAAACGTCGTCGCGAAGAGGGCGGCTTTCCTGGCGCCGCGCGCATTCAACGCGAGCTGGCTGAAGGCGTTGCGCGTAAACTCGTGGGCATCAAACCCGACGGCCGCGCACCTGCCCGTCAAGGCGTTGAAGTACAATGTGCCAATGGGCATACTATAGGTGCAATTACATCGGGTGGATTTAGCCCGACGATTGGTGCACCTATTGCAATGGGATATGTATCGACGGCACACAGCGCGGCGGGTGAAAAGATAAACTTGATCATTCGCGGCAAAGCCCAGCCTGCCGAAATTGTATTGCTGCCGTTCGTGCAGCAAAACTACAAACGCTAAACTTGGAGATCTAAAATATGACCACATACTATTCCGAAGACCACGAATGGATCACAGTCGAAGGCGACATTGCCACTATTGGGATTACAAAAAACGCAGCAGAACAGCTGGGTGAAATTGTGTTTATCGAACAGAAAGAAGTTGGCGACGACTTTGCGAAGGGCGACGAAATCGGTGTGATCGAATCCGTCAAGGCGGCGTCGGAAATCTACGCGCCGATCGATGGCGAAGTGATTGAGGTAAACGGAACGCTCGAAGACGCGCCGGGTAGCCTAAATGACAGCCCAGAGGGCGACGCATGGATATACAAGGTCAAAGTGGCGAACGCTGCACAGCTCGAAGAGCTAATGGATCTGGACGGATACAAAGCCCTGATTGGCTAAGCTATCGCCTGACCAATTTGTCCCACGGTAGAGGCTTCAACAGTCTCTGCCGTATCGCGGAATTGACACAAGGAAACCAGACATGTCCTTTAAGCTAACTGACTACGAAGCCTATGATTTCGCTAATCGCCGCCACATTGGTCCATCCGTCACTGAGATGGCCGATATGCTTAAGGTGGTCGGTTTTAAGACGCTTGACGCGCTCATTGATGCAACTGTGCCACCGGCCATCCGACAAAAAGAACCGTTGGACTGGGGTGCCGCCATGACCGAGCGCGACGCGCTTTTTTACATGAAGCAGGTGGCTGTTAAGAACAAAGTACTGACGTCACTTATTGGTCAAGGCTATCACGGAACTACGACGCCCGCGCCTATTTTGCGCAATATTCTGGAAAACCCTGCGTGGTATACGGCCTATACGCCGTATCAGCCAGAAATTTCGCAAGGCCGCCTTGAGGCGCTTTTGAACTTCCAAACGATGGTCACGGATCTGACGGGCCTCGACATCGCAAATGCATCGTTGCTCGATGAATCCACTGCGGCGGCTGAAGCCATGACCATGGCGAAACGGTCCGCCAAGTCCAAATCCAACATCTTTTTTGTCGATGAAAATTGCCATCCGCAAAATATCGCGGTGATCCAGACACGCGCTGAACCTTTAGGCATCGAGGTTGTCGTTGGTGATCCGTCGTCACTCGATGCGAGCACGGTATTCGGCGCGATTTTCCAATACCCTGGAACGCATGGGCACGTCCGCGATTTTACCGGCATCATCTCAGCGCTGCATGAACACAAAGCGCTTGGAATTGTTGCGGCTGATCCACTCGCACTCGCGCTGCTCAGGAGTCCGGGCGAAATGGGTGCTGACATTGCCATCGGCTCCACCCAACGCTTTGGCGTGCCAATGGGGTATGGTGGACCACACGCGGCCTATATGGCAACAAAAGACGCCTATAAACGCAGTATGCCAGGGCGGATCATCGGTGTTTCCATCGATGCGCGCGGCAATAAAGCTTACCGCCTGTCGTTGCAAACGCGCGAGCAGCACATTCGTCGGGAAAAAGCCAATTCGAACGTCTGTACTGCGCAGGCTTTGCTGGCCGTAATCGCGTCAATGTACGCGGTCTATCACGGGCCAGATGGGATCAAAGCGATCGCCCAATCCGTGCACCGCAAAACTGCACGATTGGCCAAGGGATTGGAAAGCCTTGGCTTTGATGTCCAACCTGAGGTCTTCTTTGACACGATCACCGTTGAGGTTGGCGCATTGCAGGGCGTTGTCATGAATGCTGCTGTTGAGCAGGGTATCAACCTGCGCAAAGTCGGCACCACCAAGGTTGGTATCTCGTTGGATGAACAAACGCGCCCCGAAACAATCGAAGCTGTTTGGGCTGCGTTTGGTGGCAACATGAAGGACGATTCCAAGGCGAACCGCGCATACCGGTTGCCCGATGATGCGTTGCGTGAAAGCACGTATATGACCCATCCGATATTCCATCTGAACAGGGCTGAAGCTGAGATCACCCGCTACATGCGCCGTCTGGCAGACCGCGATCTTGCACTTGATCGCGCGATGATCCCGCTTGGGTCATGCACGATGAAGCTGAACGCAACCATTGAGATGATTCCGGTCACGTGGCCGGAGTTTGGTGATCTGCATCCTTTCGTTCCGAAAAATCAGGCTCTCGGTTACCACGAGATGATCGACGACCTGAACGATAAGCTTTGCCAGATCACGGGCTATGACGCCATCAGCCAACAACCAAATTCGGGCGCGCAGGGTGAATATGCAGGCCTGCTGACGATCCGTAATTATCACGCGGCGCGCGGCGAAGGGCATCGCAACATCTGCCTCATCCCAACCTCAGCGCACGGCACCAACCCTGCATCTGCACAGATGGTGGGCTATAAAGTGGTACCAATCAAAGCCGACGAAGAAGGCAATATCGACGTTGCTGACTTCCGCGAAAAGGCGGAAAAACACTCTGCCGGCCTGGCGGCTTGCATGATTACCTACCCTTCAACCCACGGTGTTTTCGAGACGTCCGTGCAAGAGATTTGTCAGATCACGCATGATCACGGTGGGCAGGTCTATATCGATGGGGCCAACATGAACGCCATGGTTGGACTGTCCCGCCCAGGCGATATTGGCGGCGACGTCAGCCACCTGAACCTGCACAAAACCTTTTGCATTCCGCACGGCGGTGGTGGCCCCGGCATGGGCCCGATTGGCGTAAAGGCACACCTAACAGAGCATCTTCCCGGACACCCCGAATATGGAACCTCTGTTGGCCCTGTATCGGCGGCTCCGTTTGGGTCTCCTTCCATTTTACCAGTTAGCTGGGCGTATATCTTGCTGATGGGTGGAGCGGGCCTAACCCAGGCAACCAAAGTAGCGATCCTAAATGCGAACTATATCGCTGAACGGCTCAAGGGCAGCTATAATATCCTCTACACCTCAAAAACAGGCCGGGTGGCGCACGAGTGTATTCTCGACACAAGACCATTAGATGAGGCGGGTCATGTGACCGTTGATGATATTGCCAAACGCCTTGTCGACAGCGGTTTTCATGCACCAACTATGTCTTGGCCAGTAGCCGGAACGTTGATGGTGGAACCTACTGAATCTGAACCCAAGGCCGAGCTAGATCGTTTCTGCGATGCAATGCTGTCGATACGGGGCGAAGCGCAAGATATTATCGACGGTAAGATCGACCCCGAGAATAATCCATTGAAAAATGCGCCGCATACGGTGCGTGATTTGGTCGGGGATTGGGACCGGCCCTATAGCCGCGAGCAGGCTTGCTTCCCTCCAGGGTCATTCAAAATTGATAAGTACTGGGCTCCGGTCAATCGCGTGGATAATGCTTACGGTGACCGCAACCTCGTGTGCACTTGCCCTCCAATGTCTGACTATGCTGACGTTGAAGAGTAGGGCTACCCTACAGATAGCTGCGCCAAAGGGCCTTGGCGCAGCCCGTATTTGAGCTCGTTTCAGGCGAGGGCAGGATCCTTGGGTCTATCGGAAATTCTTCGCGTTTGTGTGAGACAGCTGGGTTGTGTTGGATGCGGGCACTGGTACCTGAAGGCGAGCCAGAGAGTCTGACAATTGATTTCAAAAGACCAGTTCGCCAACGGCGTGATCAAAGATATGTTACATGCAAAGATGTCCGTGAGCAAAATAACAGCTACGCTCGGCAGGCATGTGTCAACGATCTATCGAGGCATCAAGCGTAGCAGAAGGGTAAACAGCATAGTTGCCCAGAAGTCAGCGACTTAGAGGTGTGCGCGACGCCCTAAACTGGTGCGGCTGAACGGTTCGCTAAAGCCCGTCGTCAGCCAGATCAAAAAAAGTTGGTCTCCAAAACAGATCACCGGTCGATTGCTTTTTGACGGCCTGTCCGTGCGGGTAAGCCACAAGACGTACTACGCCTATGTTTATGGTCCCGTTGGCCAGTTGAAAGAACCTGCGCGTTACCAGCCAAACTGGACCTGTCGCGGTTTGATGCCGCTCCTTTGATAGCATTTACTGCAACAAAGGAGAGTTACGATGGGACTGAAACGGACGGACGAATTTCGGCAAGATGCGGTGCGTATCGCACTGACCCGCGGGCTGACTCGCAAGCAGGTGGTTGATGATCTTGGCGTCGGGATATCGACGCCGAACAAGCGGATTACAGCACACCGAGACACGGATGTGGTCTCAAAAGAGGATTTAGGCCCCGGTGGGGCTATTCCCCGATGAAGGCCACGATGCAATCCCCGAGAGGGGCCTTCGCGAGCGAAAAACCGTGAGGTTTAATATTATCGAAGAACACCGATCTGCATTTTCTGTTGGCCGGATGTGTCATGTTATGGATGTCAGCCCGCGTCGCCTGCCTGCGTTCTGCACTCGGCCTGCAAGCCGTAAGCAGCGATCTGATATGATGACTTTGGCCCACATAAAGGAACAATCTCGCCTCAGTCTTGGCAGCTATGACAGGCCGCGCATGACTGAGGAATTGAAGGAAATCAGTCTGACTGTAGGTCGCCGTCGTGTGGGCCGATTGATGCTCCAGAACAGCATATCTGTTGTCAGACACCACTGCCCGGCAATCGTTTGTTTGCAAACGATGAGAGAGGCGCAAACACAAGGTGACAACCGACAGCAATCACAAGTTCAACATCGCGCCTAACTTGCTGGATCAGAACTTTGTGGCTGATCAACCCAACCAGAAATGGGTTGGAAAAGCCCTTTCGCTTTCGAACGGACGGCGGTCTAAACGAGCACTTGGCGCGGCACGAAAGCGAGACGGGGGACTTGGCCAACCTCGTCGAAACAAGCAAGTGGCCCTTGCGACATTCAATTCGTGATATCAGCTAGAACACCAATTAATTCCAATACTAGTCGCGTTTCATCGTCAACGCGTAGAAAACTGTCACCGACACGATAGTAGCTTTCGCCTCGCGGCAATTGCGGTAAGCCATAACGGCTGCGATCATCTTCGCTCCAGTATCCATCTTTATCGTATTTTTCACCGATACGATAGCTTTTCCCAACTTGACCGGGCGGGATGCAAGACGGGTTCTTCTTTGCCAATCCTGGAGGACAATGGCCCGCGGCAGGTTGTGCTAGCGCCGCTGATTGCCCTACTGGGGAAAGGGCAAGTAGAGCCGCGATCACGAACAAAATACACTTGATATAAATCTCCAATTCTCAATTCCAGCTTGGTATGACTATGCAATATAAGGTAGTGCTATCCAATATCAGGAGTTAATTGCTTACTCGACCCATTCCAATAGCGTGCCAATACTAAGCGCTCAATGAGCTCTTAGGTAATCACATCCGGCTCAAATCGGCCGATAATCGCACCCATCTCGCTAATCGCCAGCGCCGCATTGCGTACATTTTCTAGCGCGCCCTGTGTATCTTGTTTAAGGTCATCGCCTGAATATTGCTCAAGATAGAGCCGTACAGTAGCGCCTTGAGTTCCAGTCCCCGAAAGCCGGAAAACAGCGCGACCTCCACCTTCAAATGCGATACGTACACCTTGATTGTTGCTGACCGACCCATCGACAGGGTCTAGGTAGGAAAATTCATCAGCCGTCGCGACGGTTAGGTTCTCAAAGGTTTGTCCAGCCAAATCTGAAAGCCTTTTACATAGTCCTTCCATCATTTTGTTGGCCTGCTCGGTGGGGATATCTTCATAATCATAGCGGGAATAGTAGTCGCGCCCGAATGTTTTCCAGTGATCCATTACGATCTCGGCGACCGATTGTTTGCGCAATGCCACAATGTTGAGCCAAAGCAAAACGGCCCAAAGCCCGTCCTTTTCACGTACGTGGCTGGACCCAGTGCCCGCACTTTCTTCGCCACATATCGTGACCCTGCCAGCGTCCAAAAGGTTGCCAAAGAACTTCCAGCCAGTGGGTGTTTCGTATGCCTCAATGCCGAGATGTTGTGCGACGCGGTCGCTTGCTGCACTGGTCGGCATAGAGCGCGCGATTCCAGCTAGTCCGCCCGCGTAGGCAGGTGCCAAATGTGCGTTGGCAGCAAGAATGGCGAGGCTGTCGGACGGCGTTACGTAGGCCCCGCGTCCAACGATCATATTACGGTCGCCATCGCCATCAGACGCGGCACCAATGTCAGGCGACGCATCCGACATCATCAAATCCATCAGATCCTTTGCCCAGATTGGGTTGGGGTCAGGATGACCTTTGCCGAAATCCTCAAGCGGAATACCGTTCACGACGGTGCCTTTGACGGCCCCCAATGTGTCTTCCAAAATAGCGGTTGCATAGGGGCCCGTGACTGCGTGCATCGCGTCAAAGCACATCGTAAAACCGCCTGCAAACAACGCACGAATGGCGCCGAAATCAAACAGGGTTTCCATCAGCGCCTGATAGTCGGTAACCGCGTCGACGACTTGAATTTGCATGTCTGCGTGACGTGTTATGCCGATTTTGGACAAGTCCACGTCGTCCGAGGCGACCGTTTTATATTGGACTATCGTTTTGGTGGCCTCAAATATTTTGGCCGTCAAACTTTCGGGTGCAGGACCGCCATTTTGGGCGTTGAACTTAATACCAAAATCTTCATCGATGCCGCCGGGATTGTGACTTGCCGAAAGGATGAAGCCCCCGTCAGCCTTATTCAACCGGATCAGATGCGATGCGGCAGGCGTGGAAAGTATTCCGTTCTGGCCGACGATAACACCGGATGCGCCGTTGCCAGCGGCCATTTTGATAATTGTCTGAATGGCGTCCTTATTAAAGTAACGACCATCTCCACCAACGACAAACGTTTTACCTACGCCGCCACCAATGGCATCAAACGTGGCTTGGATAAAGTTTTCAAGGTAAGGTGTTTCCATGAAAACACGGGTCTTTTTGCGCAAGCCTGACGTGCCAGGCAATTGACCTTCAATTGAGGTCGTCTGAATGGTTTTAGTCATCATGGATTTGTCCTTTATTCGCGTTGCCTCGACCTGCGTCGTTCATCAGCTTGGCTGTTTCCCGTATCCGCTTGTCAAAAGGGAGATCGTCAGCTTTTTTGCCCACTAATTTACTCATCGGGGATTCCGTTTTCTTCCGATCGATTGCTGAGAAGTAAGGCCAATCCACCTTGACAAAGGGGCTGCAGAAACGCCGTGCAGGACTATCGACAAAAAGACGGTCATTGAGACGCAGGCAAGCAACTCTTGTTCACCCGGAAATTCGAACTCGTCGATCATGATGAGCGTGAACAAGATCGAAGCAATCCCGCGCGGGCCGAACCATCCCAAGAACAGCTTTTCGCGCAGGGCCAACCCGGTACCCAACAGTGACAACCAAATTGGCAGCATGCGCACGACAGTCAGGAATAATAGCGCCAAGACGACGGCGTTCCATGTCATGTGCTCAAGCCCAACAGGCAACAACAACGCACCGAAGACAAGGAAAGCAAACATCGTCAACAGCTGCCCGACCCCTTCCATAAATTCGCCAATGAAATGGATATTGTGTTGATAGGTATTGCCAAAAACCATGCCCGCAACGAATGCAGCAATAAATCCGTTTCCGCCAATTATTTCAGCACTGATATATGCAGAAAAGGCGACAGCCAAGAATGCGACGCCGCCAGCCGCTTCTGCCATAAGGGCGCGGGTTTGGGCATAGTCCATTGCTTTGGCAAAACCCCACCCCAACACCATTCCGACCAATGGGCCCAGAACGATCTGAAGCATTGCGGCAACCGCAAGCCCGTCGGTATTTGCGCCGTCCATTCCCGCCGACGCAAGGATCGCACCGAACAACACAAACGGCAGCACCAACCCGTCATTCAGCCCGCTTTCAACGTTAATGGTTTCGCTTAGGTGTTCTGGCACATCCGCGCTCGTCACAACTGTTTGACCAAGGGCGGCATCAGTCGGCGTTAGAACCGCTGCCGTCAATAGCGCCATCGCCAGCCCGCTTTCTGGGTTCAGTAGGTAGGCCACAATCATGCCAAGCCCAATAGTCAGCGGCAGACCAATGACCAACATCCGCAGCGGCACATTAAAATTCATGCGCAAGGATTTGAAACGCACGTGACTAGCATCTGAAAACAACACAAGGATCAGCGCGATCTCGGCCAGCAGGCGCTTGCCTGTGTCCAAAACCTCTGGTTCAGCCAATGCTTCAATCGGACCAGCACAAAGGTAGCCAACAACCATAAAGATGATTGGCAAGGTCAGGATCGTCTTTGAGATTGCGTTCGTCAGGAGCGAATACAAGAATATACAGACCAGAATACCCAGCATAATTAGCTCTAGATTGTGCTGTGACAGATCCATGTCAGCCCTCCAAAACAGGTGTTGCGCCGTGGGCCAGTTTAAGGCGGGTCTTAATACAGCGTACTTCGCCAAACAGTGTGATGCCACCAATCATTTTGGCTCCACTGGCTTTAGGCCCGCAAGGATCGATGGCAACAATTCCGCAACCGTTGGGTGCACCCGCAAAGCCTGTTGCATGATGCGGTCATAATGTTTGGTCATGATCGATTTCCTTTATGTACCGCAGAAGGTATTGTAGGGACCAAAGTCTCTGGGCGCGGGCACCGCATAACCTTCCAAACCATCGCGTTTAGTGAATGGCGCGGACAGCACATCCAGCAACTTGCCAAATGGCGCCATATCTCCGGCCTCGGCTGCTTACAGTGCTTCCTCGACACGGTGATTGCGCGGGATATAAAGCGGGTTCACTAAGTTCATCGCTTGCGCGCGTGCGTCCGGATTTTGCGGGTCACGCAACAGTCGATCCTGCAACGCAGCCAACTACGCCGTGATTTTCGCCCCATCATCAAACAACGACAACAGTTGATCTTGTTGTCCAACCGCCGCATCTGCCAGGTGACGGAAGAACAGTGTGTAATCGACTTGCTGCCCGTCCATTGCCGCGAACAAATCGTTGATCAACGCCGTGTCATCTTCAGTATTCGACGCGTCCGTATTCAGCCCACGGTCACAGGCGAGGCCGTCGTTGAACTGCACGGTCTTTGGGTCATGTTTTGTCATGGGATTTCCTATTCAAATCAGCTGGTTTGGCGAGGCTATGATGGCCCCGCCAACGTGTTCTCTATGCGTCTTCAAACGCGACATCAGCCGACCCTAACGCCTTCATGAAACGCCCGGGATCGATCCGAAAATCGGCGTAAACCACGTTGCCTTGCGGGTCGATCACGGTGAACCAAGGGGTGCCCCCTGACACGTAATCCTCCATGAACGACGGATGCCGCTCGCCCGCCGCGGGCACATCGTGGCCGAACGGAACCTTGACACTATACTGCTCTTGATTGAACCGTAGCTTGTCGAATGTATTGACGTCGGAACCTTCAAACACAGTCTGAATGACCGCAAAGCTGAACCCTTTATCCTTCAAATTATCGTAAAGGTATTTAAGCGCTGGAAAACCACGCGAATGACACCCGGGGCACCAATGTTGAAAACAATAAATGACCTTATATCCATCGCCGAGGTCAGCCAATTGAAGCGGCTTTTCCATGGGCTCGCCATTGCCATCAATCCAAGTGCCTACACGCAGTTCGTGCGCTGGACCGTTAAGGGACCCAAATTGCATACCGTCTCCTTTCATCAGGCGATTGCCTGAATCCATTGCTTGGGATTTGCCCCCCGCAGCACGCGGAGGGCCAATTGTTCAGTTATTCGGCAGCTTCGCGCCGTGGCAGCACCCAGTGGGGACGCACAAAGTGGCAGGTGTAGCCATTTGGTCGTTTTTCCAGATAGTCCTGATGCTCCGGTTCGGCTTCCCAGAAATCACCTGCCGCTTCCACTTGTGTCACCACCTTGCCGGGCCAAAGGCCAGAGGCATCAACATCGGCAATCGTGTTCAATGCTTCATCACGCTGCGCATCATCAGCGTAATAAATGGCCGACTTGTAGGACGTGCCACGATCATTG
>Ga0307997_10001041_pt1 | contig 12981 bp, 9 predicted proteins | sample Davwhametageno36_FD_203165 | JGI IMG/M metagenome (GOLD analysis project Ga0307997, IMG submission 203165) | Marine microbial communities from Davis Island wharf, Antarctic Ocean - #36 | ecosystem: Environmental > Aquatic > Marine > Unclassified | place: Antarctic Ocean: Davis Island wharf... | reverse complement strand
CCTTTGGCTTGTGCTTCTGCAAGAGCTGATAAAATACCTTTAGCACGAATCAGTTCAGACTCTGGTGGTGAGAAAACGTCGTTAGCCAACGCAATTTGAGACGGATGGATAGCCCACTTACCTTCTAAACCCAGTGCTGCAGCGCGTTTTGCTGCCAAAATATAGGAGTCTGGATCACTAAAATCACCAAACGGGCCATCAATCGCACGTAAACCATAGGCGCGACACGCCACCGTCATTCGTGACAGCGCATAGTGCCATTGATCACCTGGGTAATCTGGGTTTAACCCACCAATCACCACTGTGCGAGCACGATTGCTTGCCGCATAGTCTGCCACGCCAAAGTGCATAGCTTCCAAACGTGGGCTGGCTTGTGCAATGGCTTCTACATTGGCCATGCCTAAAGCGGTTTCGATTAAAGCTTCAAGTCCAATTTTATGGGTAAACCCTTTGGCCTGTTCAATTTGGTTACACATGGCTTCAACCATGTACAAATCTGCTGGTACACCTACCTTAGGGACTAGTATAGTGTCTAAGTGTTGGCCTGCTTGCTCAACAATTTCTACAACATCACGATACATGTAATGCGTATCTAAGCCATTAATACGAATGCAAATAGTCTTGCCTTTGGCTTTCCAATCAATGTCATTGAGTGCTTCAATAATATTTTTACGAGCTGCAATTTTATCTAACGGAGCCACCGCATCTTCTAAGTCTAAAAATACGTAATCTGCAGCACTGTCTGCAGCTTTTTCTATCATGCTTGGGTTAGAACCTGGCACTGCTAGTTCACTACGTTGTAAACGAGTTTTTACGGGCTGATGGTTTGTATGACTCATAGAATTACCTTACTTTTAAATTGAGAAAGCGTTTTGGCTTAATTTAAGCAAGGCTCACTATAACGAGGTTAAGGAAACAAGGTCAATCGCCTAATACCATGGCCTAGCAAACATATTTTAAGGTATTCTTATGTGATATTTCCATATAGTAGGAAACATAGGTAATTTTTTTACTATTTATTCATTAAATACAACTAGTTATAACATTTTATATATTAGAAACTTTATCTTAACATAAGATGCTTACACACTATGTTAACGAATCTAATGTCACACAGCGCGTCTTCAATGTCGCGCTTGGAACACTGCGCCAGCAGGGACGATGGGCCATCAACAGACCTGATTGAGAAACTTATTTCCTATACTGCGTACACTTTTCTTAGGTAGCCCATGTGCGAAACCATCTAATCTCTATCAGGCGCATTTAGTTAGTAAAAAAATGCTTAAGCCAGTCGGTTTATCACCTATCTTTTCTAGGTAAACGGCGCAGTAAGCTAGATGTATCCCAACGGTTTCCACCAAGGGCTTGTACTTGCTCATAAAAATCGTCAACCATTTGAGCCACAGGTATCTGTGAACCATTGCTTTGCGCTTCTGTTATGCAAATGCCTAGATCCTTTCGCATCCAGTCCACAGCAAAGCCAAATTCAAATTCATCGTCCACCATGGTCTCTCCACGGTTATGCATCTGCCATGAGCCGGCAGCGCCACCACCTATTGCCCCTAGGGCTTGTTTTGCATCTAAGCCCGCATTAATAGCAAAGGCAACCCCCTCTGCAAGCCCCTGCACTAGGCCAGCAATACAAATTTGATTAACCATCTTAGTGAGCTGACCATTACCAACAGGGCCCAAATGTGTCGTGGTTTTTGCATAAGCCTGCATAATTGGCTGGGCTCTTTGGTAATCTTCATCATTGCCGCCACACATAATAGCCAAAGCACCATTTTCTGCGCCAGCCTGACCACCAGAAACAGGGGCGTCAACAAACCCGACACCCTGTTGAGCAGCAATCACTGCAATTTCACGAGCAACCTGGGCAGACGCTGTTGTGTGGTCTATTAATACCGAACCCGCAGCCATTCCAGACAAAACACCTTGGTCACCATAAACTACACTGCATAAATCTTCGTCATTACCGACACAGGTAAATACGAAATCAGCTTCCAAAGCTGCTGCTGACGGAGAGATCGCTAAGTGTCCCCCATGCTCGCCTTGCCAAGATTCAGCCTTTGTCATGGTGCGGTTATACACACACACTTGATGACCCTGTGCTGCCAGATGTCCTGCCATGGGATACCCCATCACTCCTAAACCGATAAATGCAACTTTGCTCATAGCGCGTTCCTTTTGATAAATATTTCAACCGCCATTAAAGGGCATACTGACTTCTAAAACAAGCCTAACGAGCAACTTCATTTAGGTGCCTACTATGACGCTTTTAAACCCGCAAGTGCCGCTCTATTTAGGGCACTTAAAATGAGCTTGCGTTAGTCTTTTACTCAGGGCAAAATGCCGCCAAGAATAACCTTTTGTGAGAGTTTAATTATCATGTCCTTACGCCTAGGCATCGACACTGGAGGCACTTACACAGATGCTGTCATCATCAATGAACAAAACCAAGTACTAGCGGCAGTAAAAAGCCTAACAACACGCCACAATTTAGCCATTGGTATTGGTGAATCTATTGGCAAAGTGTCTGCTAAATTATTAGCCAATATAGAAATGGTATCTTTATCGACCACACTCACTACTAATGCTGTAGTTGAAGGAAATGGGGCGCCTGTCTGCGCGCTATTAGCAGGTCTAAGCGAAGCTCAAGTAAAAAAGAGTGGGTTAGGAGAGATTTTAGACGATAGCTTAATTATTCGTCTCGACGGTGGCCATGATGCCTCAGGCAGGCAAGTAAAGCCCTTGGATATTGAAACGGCTACGGCCGCCATTTTAGCCAACAAGGATAAAGTGTCTGCTTTTTCTGTTTCGGCACAGTTTGGGGTCCGTAACCCAAGCCACGAGATTCAACTGCAAAACTTAGTCACTAAACTAACAAACATGCCGGTCACCTGCGGCCATGAACTTGCTACCAGCTTAGGCGCGCCTCGCCGTGCGTTAACCGCCTCACTCAACGCCCGCATGATTCCGTTTATTCAAGATTTAATTCAAGCTGTAGAAACCATTTTACAAGAACTTAACATCCAAGCCCCCTTAATGATCGTTAAGGGTGATGGCTCTATTGTTAACGCGGAAACTGCTCTTGTTCACCCAGTAACCACTATATTGTCAGGTCCTGCCGCTAGCGTCATAGGTGCCTGTGCCCTTTCTGGCAGTCGCAACGCCATTATTGCGGATATGGGAGGCACTACAACAGACATTGCCATTGTAACCAATGGACAGCCTGAACTGGCTAGTGAGGGCGCCCGCGTAGGCGATTGGCAACCTATGGTAGAAACCGTAAAGGTTTACTCTATAGGCTTAGGTGGCGACAGTGAAGTACGTTTTCACGCGGGTAGTGTGGCTTTAGGCCCAAGGCGCGTAGTGCCATTGAGTTTGTTAGCTCACCAATATCCCACAGTTTTAAAGCGCCTACAGGCCCACTTGGATGACACCCCTACTCCAAGGCATAACCGTTTTGTTACGCGCTTAGAGCGCAACCAAGCGCTCATCAACCAGTTTACTCCTATTGAACACCAAGCATGGGAAATGCTGGAGCATGAGCCAGCAGAGATGGAAACCTTGGTGTTTAACAACCAAGATTTAGCTAAAGCTATGGCCCGCTTAGAACGCAAAGGCATGGTGATATATTCTGGTTTTACACCGTCAGACGCTGCCCACGTGCTGGGCAACAGCAGCCACTGGAGTGTTGAGGGCGCAAAGCTTGCAGCGCAAATTTGGGCACGCCAAATGCGCTACCTTTATGGTTTCGGTTCTTGGGAAAAAGGCAATGCACAAGAACCTGCACAAAGGGTGTTTACTTTGATGAATGACGCCATCTGTCAAACCTTGTTAGAAGCAGGCCTGCACCAAGAAAACCTGCTGAATGAAGCACGCTCTAAAAACTTGGCAGCATTAATGGGCAAACTTATCCTTAAAAATGGCAATAAAGATGATAACAATGCCTTATTCGGTATTAACTTCGGCAAAAGCCATCCACTTGTTGCAGTGGGTGCGCCAGCAGCAACCTATTATCCAAAAGCGGCCAAGAGTCTTAGCTTAGACCTAATATTGCCCCAATACGGCCATGTAGCAAACGCCGTTGGTGCAGTTATGGGCAGCGTAGTACAGCGTTCAGAAATTATTATTACTCAACCCACTCAAGGTATTTTTCGTGTCTTCAACGGTGCAACCCCATTTGACTCTACAGATTTAGCAGACGCAGTTAGTCAAGCTGAAGCTATTGTTAAACGACAAGCCCACACCTTGGCTAAATCTGCAGGAGCTGGCGACGTAGATATTATTATTCGGCAAGATAATAAACATGTGATTTCAGAACTGGATGGCGAATTATTTGTAGAAGCCAAAATTAGTGCTATTGCCACGGGCAAGCCTGTACTAGAGCTAAACGTGAAAACCTAGGTCGTAATCAATCTCACGCTATAAAAGCACTGGCAACCCTATGGATTGGCAGTGCTTAGCGGCATTGAGCGAGGTTCAATACTCATCTCTGACAGGCGTTTAGTCTATAAAGACAGCAGTAGCCGAGGAAGGTGAACACTATTTAGTCACAGTAAAATAATGATGAGCTAAACCCTCATTAAAAGCCATTTAATGCCGTGTTAGGCGGTGTCACTTAAACAGGTTATCACCAAGCTGATCGATACATTGTTTGGCTTTGAATAAACTTAACTCATGGCCGCCTTCAATACTGTGGGACTGGTCGGCACGGATAAAGTGGTGTTCTTTACCATCTTTACGAATCCACCCCTGTACCCGAAAACTCCCCCCTTCTTTTAGCGGCTGGGTTTCAATGCTAAACCCACTGTGTTCATTATGCTGACTCGTTTTGGCGCCTTTACTGTCAGCGCCCTCTTCGGCAGGTCGGAATAGAAATTCTTTAATACTCGATAATAAACCCATGACTTAAATTGCCTTTATGTAATAGTGACTAGCATATGATTTTAAAGTAAAGCCGTACAAAACTTAAGCCATAAAGGTAAATAAAGCCACCTTGAGTAAAATTGGCCACAAAAAAGCCCAGCAGATGCCAGGCTTTTTAAGTACTCATTAATCCTTTATATTAAGAAGGAAAGGCAAATTGCTTGCCATCACGCACACCACTGGAGGGCCAGCGCTGAGTGACTGTTTTACGTCGTGTGTAAAAACGAATAGCATCAGGGCCATGAGCACCTAGATCACCAAATAAAGACCGTTTCCAACCACCAAAACTATGATAAGCAACTGGCACAGGAAGAGGCACATTGATACCCACCATGCCCACTTTAATATTATCAGAGAAGTAACGTGCTGCCTCGCCATCGCGGGTGAATAGGCAGGTACCATTTCCAAACTCATGGTCATCAATTAGCTGCATAGCTTCTTGCATAGTATCAACACGTACTACACATAATACAGGGCCAAAGATTTCTTCTTGATAAACCACCATGTCTTTGGTGACTTTGTCGAATAAACAACCGCCTACAAAAAAGCCATTTTCATGGCCATCAACGACTAATGCGCTGCCATCAACAACCAGCTCTGCTCCTTGCTCAACACCTTGCGCTACTAGACTACGTACACGCTCTTGAGCTGCTGCAGTAATTAGTGGGCCCATTTCGTTGCTAATATCAGTGCCATTGCCTACTTTTAGTGCTTCTACTTGCGGCTTTAGTTTGGCTACCAGTTCGTCAGCAGCTGCATCACCTACGCACACAGCTACAGAGATAGCCATGCAGCGTTCGCCACATGAGCCATAAGCCGCGCCCATTAGAGCATTTACCGCATTATCCATATCTGCATCAGGCATAATGATAGCGTGATTTTTAGCGCCGCCTAGGGCCTGTACACGTTTGCCATTAGCAGTGCCCGTAGCATAAATGTACTCGGCAATCGGCGTAGAACCTACGAAGCTTACGGCCTGAACACGAGAATCTTCAAGAATGGTATCTACAGCAAGCTTGTCACCGTTAACGATATTAAATACCCCATCTGGCAAACCGGCTTCTTTAAGTAACTGGCCAATAAGAAGAGGTGCGCTTGGGTCGCGCTCAGAAGGCTTAAGTATGAAAGTATTACCACAAGCTATGGCCATGGGGAACATCCACATAGGCACCATAGCGGGGAAGTTAAATGGCGTAATTCCAGCAACCACTCCCAAGGGCTGAAATTCAGACCAGCTATCAATTGCCGGCCCAACATTTTTACTGTGCTCACCTTTTAATAATGTTGGTGCGCCACACGCATATTCGACTACTTCAATGCCACGGATGAGCTCACCAGCAGCATCATCAAGAACTTTGCCATGTTCGTTGGTAAGTGCTGCACAAATTTTGTCAGAATTTTCTTCAAGCAACTGCTTAAAACGAAACATAACCCGCGCACGTTTTTGTGGTGGCGTATTTCTCCACCCTGGAAAAGCTGCCTGTGCTGCACTAATAGCTTCTTCTACAGTCGTTTTACTGGCTAATGCCACTTGACGCACAACCTCACCAGTGGCTGGGTTATATACGTCTTGTACGCGCTGAGTATCGGCAACCATTTCGCCGTTAATAAAATGTCCTACAACTTGCATTTTGTTTCCTCACTGTCCTCATTAAGGACTTGATTGGTGTTCTGTGACAATAGTACTCTTGCAACAGCACAAGCACTATTGGCTAAATATCTAACTAAAGGTTAATCCAAACTTTGGATGGCATCACCTAGCGCATTAACTAAACGAGTAATGTCTTCTTTTTCACTCACAAAATTGGGCCCTAACTGTATAGTATCACCACCATAGCGCACATAAAAACCAAGGTCCCACGCTTTCATAGCAATTTCGTAAGGACGTCTGGCAGGCTCACCTGGGTAGGCTTCAATAGTTAACGCCCCAGCTAAACCATAGTTGCGAATGTCGCTAATGTAGTTCAAGCCTTTTAAACTATGGATAGCGTCTTCAAAGTGTGGTGAAAGGTCTGCGGCACGCTGGGCTAACTGGTCATTCTCGAAAACGTCCATGGCAGCTAAGCCTGCAGCACATGCCACGGGGTGTCCAGAATAGGTATAACCATGGGGGAATTCCACCATATAGTCAGGCCCACCTGCATCCATAAAGGTATGATAGATCTCACTTTTTGCAACCACTGCACCCATTGGAATAGAGCCGTTAGTAATGCCTTTGGCAAGGTTCATAATATCAGGAATTACACCAAATGCATCAGCTCCAAAAGCTGCCCCGGCTCGGCCAAAGCCAGTAATTACTTCATCAAATATCAACAGGATATTGTGGTCATCACAGATTTTACGCAAGCGCTGCAAATAACCCTCTGGTGGCACAACTACCCCTGCTGAACCCGCGAAGGGTTCTACAATAACAGCCGCAATGTTTGATGCGTCATGCAAAGCAATTTGCTCTAATAACTCATCTGCAAGCTCTATACCATGCTCTGGCATGCCTTTACTGAAGGCATTATGAGGTAATAATGTATGAGGCAAATGATCAGCATCTATACCAGGGCCGTACATTTTACGGTTTGCGGCTATGCCACCCACACTAATGCCACCAAAATTTACCCCATGGTAACCCTTGCTGCGACCAATTAATTTGGTTTTGCTTGGCTGACCACATTGACGCCAGTAGGCACGAGCCATTTTTAATGAGGTGTCAGCAGATTCTGAACCAGAGTTAGTAAAGAATACATAATCCAAACCTTCTGGAGTCATCTTAGCCAAGCGATCTGCGAGTTCAAACGCCTTTGGATGACCGTGCTGAAATGCTGGTGCATAGTCCATGGTTTTCATTTGTTTATACACAGCTTCTGCAATTTCTGGCCTATTATGGCCAAAACCACAACACCACAAACCTGAAAGGCCATCATAGATGCGGCGTCCATCAGCAGTAATATAGTGGCTTTGTTCAGCCGACACGATCATGCGTGGATTGTCTTTAAACTGACGGTTAGCCGTATACGGCATCCAGTAGGCTTCAAGCTTTTCACGACTTAAACCACCAGTCAATGATTCAAAACTCATATCGAAACTCCATTAGTAATAATAAATATAGTTTAGACTTGCACTTAGGACAGTTAAATATTAAGTTAATTACATTAACTTAACTAAATGATTAACTAATCAATATGTCTACACACCTCGGTTTAAATCGCTTGTCAGATATTGATTTGCGCCTGTTGCGAATCTATAAAGCCATTGTTGAGGCTGGCGGTTTCGCGGCGGCTGAAGTTGAACTCAATATCAGTAGGGCTGCTATTAGTATGGCAATGGGAGATTTAGAAACTCGTTTAGGCTTGCGCCTATGCCAGCGTGGGCGAGCCGGTTTCTCTGTGACAGATTCGGGGCAACAGGTTTATGAAGCCATTTTACAGTTATTTACTTCTATTGAAGGCTTTCGTATTCGAGTCAATGCATTACACGACCAGCTCAAAGGCGATATGAACATCGGCATTGCTGACAATCTAGTGACTCTGCCACACATGAAAATCACCAATGCCCTTCGTCAATTAAAGCTGCAGGCTACCGATATCGGTATAAATATTAGCATGATGCCGCCCAATGAAATTGAAAAAGCCGTGTTAGATGGTCGTTTACACGTAGGCGCTATACCCCGCCTAAGGAAAATTGCTGAACTAGAGTATATTCCCCTTTATGAAGAGGAGTCTCATTTATATTGTAGCCACCACCATCCATTATTTGACATTGCAGAGCAACAAGGTGTGATTTCTTTAGTACCAAATTATGACGCAGTGGCTCCTGCCTATGCTCAAACAGCAGCCATTAAACTGCAATATCAAGCACTCAAAACGACCTCTACTGCGACGGATAGAGAGGGCGTAGCCTTTCTTATTATGACAGGTTGTTTTATCGGCTACCTACCTACCCACTATGCCACCCAGTGGATACAGCAAGGCAAAATGAAACCTTTGTGTACTAGCCATTTTCGATACACTACAGATTATGCAGTCATTCATAAAAAAAATGCGCCGCCAAACTATCTTGTAGACGCATGGGTCAAAGAACTAGTAAAGATTTAACCTAATAGTGGCAGTTGCGGTGCAGCCCTGGAAGATAACCATTGAGCACCCTCTTCGGTGATAACAATATTTTCTTCGTGAACCATTTGTTTCACTTTTCCATCACCATTTAAATAAGACATACCTGGTTCTAAGGTCATGATCATGCCCACTTCTAAAAGGGTTTCATCAGTTGCAGTATTAGATGGCCATTCCGTGAGGTCGGAGCCAAGGCCATGACCTAAGCGTCCTACATCATTTCCTAGGGCACCACCGGCCTGCATAATGGGCCACATAGCACGATACAAATCGCTGGTGGTATTACCTGGTTTTGCTGCAGCAAAACCAGCATCTGTGGCTGCATAGACATTAGCGTAGGCAGCTTTTGTTTCTTGTGAACAGTTACCAAAACACCAATTACGATCAAAGTCACAAAAATAACCTTGCCATACAGTACCCGTATCAATGATCAACAAATCACCCTCTTCAACCACCCTATCCGTTGGTCCCATAATAATGTCGTCGTAGCCATCTGCACCAGAAGACGACACAATAAAAGGAGAATGGTCTGCCCCTTGGCGTAGCAGTTCCATTCTAAATTCTGCCACCACATCACGTTCAGTCATGCCTACCTTGGCGAAACTAGGTAATTGGCTAAAGGCTTTAGAAGTGACATTACATATGTGGGCAACTCGATTAATTTCAGCAGTAGATTTAATGCTACGCAAGTGCAATATTTTATGACTCACATCAACCAATTCAAAATGACTTGATGCATACAAAGACTGAACTTGCTGCTGAGGCATGCGCAAATGTGTTTCTCGCCCAAGGGTCATACCTAAACGGCCAAAACGCTTAGGTAACTCAGCTAATGTTTGGCTGAGCAGGCTTACCCCATCATCTTCTGGAAATGGCGAGGGCCAGGCTCGCACATCATCTACCCAAGTGTTGCTCATGCCCACAACACCAATGGTAGGTATCACAGCAATAGGTTTGCCAACTGCAGGTAAGATTAAAAACCAAGGCCGCGTAGGGCTTTGCCAAAACTGGGTAAAATACCCAGAAAAATAGCGTACATTAGTTTCAGTTGTCAGCAATACACCATCTAAATTAAGTTTTCGCATCATAGCTTGTGCACGCGCCATGCGATGCTCAAACTCAACTAAAGAGAACTGTCGATGTGGTGCCTTTGTTAATGGGTATTGAGTCATTGTATTTACCTTGGTTTATTTAAACGTTTTTAAGCGCCAAAAACTAATTGCTGATAAAGCTCAGGGTCAGTAGCCCCCTCTGTACCTAACACCAACACTGTGCTTTGTTCGGTAAGCCCTAAAGCTGCTCGCCATTGCGGGTGTTGCCCACCAATAATACACGCTGCTAAGCCTGCAACAGCAGATTCACCAGCTTCAATACTTGGGTTGTTTTGTTCCAAGGCTTGCATACATGGAGCCACGGCATCTTCACTCAAGGTGATAAAGTCGTCCGCTCCTTGATCTAATATATCCCAAGCGATATGAGAGACTTCTCCACACGCCAACCCTGCCATTAATGTCTCTAAATCGCCTTCCACTACTTTTAACTCACCCGCCTTGGCACTTTCTTGCAAACAGTTTGCAGCCTCAGGTTCTACCACAACAAACCGAGGGCGTTGTTCTGCCCATAAGTCCCAAAAGTAGCCACAAACAGCTGCTGCTAAACCACCAACCCCAGCTTGGATAAAAACGTGGGTTGGTATGACACCATTTAATTGTTCTACTGCTTCAGACAACATTACTGTATAGCCCAGGGCTACATTGGCTGGCACTTCTGTATAGCCTTCATAGCTAGTATCAGAAATAATCGAACGGCCATACTGCTCTGCATCTATCGCGGCTTGTCGCACAGACTCATCATAATTGCCCTCAATACGAATCACCCGAGCAGCATAGGCCTCCATCGCTGCTTGACGGCCAGCAGAAACATCACGATGGATATAAATAATACACTGGCAACCAAACATTTGTGCACCCCAAGCTACAGACCGACCATGATTGCCGTCAGTTGCACAACTAACGACTACATCTTTTAGTTGTTCTTTGTATTGCCCAGATAGAAGCTGCTCCATGGTTGGTTTTTCACCATTTAATTGGCCTAAATGCTGTTGTAGGAATTGGGTCACGGCATATGCACCACCTAAAGCTTTAAAACTCTTTAGACCAAACCGAGTACTCTCATCTTTATAATAAATTTGGCGTATATTAGCCTGCTCAGCCATACTAGTAAGTAGATGTAAGTCTGTAACTTGGTAATTAGGCCAAGTTGAAATCATTTCTAATGCCTGCTCCCCTTTAGCCACACTCAACATAGCTTGGCGCTGGGGGCCGTAAACTAAATTAGCATCAGCTTTAGGATTTTGAAAAAAATTTAACCGGCCCGATAAAACGGCAGTTGATGATGTCATGTAAAAAACTCCAAGAAATATTTAATTTTATAATTAGTTGCGGCTTGGCCACATAGCTTGAGCCACGCCAGCAGCAATTAAAGCAATACCTAACAAACCCTGTGGGCCCATAGCTTCGCCAAATAAAAACCACGCCTGTATTGCCACTGCTGGTGGCACCAAATAAAACAGGCTACCCACTTTTGCTGCAGCACCTTGACGCATCATAATCATCAGTAATAACACTGCACCAATAGACAAGGCTAAAACCTGCCAAGACAAGCTAACAATAAACTGCCATTGCCAATCGACAATACGTGTTTCAAAAGTCAGGGCAATAATCAAGCTAAATAGCATGGCGGCAGCGTACTGCCACCAGATAGAAGTTAGGTGGTCTACCCCATGACAATATTTCTTTTGATAGAGCGTACCAAAAGAAATTGCCAACAGTGCCGCACCTGCCAGTATTGGGGACCAGCCAGAAAAGCCATCAAAAATGGTACTTGCGTCTAAGGCAAACTGCTCTCCCAACACAAGGTAGAGCCCAGCCAAACCCATAACCAACCCCAGCCACTGGCGTTTGGATACCCGTTCCCCTAGCATAAGCCCCGCAAATAAGGCCATAGTTAGGGGCTGTAAGCCAATTACCATGGCACTTAATCCCGCCGGCATACCTAAGGAGATGGCTTTAAAAATGCCACCCAAATAGACTCCGTGCAGCAACAACCCGACCACCATACAATGCGCGGCTAATCGCCATGTTGAGGGCCACCGACTATTAAATAATTTAGTGATTACCCACAGCGCCACAAGGGCGAAGGCAAAACGATAGCTGAGTAAAGTAAAAGGCTCAGCATAGGATTTACCTAGTTTGGCCACTAAAAACCCAGTACTCCATACCCAGACAAAAATCCAAGGCATTAGACGAACAAAAGTAGTATTTACAGTTAAGGACATAAGGATCATTAGGCTGATATCTGAGCAACTATACTGTCACACGCTTAGGTTTTTTAACAAGTAATATTCTGCCTAGGTGGGTGTCAATCTTAGTCAATATTGTCCACAGTTTTTTTAACTAGAATGTTATTTTTCATACATGAAACAAATCTTTGAGGATGATTTTACTTGTGAGTGACCAAAATTATCAGGAAGCGTAGCCAATAATGATATCAGTATCAGTCGGCTTATATTGATCAATATATCGCCCACATGTGATTAAATTTATCTAAACCATGCTTTAATATGAGGTAACTAAAGCAACACACTGCTTTATGCTTGAGTTTGCAAACATTGAGTTGAAGGGAATTAAATGAAAAGCTTGGACCATAGTGATCGAAAAATACTCCATTTGTTACAAGAAAATTCACGAGAAAAACTGGAGTCTATTGCGTCTGAAACAGGATTGTCAGTAGCAACGGTTCAAAGACGAATAAAACACTTTCGCTCCACTGGAATTATCGAGCGAGAAACCGCCTTAATTTCTCAAGAGGCTGCAGGCTACAGTATGACATTTCTAATTTCCGTTGAAATGGAGCAGGAGAAATCCTACCAATTGGATTCATTTCG
>Ga0307997_10001039_pt1 | contig 12996 bp, 9 predicted proteins | sample Davwhametageno36_FD_203165 | JGI IMG/M metagenome (GOLD analysis project Ga0307997, IMG submission 203165) | Marine microbial communities from Davis Island wharf, Antarctic Ocean - #36 | ecosystem: Environmental > Aquatic > Marine > Unclassified | place: Antarctic Ocean: Davis Island wharf... | reverse complement strand
TGCTTCCATTTTTCGACGTTCAGTGGCCTCTAGAATAGTTTCATTAACTAGGCCTCGTTGAAAAAGAACACGGGTGCGTTCAAACTCTCTATCGACAAAACTTTGTTCTTCCGCCATCCGTGCTATCTCCGCCCTAACAACAGCAACCGAAAAGTCACGCTCGTCGACAGCTGCTTCAAGATCGTGCATTCGCGCTTGGGCAGATTTGACAGTCAAAGTCGCAGCGCGATCGTCCAGTTGAACTAGCACTTGTCCATTAGTCGCCTTGCCAGATTGCAACGCGCCCTGAGAGATTTCAGTGATGCAACCTCTAGCCCCATACGATAACCCTATTTTATTATTAGCAATCACCGTTCCAGCAAGATTAATCGGTGTAAACGATTCCTGAGCAAAAGCTGGAAAAACTGAAGTAGCAACTGCTAGCCCTAGGCTAAGTGAAAACATTAGATTCATTGCTCACCTTAAAAAGTTATCGGATCAAACTGTCATCTTTGCGGATTATGTCAAGTATTTAGATGTCTGAGTTTAATGGACATTGAGTTGCTTGCCTATCTCCATCAAAAGCGACACAACTATTGACCTCATAAATTGCGGTTGTTTCTAAAACCTATTGCATGTTTTCTTTAGGCTGATGGTACAGAAATTTGGAATATGATTTGGAAACGGACTATATAATTATTGGTGGTGGATCTGCAGGGTGTGTTTTGGCTAACCGCTTAAGCACAGATCCAAAGGTTCGTGTGACGCTGGTTGAAGCCGGTGGCGAAGATTGGAACCCACTAATCCATATCCCGGCTGGGTATAGATATTCTGCACTTCCAGCCTTGACGTCTAATTTTGGCTGGCATACCTCTCTCTTACGGTGCGGGTATGGTGAAATGGTATCATAAGAGCCTTCCAAGCTTAAGGCGCGGGTTCGATTCCCGCTACCCGCTCCAATAAACTCCTGTTTTTTAAATAATATTTTGAAAGGAAAACTTTGAATTAAGCTTTGGTATGCGAGAACGGATTTTAAACCTCTCAGCCTTTAATATAGTTTCTTTGCTCAGTTCGTATATGTTTTCTCTATGTCATCGCAATTAACAAAAATTCTATACTTGCATGGCCTATTCACGCCGTTCACTCAAAAAAACCTAAGTTTGGTTACGACTTGTTCAGTTCTTATTTTTCTCCCATGGCCAGACAACAGTAGTAAATTGTTCTAACAACGATTTTCTTTTCTCTGAAACTGTTTCAATTTCTGATGAGCTGACATCAGCTTGAGATTTCTCAAAATCTTGATCACGCACATCATCATTCTTTTTGCTTCTTGGCCACAGGTTCACAAAAACATCGGTCAATCTGGATTTTTTAGCATTTGCATCGGTTGCTGCCCGATCAGTGCCATTGGGAGGATCAACTTGATCAACCTCTTTTTTTCCAAGATTAAAAAATGATCCTTCGTATAAAACGTGTTTACCATCGGCGTTCTTTTTAAAGGTGATGCCCTTAGGGGATGGGGTCTCTTTCTTTTTTAATATCGAAGAAACAGCGTTACCCTCATTATTGAGTTTTGTTTTGTCCATGCAGCCGAAGAGCAAGAAAATACAAGTAAGAAAAATTATGTTTTTTTTATACATGGAGCACTCCTCAGTCATTAATCGGACCACTGCAACCATAAGATTGCATGCTTATCCTCATACACTTGTAGTTTTATAACTGATCAAGAGTCCAGCTTTCCAGAATTATAAAGCAAGAAATTTTTTTCGACTAAACCAGCTAAATTTCCAGCTTGCCTGACCTATATCATTGTGCATGTACGCTATATCGTCACTCAACAGATAGATATTTTGAAGCCACCCCCCTAAAACCCTGATCTGTTGCAGAGCCCATACATACTTACGTAGCCACCCCCCATGGCCCATGCCACCCCCCATGTAACTGTCCAGCACATGCACACTCACCTACGGGTAGAGGGTCACAGTAAGTAATCTATACGTACTGTGTGTATTGCCATGGATAAGAACATACAGATGCTTAACAACAGGCATATGTTTATCACCATCACCCCATCACTTTCCCTGTATTAGTGGCGATAAGGATTACTCGTCAGTCACTCGATATGATTAAGTCATTACAAACATACAGTGATTGACACGTACACTGGAGGACACGGTAAATGCCCTACCCATCGGAGTGAGGCACAGGCAGGTCCGGACATTGGATCTGATGGTACGTCAGTACGTATCGATTGCTGTGGTACGATACAGTAGACACAGAAAGTAACTTGCATTCGATTGTAGAACGCATAAGTTATTGTTATTATTTATGTGAGAGCTCGGTTGGTGCAGGGCATAGGAAATGAATTCCTGCTACCCGCTCCGAACACCTCTCCCATGTGATTAACTCTAATTACAATTTGCTATAGGATTTGCCATAGGGAGGGTGCTCATTATTCTAATTTCTCAACAAATAACTTAAAATCACATTTAAAATTAATGCGCCCGGCTGCTATGTGTGCGCTAAGAAACATGCTGGCCCAGAGGGGAAGATCTACTCTGCCTTTCTCTTGAGGCTCCAGCGACACTGTATGCTGATTGCCGGGTTACCAGCTTCATTGGGTATTCTACAGCTGTGCTGGTGACCGTAACGGCGTTAGCAACCAAGGCACCGTCTGCTTTGATATAGTCGCTTACTCTATTTGCTTAATTCGTAGGGAACGCCCAGTGCAGGTCATAGAAAAGTGTCTTTAACCCCTTGTTGGTCTGCCTATGGAGCGGTACATCCCAAAGATAGGATAAGGGGCGAGCATGGCACGGACACCAAATTCAGCGGCAGATGTGACCGAGGAACGCGCGTCTTCCAAACAGGTTGGCGTTTTACGTGCCTTGGTTCCCTATTTTGCACCCTATAAATCTTTGGTCATTCTTGCACTGATTGCGCTGACCATCACTGCCAGTGTCTCGCTTGTGTTGCCTGTGGCTGCAAGACGGGTGATCGATGGCTTTGCCATGGGTGACGTTACTCTACTTAATCAGTATTTTATGGGCGCTATTATTGTTGCGGCAATTTTCGCGCTGGGCACAGGGTTGCGCTACTATGTTGTAACCCGTCTTGGCGAACGTGTTGTTGCTGATATCCGAAAAGCAATTTTTGCGCGTATGATCGGTATGTCGCCAGCCTATTTTGAAAAACTGATGACCGGTGAAGTGTTGAGCCGGATTACCACCGATACCACTCTGATTTTGTCGGTGATTGGCTCGTCGGCCAGCTGGCTTTTGCGGAATATGTTGATGATGTCTGGCGGGCTGATGATGATGCTTTGGACCTCGCCAAAGCTCACAGGCTTGGTGCTGTTGATCGTGCCTTTGATCCTTGGGCCAATCCTAACCCTTGGACGCAAGCTACGCGGATTATCACGCCAAAACCAAGATTGGATTGCGGCATCATCTGGCAAGGCGTCAGAATCTCTTCTTTCAGTTCAAACCGTGCAAGCCTTCACCCATGAAGCGCGCAGTAGGGCTGAATTCTCGGATGTGACCGAAAAAGCTTTCGACAGTGCGCGGGCGCGGATAAAAGTCAGGGCCTTGATTACGATGATCATCATCTTTGTGACTTTCAGCGGTGTGATGGGCGTTTTGTGGGTTGGCGCAATTGATGTGCGCAGTGGCCTCACCTCGGCCGGTCAATTAGTGCAGTTTGTGATCTATGCCACCATCGTCGCCAGCTCCACTGCGGCTTTGTCAGAGCTTTGGTCTGAGCTGCAACGTGCGGCGGGTGCGACTGAGCGGTTGGTTGAGCTATTGAACGCTGAAGACACCATTGCAGATCCAAAGACCCCTAGGAGACCGAGTGTTGGAGCCGTTGTATTTGAGAATGTAAGTTTCACGTTTCCCAATCGCCCCGATTCATTGGCACTCAATAACGTCAGTTTTACTATCCAACCGGGGGAGACTGTTGCTTTGGTTGGGCCATCGGGTGCGGGTAAATCTACCATCATCCAAATACTGCAAAGGTTCTTTGATCCGCAAGAGGGCCAGATCACCTTTGGCGGCATTTCATTACCCGAGATGGAGCGCAGTGCTTTTCGCAAGTTTATGGCCCTAGTTCCGCAAGACCCGGTGATTTTTGCAAGTTCTGCCTATGATAATATTTTGTTTGGCCGCCCGGATGCCAGCAAGGACGAGGTGATTGCCGCGGCGACAGCTGCAGCCGCCCATGACTTTATCTCTGCGCTTCCAGAAGGCTACGACAGCTATGTGGGCGAACGCGGTGTTATGTTGTCCGGTGGGCAGAAACAGCGGATCGCAATTGCGCGCGCTATTTTGCGCGATGCTCCAGTGCTTTTGCTTGATGAAGCAACATCTGCGCTCGATGGAGAAAGCGAAGCATTAGTCCAAAACGCATTCGAAGACCTGGCCAAAGACCGCACAACTTTGGTGGTCGCACATCGCTTGGCGACGGTGAAAAAAGCGGACCGAATTTTGGTTATGGACCAAGGGCAAATCGTGGCTCAAGGCACGCATGCAGCTTTGGTGGCAGAAGGCGGGCTCTATGCGCGTCTGGCCCGATTGCAATTTACCGAAGACAGCGCCTTTTAACCTGACGCCAAGTAAAGCACCGCCAAAATCCTTGCGAAACTTCTCAAAACTGACCATCTTGTGGGAAACGCCGAAAAAAGTGGCACACTTTGGAACCATGGGAGAGAATGATGAGCTTTGCGACAAAGGCCGATCGGGACGCTGTAGAAAATGAAATGCCATGGGCGGAACGAGATGTTCCCACAACCATGTATGAATTTATTAACTCTGTCTCAGAACGCCATGGTCAACGCCCCGGCGTAAGCTTTCAAATCACTTCTGGACCAAAAGATAAGGCCGAAACCCTAAGTTGGCAGGAGTTTCGTGACAAATCGGTACAAGCAGCCAATATGTTCCGGCGCTTGGGCATTGGCGAGAGGGACGTCGTCGCCTATCTGATGCCGATTTGTAATGAGGCGGCGCTCACCCTGATTGGTGGCAGCATTGCCGGCATCGCCAACCCGATCAACCCGCTGTTAGAGCCAGATCAGATTGCCGCAATTTTGCGGGAAACCAATGCAAAGGTCTTGGTCACTCTGCGTGGCTTTCCCAAAACGGATTTGGCGCAATTGGCCGCTGATGCTGTGGCGCAGGCGCCTAATGTTGAAGCCGTGTTAGAAGTAGATCTTAATCGTTATTTGACTCCACCAAAATCTTGGATCGTGTCCCTGATCCGGCCTAAAGTGGTTGTTGCTCATTCCGTAAAAGTGTTGGACTTCAACGCCGAGCTCGACAAACAAAACCGCATGTTAGATTTTGCAGATTCGGCCGAGGATCGGGTTGCAGCCTATTTTCATACTGGCGGCACAACGGGCATTCCTAAGGTTGCGCAACACAAATACTCAGGCATAGTTTACAATGGCTGGTTGGGGAACAGAATGCTGTTCAGCTCTAAAGATACCATCATCTGTCCTCTGCCTCTGTTTCACGTATTCGCCTGTCATGTTATTTTGATGGCGATGATCAGCTCTGGGGCGCATGTGGTGTTTCCAACACCGCAAGGATACCGCGGCGAGGGTGTGTTTGATAATTTCTGGAAACTGATTGATCGGTGGAATGTATCGTTCATGATCACGGTTCCCACGGCAATTTCGGCTCTCATGCAGCGGCCAGTTGATGCGGACATTTCGTCTTTGAAAACCGCATTTTCGGGGTCGTCGCCGCTTCCGGTGGAGTTGTTTAAACGTTTTGAAAAAGCCACAGGTGTTGAGATTGTGGAAGGTTATGGCCTAACAGAAGTGACCTGCCTGGTTTCTTGCAACCCTGATCAAGGTCTCAAGAAAGTGGGTTCGGTGGGCCTGCCGTTGCCGCATACTAATGTGAAAATTTTGCTTGATACTGCGAAAGGTCCAAAGGAATGTGCGACCAATGAAATTGGTGAAATCTGTGTGGAAAACCCTGGAGTATTTGCGGGCAACACCTATACAGAGGCTGCCAAGAACAAAGACCTCTACCACTTTGATACCTATCTGCGCACCGGCGACTTGGGCCGTATGGATGAAGATGGATATCTTTGGATCACGGGCCGCGCTAAAGATGTGATTATACGGGGTGGACATAACATCGACCCCGCACAGATTGAAGAAGCCTTGGCCGGGCATGAGGCCGTTGGTTTTGTGGGCGCGATCGGTCAGCCGGATGCACATTCAGGGGAACTCCCCTGCGCCTATGTTGAGCTAGTGGTAGGGGGCACAGCGACACCAGATGAGCTTATTGCCTTCGCCAATGAGCGGGTGACCGAACGGGCCGCTCAACCTAAATATATTGAGATATTGCCAGAGCTGCCCAAAACCGCAGTGGGCAAAGTGTTTAAACCTGCTCTTAGAAAGTCTGCGATTACCCGGATCTATAACGCAGCACTGTCTGACGCGGGCGTGGATGCGCTGGTGCAAAAAGTGATTGAAGACAAACAACGTGGGCTCGTTGCTCAAGTGTCTGGTGCGGCGGATGATGCCGCGGTTACTGAAGTGCTTGGTGGATTCACAAGGCCTTGGGAACGCTCGGCTTAGATTTCTTAGTGGGCTCTGTGCGACGTGGTTGGCAACGTATCCCCAAGGCACTGGACAGAGTGAGACCCTGCCTCTAGAATCTTCAGAAATTCACTCGTGAGGTAAGTATGGAAGCGTCTTTTTCGCGCCGCAAACTGGTGACCCCAGCGGAACTTAAATCTCTAAATGTGCGCTCGAACCTGCGTGGCGCCGGTCAAATGGCTAGCCATGTTGGGGCGATCCTGATCTCAGGGTATCTGCACAGCCTTGCTCTTGGCACGGGCTGGGTGTGGGTGACGGGTTTTGTTTTGGGCGTTTTGATCAATTTTCTTTACGCCGCGCAACATGAGTTGAGCCATGCCACGGTATTTGCTAACCGCAAAACGAATGAGGTTTTTGGCCGTCTCATCGGCTTTGTGATGATTTTTCCACGTGATTACGATCAGGTGATGCATTTTGCGCATCACACCTACACTCAAAATTGGGAAAAGGACGGTGAGTTGGTGCGTGAGCCCTATACGCTGTTTACCTATCTGCTGTGGATGTCCGGTATGACCTATTGGCGCAACCGCCTGTTTGGAGTGCTGCGGCGCGCGAGAGGTGTAATTATCGAGCCGTTCATCCGTGCAGAAGAAGAAGGCAAGGTCATTCGCGAAAGTCGGATCCATGTGGGGCTTTATCTCCTCATAGTTGGGATTTCGTTGGTGACGAATAGTTGGGCCGCCACGGTGTTTTGGATCCTACCCATGGTTTTGACTAAACCGATCCATCAGCTGCAAAATACGATTGAGCATCTGGGGTTGAGCCATGAAGACGATATCCTTGAAAATACCCGCTCAACCCGCACCAATGCGCTGATGCGATGGTTGTGCTGGCAAATGCCCTATCATACCGCCCATCACGTGTTTCCATCTGTTCCGTTTTGGAAGCTGAGCCAGTTGAATGCAAAGATCGAAGCACAGGCGGGCACGGTGCACCGCATGGGTTGGATTGGGTTCCAAATTCAGGTCATCAAGCGGCTCAGCCAAAAGGATGAAAGCCAATGGCCGCAAAATGAGGTTTGGGTTGTGCCTACTTCAGGTGGTCGGGTGCGGGTTGCGGCTGAATAACGGGCCTCAACGATAGCTTTGTTCCACCTCAATGAATTTCTGCTTACGCCATAGACCGACGCCATAACAGGTCAGGCTGCCATCAGCGCCGATCACCCGATGTAAGGGAATTACAATTTGGTTCGCCCCGTTGGCACGCGCCATGGCACGCGTGGCGCTGGGTTTGTCAAATGCGCGAGCGATGTCACCATAACTGCTGGTTGCGCCTGCTGGAATATCTCGTAGAGCATGCCAAACTGCGTGCGAGAATTCTGACCTGTGCAGTGCCAGTGGGACCGTGAAGCTTGGTAGGTTTCTGGCAAAATACTGCTGCAATTTTGATTTAATGAGGGCGGTTTCGGTAGTTTCACCGAATTGGATCGTACCTTTACAATATTCGAATAGCTTGATTATTTCTGAGCGCAGTACCTTCTGATCTGCGAACTCTAACGGCTGCAAACTGCACGCATCACATAATACGATCATTGGCCCAAGCGGGGTGCCTATGCAGCTCACTTTCAACATCCCTTCGCCAGTGAAAACAGAGTGGCTTAGCCAGATTGTTTTCGAAAATGCTGTCCGAAAGGCGCTGGACGATACAAAGTCTGCGGTGATTTGTACATCGATCACCTGCGTGCCATCTTCAAAAATACCATGCTGAAATGCCGCTTGAAGCGGCGGCGGGCGGTCGATGGACCCAACTTCAGCTGTGTTATATCCGCTTCGCTCTAGTGATACTCCGTGTTGTCATCAAATGCTTTCAGCAAGCTCTGGATGATTGGTTCGGCTTGGGCGGCGGGGGCCCCAAGAGGGTGGCAGCATTTGCAGGCTTTAAACCCATTGGAGATTCAGGTGCCTATGGTATCGAAAAATTGGCAGTTTTCTGGGTTTGGTTTGTGGGTGGGTCACGTGGGGCGGCAGAATATGCCTGTGGTGCTTACAGCGACATAGGGCCAGCCCGTCGTAGCTTGCATCGCGTTGCAAAAGGGCCCTGTAGGGGATGTCGTGATCTGGTAGCGAATGACATGTCTAAACTATAACCATATTTAGATTAGTGTGCTTCGAAAATTAGGCAGGGCATTTAGAATCTTTACTTTACTTCGGGTCCCGCCCAATCGTTTACTTGGAGAATTACTAATCGGAGGGTCTTATGTCCCAGTGTCTCAAAACCTACACTAGCCTTTGGGCGATGCAGCCCCATGACCAAACAGGCATAAAGCTGCCCTATGACCAGGTCTGCGAAATGGTGGCCAACGCGGGCTATGATGGGATGGCGATTGATTTGGGCGCCGGGGATGTAACTCAGGCCCATGAGGTGCGCCCCCATATGGAGCGCCACGGTCTGACGCCATTGATCGTAGCCTTTCCCAAAACTGTGGAAGGTCTGTGCGAAACCTTGGTGATGGCCAAAGATTTTGGCAGCCCCTTTGTGGATGTGATTGGCCAAGTGATGCCATTGTCGGTGGATGGGATGATTCCAGTGATCCGGCAATGGATGGATATGGCCGATCAAATTGGCGTGCCGATTCAATTTGAGAGCCACCGCAATTGCATCACCAATGATCTGTATTCAACCCTGTGCCTGTTAGATGCCATCCCTGAGATGCGGATGTGTGCGGATTTGAGCCACTATGTGGTGGACCGGGAGTTTTGGTTCCCAATGTCAGATCGTGACATGGGATTGATCAGCAGAATTTTGCAGCGCTCTGACAGTTTTCAGGGCCGCGTGGCGAGTCGTCAGCAAATTCAGCTGCAACTCGATTTCGTGCAGCATCAAAAGTGGGTGGAGCTGTTCAAAGGCTGGTGGCGTGAAGGTCTTGAAGATTGGCGCAAGCGCAGCGAGGGCGATTGCATTTTCCTCTGCGAACTTGGCCCGCCTGAATATGCCATGACCGGGCCTGATGGCCGTGAGATGTCGAACCGCTGGCAAGAGGCCTTGCAGATCAAATCTTGGGTGCATCAGATCTGGGATGATCTTGGTGGTGATACTTAAATACGCTGTTGATCACTTTTTATGGTTAAAAATGAATCCAATGAAGTTCAACAAGAGTTGGGCGGCCAAAATTTGGGTGCTGTCCGTCGGATCATAAGCGGGGGCGACCTCCACCAAATCGATGCCAGCCACCTGACCGCGCTGCGCCAAGCCCTGTAGGATCTCAAGAACGTCATAATACAGAAAGCCGCCATGGCTTGGTGTGCCCGTGCCTGGCGCAATGGAGGGACAAAAGGCGTCGATGTCGATGGTGACATAATACCGAGCCCCAAGAGGAATGCGCTCGAGCACCGCATCAACCCCAAGCTTACTCACTTGGCGCACTGACAGAATATCAGAGCCGCGAGCCCGGGCATCTTTATAGCCTTCTTTCGCGGTTGAACTCACGTTTCTGATCCCCAGTTGGGTCATGCCGCTGACCCAAGGCTTTTCAATTGCGCGCCGCATCGGATTGCCGTGACCCGCAGTGACGCCATGGCGCTCATCCACAAAATCCAAATGCGCATCAATCTGTACCACATGCACAGGCTCTTGCTTGGAAAAGGCATTGATGCAGGGGATGTTGATCGAGTGATCGCCGCCAATCACCACGGGAAGCGCACCTGCAGCCAAAATCTTACGCACAGCAAATTCAATATTTGCGTGGCTTTCCTCGGTTTTGGTGTGGATGATATCGGCATCTCCAATATCTACGATACTTACATCACTGGCTAGATAAGTGGCGTCATCCTCATGGTCATAAGCGCCAGCGTGACCAAATGAAAACAGTGTGGAGGCTTCGCGCACCGCTCTTGGCCCAAAGCGCGCACCGGGACGCCACTGGGTGCCGAAATCATAGGGCGCCCCCAAGACAGCCACATCTGCGTCTATCGCATCCCAATCCGCCACATAGGGGCGCTTGCCAAAGGTGGAAATGCCTACAAAAGGCAGGTTCAATCGCCCATCGGCGTATCCATGTTCTGACATAGGGTTCCTCATTTAAATGCTGTTGCCTAGTGTTGAGGCATGCTGTGCAAAATGTCGACGAGAAATTGCCACAGGCGCGGCGCGTCAAACTGGGCTGGAAAAACAACCAGCGGTGCAGGAAAAGCTCTCAGAGTTAGCCATATGGCGCGAAGGGATCAACGCGCATCTAACGGCCTCTATTGCGCTGGGCGAGATGTCCTCTGCGGGCTTGATGATGCCCAATCAATCACTCTTGATGACGGGCCGCTGCCATGCGCTCAACAACTTGCCCAAGATGATGCATTTCGCGCGGGAGCTTTGCAGTGGGCAGATCTGCGTCACACCGAATGTCGCAACGTTTGATCGCCTGAGACCAAGCCTTGGATGGACAAATATTACACCATCAATGACCACTGGATGGCAGAAGATCGACGCAAGCTGCTGGCTTTTGCTCGTGACCTCCTCAATTCCGATTATGCTGGCCACTGGCTGACCTTTCAACTTTTTACGCAGTAGCCACCATTTGCGCAATCGGCTGCGGTCTATCGCAATTTTGATTGGGATCGTCCGCTCAGTTTTGTGCGGAATGGGGCGGGTCTTTCTGACAATGTGATGCATGACGTAATTGAAAAAGCTAGTGATGGGGCGGTCAGCAAGTACTATGCAGATGCCCTGCGCAAATCAGTTGACGAATTGTGACCTTTGATCAAAATTTCTGCACATTAGCTCTTGTGGTTTGCCCAATGAAAGACTAACCAATCCAGACTTGGCGCGGGATGGAGCAGCCCGGTAGCTCGTCAGGCTCATAACCTGAAGGTCGTAGGTTCAAATCCTACTCCCGCAACCAAGTAAAATAACGCTAACTCAATAGGTTAGCGTTTTTTGCGTTTTAGGCCCTAGCTTTAATATAATATAATTGCCGCGTTCATCGCCGCTTTTTAACATTCCGTGACTTCTTTCGAATCTCTGATAGAGGGAAACGCCAACGATAAAGCTTAATCTGCTGTGAATACTCCGGCACCTATCGTAGCGAGAGCCTGTTCTCCGTTGATGCTTCATTTCGACCTAAAAGCCTGATGATCATTGATCGGGCATAAGCCCCACAGGCTCTCAGCTGGTGTTCAATCTGCGCCTTAGTGCTGCTGGATCCGTACGCTTGACTGTTTTCCGAGCTACGCATCCCTGTGAGGTGTCGGCCATTTTTGTTTCGGGGGTTACTGAGCCCAATCCAAACAGATGAAACGCGCCAGGCTCACCCCAAGCCCTCCAATCACGGGCCCCGCGTCTCGGACCACGGGCCTTTAGTATTAGCCTTGTAGATTCATTCGGGGGAAATAGAGTTTGGAACTCTATCTCTATACACGTATCAATTTCTCAAGGGCGTCTGGAAAATCCACTCAGTATTTTACTGCCCGCTGCTTGCAACGGAGAGCCTCATCCTGGCTCAGGGCACATCGTCATCTCAAAATGCGTGAAGCGGTCTTTTAAGTTTAGTCCCTGGCCAATCTAGGCTGCGAATCGCCCCGCAGAACTTCGGTTCCGATAGCACGAGCCGTCATCGTCCCCCCTTCGATAATCACGATGCCGCGCAAGATGACAGTTTCGGGCCAGCCGGTCACTTCGAACCCTTCATAAGGGCTGTAATCCGCCGCATCGTGCAGTTCAGCGTGCCGGATCGTCCGGCGTATCTGCGGATCCCAGATCGTGATGTCTGCATCCGCACCGATGGCGATGGTGCCTTTCCGCGGATACATGTCGTATGTGCGAGCGTGGTTCGTTGATGTCAGCGCCACGAAACGTGTCAGGTCGATACGGCCCTTCATGACGCCCTCGGAAAACAGGATGGGCAAGCGCGTTTCGATCCCCGGTATACCGTTTGGGATGTGCCTGAAGCTGTGCAGCCCCGCCGGATTGCGTTTGCCCTGGTCGTCCTCGTACCGGAACGGACAATGGTCAGATGAAAAGAGATCGAACAGACCGGTTTGAATGCCGCGCCAGCAATTCTGCTGCTCCGCCATGTCGCGCGGCGGTGGCGAGCATACAAACTTGGCCCCTTCCCAATTGTCCCGTGCAAGGTCGTTGGCCTCAAGCACCAGATACTGCGGGCACGTTTCGGCCGTGATGTTGACCCCGCGCGCGCGTGCGCGTGCTATCTCGTCGATTGCAGCGCCATTAGAGACGTGGACGATGACGATCGGGACGTCGACAACCTCGGCCAGTGTAAGGGCGCGGTGGGTGGCCTCCCGTTCGGCGGCCACGGGCCGGGTGGTGGCGTGGGCGCGCGGCGCAATATCGCCCACTTCCGCCGCCCTGGCTGCGAGGAATGCGATGACATCCTCGTTTTCGCAATGAACCATGACTTTCGCGCCATGCCGTCGTGCTACTTCCATCGTGGCGAGGATCCCGGCATCGTCCAAGCGCAT
>Ga0307997_10001036_pt1 | contig 13001 bp, 11 predicted proteins | sample Davwhametageno36_FD_203165 | JGI IMG/M metagenome (GOLD analysis project Ga0307997, IMG submission 203165) | Marine microbial communities from Davis Island wharf, Antarctic Ocean - #36 | ecosystem: Environmental > Aquatic > Marine > Unclassified | place: Antarctic Ocean: Davis Island wharf... | reverse complement strand
AATCTTATTTTTAGGAACTCCTCCTTTTTTTAAAGTAGGTAATGTTTTTTTGATAATTTCGTTATAACGTTTATAAGTAGGAATTGCAACAATATAATCAGACATATATATAATATATAATATTTAATTATTTACTGACTAATGTTTCCAAAATTTTAACTTGTGATTTTAAATCATCGATTTCATTACGTTGTTTCATAATAATGGTTCTTAAATCTCTATTTTTTTTATCATTATTAACAGATACTTCATTATTATTCTTATTCTTATCTTCTTTTTCTTCTAATTTAGTTAACTTGTTCATAATAGTTTCAATATTCTCGCAATCAATATTATACATAGATAACTCGTTCATAATATATATATAATAAATATATTTTTATTAAATAATATACATGGGAACGGCATTTAATGAAAATCATTACAGAACATTCGAAGCATCGTGCGAAACTTTCAGTGGATTTCAAGTTAATATAAATATAACAAAAATAGATACAATAGATGATATAATAAAAATATTCACTAAGAAATTGAGAAATGTATTAGAATTAAATAATTTAGTACTATTAAAAGAAAAATTAAATATTACTAAATTCCATATACATATGGCTACAATAGAAGAGATATTCTTATCAACCAAAGAAGATACTATTTATATTTGTAATCATTGTTAGAAAATAAATCACTTAAAAAAAAAATATAATAATAATAATAATAATAATAATAATATGAGTGGTATGCAGATTTTTGTTAAAACATTGACTGGAAAAACAATTACTTTAGATGTTGAATCGGCAGATACTATTGAGAATGTAAAGGCGAAAATCCAAGATAAAGAAGGTATTCCACCTGATCAACAAAGATTAATATTTGCTGGTAAGCAATTAGAAGATGGTAGAACTCTTTCTGATTATAATATTCAGAAAGAATCTACTTTACATTTGGTATTGAGACTGAGATAATTTAATAAATTCATCATATAATTTATATATATCTGGTCTTTTTTTATAATTTAAATCAATACATTTTTTTAATAGTTTTTCTAATTCAATATTATTTTTTTTAATATTACGTAATCCTTTTAGAACGTCATTACGTGTTTCATTGAATTTTCCTTTATTTTTCTTCCATATAGAACCATTCCATATTTCAATTATGGATACACCTATAGAATATATGTCTGATTTATGATCTAATATACTATTTTCTTCTTGTTCTGGTGCATAGTATCCGTCAGTACCTACGACACAATCAATATCTATGTTATCTCTTGAAATTATACATGTTCCGTAATCAATAACTTTTATGAATAAATTATCATTACTTTTATGGATCACCAAATTGCATGGTTTGATATCACCATGAATAATATTATTATCATACATAGATTTAATTGCTTTAAGTATTGAAATGGTTAAGCTAAATTTAAGTTTGTCAGACATGATATAGTTCCATGTACAACATCCTTGTTTTAAAGTATAATCTGATATTGTTTTGTCATGTTCAGTTGATTTATAATATTTATCTTGGTTTATGTATTGATAAACACTACCTTGATTAATATATTCCATTAAAAGATAATATTTAGTTTTATCACTATTATGAGAATAACCATATATTTCGAGTAGTCTTTCTGAGGATACTTTAGTACCGATATTTAATTCATTTATAATAGTATCATCTAATCCTTCTTTACCTGTATTGTATTCTTTTATTGCAATATCTTTACCATTCAACACACCTTTATATACGATTAGATTAGAGTGGTCAATCTCGTCTTCTAGTTTGATATCTTTAATATCAAAATATTTAAATTTAGACAAGTCGTCCATTATATGTAAAAAAAATTTGTTAAATTCAAATTTAGTATTTTTATGTTATATTATTTTTTTTTGTGCTTTAAAATTTTTTTATTTTTTGTCTTTATTTTTTTGTCTTTATTTTTTTGTCTTTAATTATTTTAAAATTCTTTTACAATATTTTCGTGAAACTCTGTGACACTATGGGAAACTCTTGATTCACCTTTAAGGAATCCGACGAGAACATATCCAGCGAATAGATCATATACTGGGTTATAGCATTCGATAAGCTTGCTGGCATTTGCCTTGAAGTATTCCCAGGAAGGTTTGAGTAGTTCAGGAATGGTGTCTACTGTGAAATCTGAGTAGAATACTTCACTACCATTCTCTGCAAAGAGGTCTGCGTCTCCGTTACCAGTTGCCTTTACATTAATCCAATGTAAGGCATCGTTGATATGTGAAAGTTTCCAAAGGGAACCATTAGAATCTTTCCAATCATCACCAAAGATATCCTTGAAATACTTATTGGATTCGTTTAAACCTGTATCCGTGGGCATACGGTGCGCGGTGTGGCATCCAAGATTGTCAGCAATGGTCATAACAGATGTGTAGTTAACTCCGCGACCAACATCGGGATTAACAAGACCTTCTGCGAACTTTTGTGCTACAGGACATTTAGGATGCATGCGTCCGAATGCAAGTTTAAATGCTGTGAATACAATATATTCATTGAATGGTCCTGTAAACTTGGATAGAAGTTCCTCATTGAATCTCATTGTTGCCATATGAGATGATGGGATATCTACAAGTTTACCCTGTTCAGAGAATTTCATCGTGATTGCTTCGGAACCGTCCATGTTAAATGAAGGGGAATCTGACTTGAAATCACCAGCAAGGATATACTTTTGATTAACTTCTAGATTATCTCCGGTGTAGAAGTCCATAGGAGCAATCTGCAGGAAGTAGTCTGGGTTCTGTGGACCCGAATGCTTGTATGTTCCCAGAGTAGTGAGGGTAACATTACGGAAATTTTCCAAAATGGGTATATGCATTTCGAAGGTGTCCGTAAATTCCTTGAGAGATTGTTCCGCTGTAATCTTACTGGTACCTGTGAAGATAAATGTAAGATTCATGGGAACATCCACCGTACGAAGGTAAAGCATTGCCAGCTGATCATCAATTTCCTCTGAAGAGTCGGTCGCGACGTGTACTTCAAGAGGAGTGGACTGTTCAACGTTGGAAGGATTCATGATTGACTTGAGAAGTTTTAGTAATAGAATTATTGAAATCTATATGTTTTTACGAAGTGTTGGTAATTGATTCAAGTCGTAAATTGTTTGGAGTATAAAATAATTTAGATGTTGATTTCAAATTTATTAACCGAATGTAAATTTATTCTTGTTTAACCAATGAAATATTCATTTCACCTTTAGAACTTTTGTCACAATCATCATCATCGTCATCATCAGAACCGACTAAATGATAAAGAACTCTATCTTTGTTAGCATCATCATTCGGAGAATACATGAAAGTAATATCAACGAGAAGGTCTTTAAGTAAGTCTCTATCAATTAAGAATAGATGACCACCTTTCACCATTTCCATATATGTATCAATCATGCCATCTATATCATTTATTGTAATTTTATTATCTTCTATATATTTAGGTAAAATAGTGTGAATATTTTCATTTGTTACTTGAATTAGTTTCATTTTTATAAATATTAATATTTTATTTTCTAAAGATTTAAACTAATTATAATAATATTTACAACTATTAGAAACATTATATGGTGGATTAAATCCTCTATTTTTATAAATACTATTCATGCATATACCGAACTTACCTTTATAAACTTTTGATTTTTTAGGATATTTCTTTTTAAAAGTTTTTACACATTTACAATATTTTTTATTTAATTCTTTTTCTAATATATTATTATTTTTTTTAGAAATATTTTTAGATTTTTTTTCAGAAATTAATTCTAAATATTTCTTTTTAGATAATTTGTATTTTAAAGATTTTTTTTTAAATTTTTTTACTTTTGAAGATTGTTTTTTAGGCATATATATATAATATAATATATTATATATATTATGGTCTATGATTATGTGGTTATAGGTGGTATAATCGGAACATTGTATGCCGCGCTGAAATTTATTGAGGGACTAGAGTTATCTTTTCCAAATGCTATTCAGGCGTGGGTCGTATTATCGTTGTTATGGTTGGTAGTGAATGATTCTATTGTCACATGGTATCCGGGTCGTGTGGTCTTATTATTGTATGTCTTGATGTGGCATATCGATGGAGCAACGATTGGATTCTGGGATGCTATTGGGATGTGGATTGTAGCATCGTTAATATGGAAGGTCGTGGGTACTTCGATCACCGTCGCGGCGCGCGCCAGGCGGAGCATGTAATTATTTTATTTTATTATATATTATAAATATATGAATATGAATATAATTTTAAAAATTATATTATTGAATATGATACTATTATTAGTATTAAAATATAGTTTAATATTATTTATAGTATTATTGGTATTATTTAGTTTATATATATTTTATACATGTAATAAGATAGGTCAGATATTAGAGGGAAATATTGATTTGGATGATTATAAAATGAACTTTATAGGGATTTTAAATAAAAATATTAAAACAAGTTGGAAAACAGATTTATTATATGGTTCTATAATGGATAATTTTACTAAATTAATACATCTAATGGATAGAGCAGAAGGTAAAATACCACCTAATCAAATGTGTATAGGAGAATTGGGTGATTGGACAGATTGTACGAAAAAATGTGGAAGGGGTAAAAAAACTAGACGATTTAATGAATTACAGAAAGCTGGTGAGACGGGAATACCTTGTATATATGAGAATGGACAAATGGAATCTACAGAATGTTCTGAAAGATTATGTGAATTTGCGGAAGAATGCGAATATGATTTAGACTGTATAAGTGGATTATGTAGTGAAAGAGATAAAATATGTACATATCCTCATATGTGTACAAGAGATCAAATATATAATTGTAATTTTAATCAATGTCAAGAATTAAATAGGCGTTTCAGAGAATATTTTTATGATGATAAAAAACAAAGGTGTATAAATAAATCAATAGATATAACATATACAGATTTTGAAATAAATCAAGAAACAATTGATTTGGTGTCAGGCGCTAAAAAAGAAGAAACAAAACAATTAAAACAAGCAATTATAAACAGTTTAGATGATAGTAAGTGTGCTGGTATTCCGGAAAGTATTGGGGCGGATAAAGCTGAAGAAATGCCGAATAAAAAATGTGAAGAAAGGGAGACTGATTTACTATGTCAATCGAGTTATGAAGACGCAGGTGGTGGTAAACCTTATGTAATACCCTGTATATGGAAGTATACAGATAGTGCTGATAGTGATAATAACGAGATGGGTAATGGTTTATGTATGACAATTTCGCACGATGATGTGGATTACGGTGGTTTTAAATGGAGGGAAATAGAAGAATATACTCAGTCCGATAAAGAGGAATTTTTTCGATGTCCTCAGCCGGTCCAAGAACCGGCTAGATAAAATATCACCCTCAGGCATGAAATTAATTTATTTTTCATCTAAATATTTTTTATATAATATAAATATATGAATGAATATTTATTTTTTATAATATTCAATACTATTATTATATTTTTATCATTTAAATTTAAAAAAAATTTAATAATATTGTATGGGTTTATATTTGTGTTATTTATACTTTATATTTTACATTTAAAAAGTAAATTAATAGAGGGAAATATACAAGAAGATATATATAAATCATTCAAAGAGTTTGAATCTGAAACACCTGAAGTTGAATTACCATTAAGAAAAATAAGTAAAATATTAGAATTAATGTTAAAAAAGATGACAGGTGAAGAAGAGGTAACAGATAAATGCGAAGGTGAATTTGCTATAAATAAATTAACAGAAAAAACGTGTGGAGATGGATTTAATGAACGAATTTATAATATAACAAAACCAGGTAAAGATTGCTTACACACGAAATATTATAAAGAAAAGGTACCATTAGGGTTATGCAAATATAAGGAGAAATGTGATACAGATTTAGATTGTGGTGGTGGTTTATGTAAAGAAAATTTATGTACTTATGAATTAGATTGTGATGAAAATATGCTAAGTAGTTGTAACCGTGATATGTGTTTGGCATTAAATGACGGATTAGATAGATCTATATATTATTATCAAGATAATGAATGTAAGGTGGACCCTTGTAATGAAAATACATATAAACTTTGTGATGAAGGTGGGTGTAATGATTTATCTTATAAATATAAATTTAGTAAAAGTAAAAATGTTTGTGAGAAAGTTGTTCAAGATGTAGATGATACAGGATTAGAGACAGGTAGTTACCTAAATATATTGAAACGTTTTAAAGATGAACATAGTGGTTGTAATGCATCGGATACTCCAGATGATTGTAAGGGTATATGCAAAGATTTCGACCCTAAATCAACTGAATCTTGTACCATAGGTGGATCAATAGATAAACGGGTCCCAAGATATTATTGTAAATATGGATATTATAATGATAAAGGGAATGAGAGGGGTAGTGCAGAACCGTGTGTAGATCTACTTCTCCCTTGCTTCCCAGGGGGTAATAATGACTGTCCGCCTTGCGAGACCGGTATGAATAAACGACCATGTTATAATAATGGGACGGCGCAACGGGACCCCGTGACGGGGAGATGCAGCTGCATCTGCGAACCGGGCTATAGTGGAGACAATTGTGAGACTGCAGACGATTGCACGGCTGAGACCTCCTCATGCCACAAGGCGGGTACCGAGGAAATCAAGGGCAAGACAGGGAGTTGCAACTGCATCTGCGAACCGGGCTATAGTGGAGAAAATTGTGAGATCGCAGACAATTGCACGGATGTGACCTCCTCATGCCACACGGCGGGTACCGAGGAAATCACGGGCAAGACGGGGAGTTGCATCTGCAACTGTAAAACGGGCTACAGTGGAGACAATTGTGATGAGTACTTCACTTCGGGGCATGTGGGTTCATATCAGATCGGATATGTCGCCCCGGTGGCGGTGGCGGTCGAGCCGGAACCGGAGCCGGAACAGGATGATTCGTGCACAAAATACAACAAGGAAGGTTGCGAAGAAGAGGACCGCTGTTACTGGAATACCGGACCGACGGGAAGCAAATGTCTAACCGACCCGTGCGCTGCGCGCAACAAAAGTCCGTCGCATTGCTACGGCAAGCGCGAATGTACATGGGTGTGGGATGAGGTACCACTGCCTTCCAATTTTAGCGGGCCTGTGGCGAGCCACACGTGGCGCGCAAACACAACGGGAAAATGTCAGCGCAGAGACTAAATTATTTATATAATAAAATATTTTTTAAATGCTTACAAATATTTCTTTCTTAAATATTGTAAAATTTCCATAAGAATTACACAATCCATTTTATTATATTCAATAATTTCAGCAACTTCAGTATATCTTTTTATAGGAATATTTTTTTCATTCTTTAAACATATTTCTTTGAATTTAATCATCGCATCTAAACCATTGTCAGTATCAGACCAGGTAGTTTTAATTAATCCATGTTTATACATATTTTTACCAATTGTTTTTAATGAAAAATTAAAGCAATCTTTTATAATGATTGGTTCTGAACGAAAATAATGTAATAAATCTATTAATATAATTTCTGGGAATATAATATCAGGATATTTTTTCTTAATATTGTTCATATATGTTTTTTCAGCATGTCCCCAATGAAATATTTTGATTTTATCATATTTACTAATAAATTTAATCCAATTAATAATATTATCTTTTTCAGATTGAATAGATAAATTTTCAATAGTATAATCTTTAAATGAAACAAAATTATTATTTTTTAATAATATATTTCCAATAATACAAATATCTGGTAAATCTTTTTTTTCAATCGTATCATCAAAATAATTAGTATTTTCTTCTAAATGTAGCATCGATTCAATATCTAATACAATTTCATTATAATCGATGCGTAATATATCTTTAAATTCCTGTGATATAGTTTTACGTGGTTCCACGATTAAATTATCATATTTATTCATATTAATAATTTTTTCTTGGATATCTTTAGTAGTGGAATCTTTTAATTCATATAAATTATTTAATAAATATGGATTATCCCACGATTTAATATTATTTACTATAAGATTATTTCTATCTTTGTATGATATTCTCCATATTAAAGTGATTTCTTTAATTCTTTCAGCAATAATTTTCTTTTCAGTTTCCCAGCATGTTTGTTTATTATTCATATTAGGATATAATTCTAAACATTCTGGATCAGGTGATATTCTGTAATTTTTAATATTTACTCTAAGAATATTTAACCAATTTATAGCTTGGATAACAGTAGATCTAAATATGTCATTATAAATAACTAATCCGATGTATTCTTGTTTATTTAATTTTATATCATTGTGTTTATATTCTTTGCCTAATAAAAAATAGAAATTGTTTCTACTTATATATTGTCTCAAAGCACTATTAAAAATATATAATTGACATTTATTAAAAAAAATATTATTATTATTACATACTTCACGAGTATCTGCTTTGAACTGTAATGTAGAAGGAATAATATTAATGATTAAATAGTCGCTATTTTGAATAATATCCAATGAGATATTATTAATTTTATTAAATATTTGTTTGAATAATTTTTTTTTAATCATGATATGACAACGAACAATTAAATTATATTTATTATTTAATAATACAGGATTTATAATTAATGGGATATTGTTTTTTATTTTCTGGACTGAATTATTAATATTATTTATTTCACTAAATACGATATTTGGATAAAATATATTAGCATTTTTTATAATATTTTTAATAAAGTTGTTAATATAATCTGCAGATATTTTTTGAATATATTTTTTAAAATAATCATTTTTATCTTTATTGAAATTAGCATGAAAGTGTGATTGAATTTCAAACCAATCACATATTGGATCATTGTGGATATGATTTTTCAATAATTTAAAATCATATGTATCAGAAAAATATTCAACCATTATTAAAAGACAATATTTAAATTACGATAATTTAATATCAGGATAATCGTTATCAATGATAGTTTTAATTTTATTAATCTTATATAAATCTTCTAATGGTAAAAATGTTTTATATGAAGTATCTTCATCTAATTCATCTACTTTAATAACAATATTAGATAAATCATATACATCATTTTCATTTAAATAATGATATAATAATATGAAATTTGTATCCTTATTTAATGTATCATTATTATATTTAAGAATAATATTGTGTTTTAGTTTAGTTGGATCTTGTTTTGAATATTTACTTGAAATTAATAAAAATCCTATATCATATTTTTGTGATAATATTTCTAAATCGAAAGGTGATATTTTGTATGAGGGTTTTAAGATATTATCTTTAATTTGTTTTAAATCAGTTACAATTCCTTTATCATAATAATCATATGATTTGACAATAAACCGCATATTTTTGGACTGATCTTTTTTAAATTCATCTAATGAATCACATATATCTTTTTTAAATTTATCCGAATCAATTTCTTCATTTTTAATTTCTTTGAATGATTTTTCTAATGATATAAAATCTAAATTATTTTCTTCAATATAAGTTAATATATTGCATTCAGATTTAAATAATTGTTTAATAATATTAGGAACACCCTTTAATATAGAAGTGATTGGTTTTGGTTCAGTCGAACTGTTATAAGATTCATTAAATTGGTCATAAAAATTAATATTTCTTATATAAGATGATTCTGATTTAAATAAATCATCTAAATATTTATTCACATATTGAGACCAATTTAAAAATATTTCTTTTGGTTTAATAGTTTTATATAAATCATTTATATTAATATTATCTTGTAAAATGTCATTAATTTTATTTATATCTTTATGAATTAATAATAAATCAATAAATTTATATATAATTTTATCTATTAATGATTTATTACTATTATCATCGTATATAGATGATTTTTTTACATATAATTTACATTTACCTGCGTCACTAAAACATGGATATTGACAATCATCATTATTTTCAAAACATATTGCCAAATCATTATTTAATTTATGATTATCATAATCTTTATCAGATAATTCGATTACAATATCATTAATAAATGATTTAATATATTCATATAATTTTTTTTGTTTATCGAAATTTATATGTATTTCATTATTTAATATTAAATATATATCATTTAATAAACTAATTTTTACTTTTAATTTAGATATATCTTTCATAGTTGAATTAGATATATTTTCAACGATACCTATAAATTTATTAGGTTCATAAAAATAATCTATAAAATCATTGTTATTTTCTATGAATTCAATTGATTTATCATTAATTAATTTAGAAACAATTTTAAATATATATTCGTCTTTTTCGGTATATTGTGATGGTTTGTCTGTGAAATAATCTTTAAATATAAATGAATTTTTAATATAAAATATAATATTTTGAATGGTTAAATTGGTGATATATTTAATATAATTAATATCGATATTATATGATACTCGATTATCATTTTCTTTAGCAAAATTTTGTAGATCATTATCCAGTAAAAATAAATCTTTATTTCCTAAGATAGAATATTTATTCATAACTTTATTTTTTTTATCGAATTTAACTGGTTTGATAGGTATATATGAATTATTATCAAAAACTATATTAATAATTTCATTTTTTTCATTCACAATAAATCCGGATATTCTAAATTTATTTCTAATAATTTTTTCTTTTGAATAAATTAAAAAACTTGATAATTCTGGTATATAATTTTTAAAATCATATATTAATTTAAATCCATTTATTACACCACAAGGAACAACTGGATATATATTATTATCTTTAGTAATTACATGTGATATTTTAAAATAATTATCCACTAATAATTTAATTTCATTCACAGGTTTTTTCAGGAAGTCAAGTAAATCATTTAATTCAAATAAATTAATATCTATATATTTAATTCTATAAATTTCATTAATTTTATTTTCAATACCAGATAAAATATTATTAATATATGTATTAATGTCCTTATCCGAATGTAAGTTAAATGATATATCACAAACCACCTTATCATCATTAATTAGTTGTTCTTCATTAAAATAATAAATAGGTTCATAAATATTGTCTATTTTATATATAAAATTAAATACAGAGTTTTCATCAATATTGTATGTATTTAAAGGAAGTTTTATATTAATATTTTCATCAACATTTTCAAAAATGATATAAATATGCTTAGGATTTAATTCTGATACGCATGGGATAATATATTTATAATCTTTAATTTCATCACTATCTAAATATTTGATATAATTATTTTTAGAAATGATTAAATCATATAAAAATTTAATATTCAATGATTTATCTGATTGGTCTATTAGCTTACTAAATATATTTATATAATAATATTTTTTCTCTTTGAAATATTTGCTAATTTTTTTAGTTTTATATTTTGTACTTAATTCGTTCATTTCTTTGGATAATGTATTTTTAAACTTAGTTAAATGTTTTTTGATGAGAACAATTTGTTTTTCAATATAAATCTTTTCAAAATGAGAATTATTTTTTTTATTAAAAATATATGTTATAAAATACATAATATCATTAATATCGTATGATTCTGATTTAAATAATTGAACAATATTTCCTTCACCCATTTTCATAAATGTCAATAATTCATTATCGTCGTCTGAAAGTTTAGTTTTAATATGATATTTAATATAATCTTCTGATATATTTTTTTTATGATGTAAATTAGATAATGTATGAATTAATGAATTATTATCTTGTTTAACGCCGAATTTAATGAAACCACCATAATATCTTTCATTATCATGAAAATCATTATCATGATTAAATAATTTTTGTAATTTAGGATGAACATGCGCGAATTTATTTATATTGCTTGGAGTTAATTCTGCTAATCTAATACTTTCTTTATTTAATTTCGCTATATTTTTACTTTTTGTTGGATCTTCATATCCTGATTTATATGTAAAACAACAAGGTACTCTATATCCATCTATAATAGGTTTATCCATGAATCTTGGTTGGATATATTGAACAATTTCTTGGTGAATTAAATTATATAATTCAGGTGGAACTTTGTCAATAATATATTCATTAAATAATTTGAAATTTTTAGATAATATTTGTGTTTGATCCTCATCATATATTTGTTTGATTTTATCTTCAACTGATTTACTAAATTGTTTCCCGTCAATCTCTTTTTTGAATGAATATGTTGATGTTTTATTAGATTTTATAATTTTTATTGAATCATCTAATGCATTTTTTAATTGGATTCTAGCCTTCTTCTCTGTGAATTCTTTTTCTACTAAATTATATATTTTTAAATTTTTAATAAAAGTAGTAATGATTTGTTTAATGCTATCTTTTGAAACTTCTCTAAAATTATTACCTTCTTTATCTATGATATGATTTTCAGTAACTCCTTTGTATTTAGGTGGAACGATTTTATCAAGATGGTCGTATATATCTTTTGGATGAATGCTAACATTTTTGGACAAATCCCAGTATTTAGGACATATATAATGTATTTTTGTATCAGTTCCTATTTTATTTTGAGTAATATGAGGAGAATATGACGGGAATTTATCTGAATATGTAATTTTTTTTGATTCTCGTAAAGAATTTAATTCTTTAATTAATTCATCTTTTGGTAATAATATATATTTATTATATTCTTTTTGAGTTAAATTCCTTTCTTTTCCGTTATCTTTGATTTTAACGGTTTTTAATAAATCATTCTTGTCTACTTTATCTAGTTCAAAATCATATAATGGTATTGGCATACGAATACCGTTATTATTAGCACATGCTGCTGGATAATTAATTTTAGATGTGAATAATTTATCATCATAATGTGTCATATTTTTTGCAAAGTTGTATGAATCTTTACCTTGATTAATTTTGTAGGTTTGCTTAGTAGATTGATCTGATTTACCTCCTCCAGTACTTTCATCCGGATCACCATCGCCTACACCAAATACAAATCCTTCAGCTGAATTATTACTATCATCCGATTCCAATGATGATAAAGATGAAGAAGTTGATTTTTTAGGTACAGTCTTTTGAGAT
>Ga0307997_10001031_pt1 | contig 13026 bp, 15 predicted proteins | sample Davwhametageno36_FD_203165 | JGI IMG/M metagenome (GOLD analysis project Ga0307997, IMG submission 203165) | Marine microbial communities from Davis Island wharf, Antarctic Ocean - #36 | ecosystem: Environmental > Aquatic > Marine > Unclassified | place: Antarctic Ocean: Davis Island wharf... | reverse complement strand
TTGATGTTAGCAAGTTCCGTAAGGACTTGACTAAGAGTATCTCAGGCATGAGTACCGGATTTAACGATCCTACTGATTGGATTTCAACAGGATCATATGCACTAAACTATCTTATCTCAGGAGACTTCCACAAAGGTGTTCCGCTAGGTAAGGTTACTGTGTTTGCAGGAGAATCAGGAGCAGGCAAATCTTATTTCTGTTCAGGTAACATTGTAAAACACGCACAGGATCAAGGTATCTTTGTAGTATTAATTGACTCAGAGAACGCACTTGACGAGAGCTGGTTACAGGCTCTGCAAGTTGACACTAGTCCAGAGAAGTTACTCAAGCTAAACATGTCAATGATTGATGATGTAGCAAAAACTATCTCAACATTTATTACAGAGTATCGTGCTATGGCGGAAGAAGACCGTCCTAAAGTATTGTTTGTAGTTGACTCGTTGGGCATGTTACTAACACCTACTGACGTTGATCAGTTTAACAAGGGTGATATGAAAGGTGATATGGGTCGTAAGCCTAAGGCGTTGACTTCACTTGTTCGTAACACAGTTAACATGATTGGCTCACTTAACGTAGGCTTGGTATGTACTAACCACACTTATGCATCGCAGGATATGTTTGATCCAGATGATAAGATCAGTGGTGGTTCAGGCTTTATCTATGCATCAAGTATTGTTGTTGCAATGAAGAAGATGAAGTTAAAAGAAGATGAAGACGGCAATAAGATCTCAGAAGTTATGGGCATCCGTGCTGGTTGTAAAGTAATGAAGACTCGATATGCAAAACCTTTCGAAGGTGTGCAGGTTAAGATTCCTTATGAAACTGGTATGAATCCTTACAGTGGGTTAGTTGAATTGTTTGAGAAGAAGAACTTGTTAGTTAAGCAAGGCAATCGCCTCAAGTATATTACCTTAGCAGGCGAAGAAGTTCTTGAATATCGTAAAGCATGGATGATTGGCGGAAAGCTTGATCAGATTATGTTAGAATATAACGAGAAGATAAAGCCTGTGGTAAATACCGACGAAGAAGGCAGTGAAGAAACTGCCGCTGACTTAATTGATGAAAACATGGTCGAGGAGTAAAACATAATGGATGATAGTCAAATTGTAGATGTGTGGACTTTATTTAAAGAATATATTGATAAGAAAGCACTAGAAATATCAGCTGAACGGTATGTTGATCTATTAGCTGACTACGGTGTAGCGGATGACGTTTTAACAAGTGCGTTAGGATCAGATGCTGTACTCGACGGCGCAATTAATTACTTTTTAGATGTTGATGAAGAAAACTACGCAGACGATGATGCGTGGGACAATGAGGATTAATAATGGGATGGTATAGCGAAGTATCACGAGACATATCTAAGATACCAAGTGCTGTACAGTTCTTTGAAGATGAGCTGATACAAGGACGTTTAGATGTAAAGCTCAAAGGCAACGTTGAACGTGCCGCAGCAAATATGCCCGGTATTGTTGAACAGCGTTTTAATCAACTTCAAGAGATTGAAGCAATCCTACACTACTTAAATATCGAGCTGCGTAGATTACGTAGCTCGTACTTTAAGAAATACTTAGAAAACTATCAACGAGCTCTGTCAAGCCGTGACGTTGAAAAATACGTAGACGGTGAGGCAGACGTTGTTGACTATGAAAAGATTATTAACGAGTTTGCACTAATGCGCAACAAGTGGTTAGGACTTTTAAAAGGGCTTGATCAAAAGCAATGGCAAATTACAAACATAGTTAAACTTAGAGTAGCGGGCATGGAAGATGCAAGTATATAATATTTTAATTGGCTGTGACCAATCTTATTATGATGACTGGGCTGTGCCATTATTAAATAGTATTCATCGACATAACCCGCAATTATCTTTACATTGTCACATTGTAAATCCAACAGTTGAGAATTCTCTTGCTAACGTAAGTATTACTACTGAAACAAGAGAATTTTTAAACGACGAATCTAAAATAGCTTATCTACAAAGTGCTAGATTTGTTGCAGCCGATAGTAAATTTAGAAAAAACGAAAAAGTAATAATGATAGATGCAGATAGCATTTGCACTAGAACTATAAATGATATTGAATTTTCTAGACTATTTTCAAAACAGCACATACTACAACACCCTAAGGAAGCTAGGTGGCTAGCTGGGTTTGTAGTATTTCATGACACTGGATTTAGAGAAGAGTATATAAAAGAACTATGCAGCATTCCAGTAGACGACTGGAAGTGGGGCCGCGATCAATTAGTGTTAAACGCCCTAGCAGACAAATGTAATTATCAAGTATTACCTAGAACTTGGATGAGCATTGGTAAGAATAAAAGTAACAGTGTATTCTTAACTCTAAAAGGCGAACAAAAAACTACTGATAAGTACTTAGGTATATATAAAAAGTATAAGGATAGTTAATGTTAGAAGATCATTTAGGTGGCCATCTCAATAAAACACATTAAGCATAAGCATTTGCATTTGGAATTTTATAAGCCTTGAAAGAATTACTAGTATTTGGTATTAAAGAAATGTATAGGAACCATCCTATGCCTAACCTCCCCAATTTTAAATTAGTATCTTGGAAAGATAAAGAACTGTTAGATTCTGCAGACATTTATATTCAACATAATATATTAGGTCAAAAAAGAAAAAGTCTTAACAAGTATTACCAATATATCTTAGATAGTAATAAACCTTTTATAGTTGCTGAGAGTGCAGTCTTTAGACGCAATATGATACAGCCTCCTTCGGAGTTTGCATATCACAGATACAGCTGGACTAGTTATTTTCAAGATGAAGGCAATTATTGTAATACCAATAGTCCAGCAGATAGATGGCTACAAATTCAAAAAGATCAAAATATACAAATTAAAGATTGGCAAACCAACGGCGAATATGTGCTAGTAATATTGCAACGCCCCGGTGATAGTAGTTTAAGAAATCTTCTTGCAAAATATGAAACATATGAAGGCTTTGTAACTTATACACTTAATGAGATTAAAAGACATACCAATAAGCCTATACGTGTGCGTATGCATCCGTTAAGGCAAGCTCAGCAATTAGAAATATTAGAAAAATTTGATGTTGAAATAAGCACTAATACACATGGTGCAGGACTGCTTGAAGGGGGCGACGGTCTGTACGAAGACTTTAAAAATGCATGGGCAGTTGTCGGATTTAATTCAAATGCACTTACAGAAAGTGTGTGCGAAGGGATACCTACATTTAGCTTATGTCCTAGTTCAATGGCTTGGGATTGTAGTAATAAAAATTTAGAGAACTTAGACTCTCCGCTATTATTTGATAGGCTACAGTGGCTTTATAATTTAGGATATTGTCAATGGCGTGAAGACGAAATTGCAAGAGGCGATCCTTGGTTCCATTTAATATCTTGTAGTAAACTGCGTACATAAATAACTACATGAGCAAAGTAGTATTAGTCACAGGTGGATTTGACCCACTACACAGCGGCCATATTGCCTATTTTAAAGAAGCAAAGAAATTAGGCGATCGATTAATCGTTGGCCTAAATTCAGACGAATGGCTTGAGCGTAAGAAAGGCAGGGCATTTATGCCTTGGAATGAACGCCTATGTATTGTAAACAACTTACAAATGGTAGACGAAGTTTTTACATTTATGGACGACGATGATTCTGCTGTAAATTTTATAAAACAAGTTAAAGCACACTATCCCAACGATAAAATAATATTTGCTAATGGCGGTGACCGAACATCTGAAAACATCCCTGAGATGGCAGTTGAAGGTGTAGAGTTTGTATTTGGTGTCGGTGGAGAAAACAAAGCTAACAGTTCGAGCTGGATACTAGAAGAGTGGAAAGCGCCAAAGACAGAGCGCCAGTGGGGATATTATAGAGTGATACACGAATATAACGAACATACTAAAGTAAAAGAATTAGCTGTGCCTCCAGGAGGCAAACTGTCAATGCAGCGTCATAAAGAACGTGCCGAGCATTGGTTTGTTGCAGAAGGCACAGCAACAGTATACACGCTAGACAGCAGCTCAGACATTGACTTACACGGTGTATATCCGCAGCATAAGTCACTACACATACCTATGGGGACCTGGCATCAACTTGCCAACGAACATGAAACAACACTTAAACTTGTAGAAATACAATACGGAACAAATTGCGTGGAGTCAGACATTGAACGAAGAGATTAAACCATTACGAGTTTATGTAGGTTGGGATAGTAGAGAAGATATTGCATACCAAGTATGTAAAAGAAGTATCTTAGATACTGCTAGTGTTCCAGTTGAAATTATTCCATTAAAATTAAAAGAACTAAGAAAACAAGAAGTGTACTGGCGCAGCGAAGATAAATTAGCTAGTACAGAATTTACATTTTCTCGATTCTTGTTGCCTGAACTAAACAAGTATAATGGATGGGCATTGTTTATTGATTGTGACTTTGTTGCTCTTACAGACATAAAGAAACTATTTGATCAATGCAACGACAAGTATGCATTAATGTGCGCTCAACATGATTATCAGCCTAAAGAAAGTACAAAGATGGATGGCCAGCGTCAAACTGTTTATCCACGTAAAAACTGGTCTAGTATGATGCTTGTCAATTGTTCACATCCTGATAATAAAGAGTTAACAAAAGAATTAGTTAATGATGAAAAAACAACCGGCAAATACTTACATCGCTTTAGTTGGTTATCAGATAATCTAATTGGTAAAATAAGTCATGAATGGAATTGGTTAGTAGGACACTACAAACAACCTGCTGACGGCACCCCTAAATTTCTACATTACACCGAAGGCGGACCTTGGTTTAAACAATGTCAAGATTGCGAATATGCAAATGAATATTACAAAGTAGAACGGCAGTATCTAAAAACAGAATATCATAACGTTGCAATGAAGTTAGTTACTGAACGTGCAAGTCCTAAAACAATTGAAGGACTAACTATACCTGATTATTTAAAAGAACCAATCAAGGCGCTAGCGTATTCGTCACTTGATCCAAATGGAGACTATTACGGATATACTAAGGAGAAAGCAATGGCATTAGTACAAAATAAATTTCACGCTGAAAAGACCCATAAGGTTGCAGCAATATATAATGACGATTTAAATTATGATAATAAACCTTATGTATACGACGAATACTTAGAATCATTTAGTATAGGTATTAACGGTAAGCTTAGTACATGGGCAGCCGAAGTTAATACTAATTGCCCTATAGTTATTAGAGGCGTTGGCAAGTCAAGCAAAGAGGCTGTGATACATTGTTGGGAAACAGGAAGAGATTTTTACGCAATTGATACTGGATACTTTGGCAATTCAAAAAGTAAGTCAAAAGGATGGCATCGAATTACTAAAAATAATTTACAAAATTTAGGACCAATTATTGAACGCCCGCATGATAGATTACTTAATTGGAAATATAAAAAGTTTCGCCCAGGTAAAAAGATATTAATATGTCCTCCAAGTGAAAAGGTAATGAAACTTTTTAATCAACCTACGCCCGAAGCTTGGACTGCAACAGTTGTAGCACAATTAAGACAACTTACAGATCGTCCTATAGAAGTTAGAATGAAACCTACTAGAACCGAACGTATACTAAAAAATCAATCACTTGAAACGGCACTTAGTGAAGATGTGCATTGCCTTGTTACCTATAATAGTATTGCAGCACTAGAAGCACTAATGGTCGGAAAGCCAGCAATTACACTAGGTCCAAACTGTGCATCAATGGTGTGTAATACTTCGTTATCAGATGTAAATAATTTACACACACCAGACAAAGATGAAATGTTAGCACTAATGGCACACTTGAGCTATGCACAATTTAGTAGGCAAGAAATGATGAACGGCTTTGCCTGGGATACAATACATGAAAGTAGTTAGTTACTTTAATGTTGTTCCTTCTAAAAATAAAAGTCAAGAGAAACACGATATCTTAACTAAATTTATAGAAGGGGTCAATGCAGCCGGCGACACAGGCATACTTCATCAAGGGAATGACTTAATTAATGCCGACGTTGGATTTATACAAGGCTGGCAACACGAGAGTGGCAAAAATGCCACACATTTACGGCTACGACAAAGTGTAATAGATCGTACAGCAAATACTCATGTGTGTACAGCAGATGCTAATTTATTCCTTTATGCTAATGGGCGCAATGCGCCGCATCATTATTTACGTTATAGTTTTAATGGAGTGTTCCGTAATACTGGAAACTACTTTGATGATAATGTCGATCCTGCAAGATGGCAACAAATATCTACAGACTGTGATATACAAATAGAAGATACTAAAAAAGACGGAGTACATATTCTTATATGTGCGCAGCGTGATAAAGGTTGGGCTATGGGCACTCTTGACCTCAATAGTTGGATATTTACAACATGTCAAGAAATTCGTAAGTATTCAAATAGGCCAATTGTTATTAGATTGCACCCTGGAGATAGACAAACACAAAGCCAGTTGCCACAAATGAAACTGAGAATACAAGCTCAGCTACACAATGTAACATTAAGTACACAAAAAGATTTAGACGATGATTTAAAAAACTGCCATGCTGTAGTTAATCATAATAGCAGTAGCATTGTAGGACCAGTAGTAAAAGGATTCTCTGCATTTATTACAGACCCCATAAAGTCACAATGTGCAGAAGTTGCCCACACTGATTTTAGTTTAATAGACACTCCGATTGAATTTGATAGACTAGCTTGGCTAGAACGTATTAGTATGTTCCACTGGAAGTTTAGCGAATTAGTAGATGGCAGCGCCTGGAAACATATACGACAGTATGTTTAGTTTCTAATAACAGCCCAAATATGTTTAGACTCTGTTCGAACAATTTCTACATCAACTCCTTCGGCTATTAATTCTTTAATGAATACATTTATAGCTGTTATCTTTACATCATCGAATACAATAAGTGTACTATCTTTAACCATAGAATAATCATACTTGACTGTGTCATAGCTATGCCCGCCGTCGATATACACAAAATCAAATTTAGTAGGCGACATTGTATCTGTAGTAAACCCTTTGTGTAGTTTATATGTTACATTCTTATGTTTTTTTCGTATCTTTGTTAACGTTCTCTCAGCAGCAAGAATCGTTGCAGGGGCTTTGCCATTACGTTCTTGTTTGTGAAATTCTTCACTAGCATTTTCGCCATCAAATATATCGTATCCATAATAAGTTAATTGTTCGACTTTGGGTGCAAAATGATTAATAAACTGTTTAGCAGTTCCGCCTTTATGAGTGCCAACTTCGCCTATAAAGGCACATTTAGCATTGCCGATAATTGTTAGTATTGTTTCAAATAAGAATGGCTTCATTTATTTTTCCAATAATCCTCTGTGCGATTAACCATAATATCCTTTGCTCGAGAACTACCTTCATCTTTGCGAACGCCTTTCATATGATCAATCCATTTACCTAATTTAGTGTTTATTAATGGATGGCCGCCCCCGCCTGACTTTGCTTCCGTAAGATACATTTCGGCACTATAATCTAACACTGCTGGATGCAGTTGTTTCATCTTGTTTATAATATGTCCAAATATAAAACTATCATGCCATTCATCTAATAAAAACATTCCGTTTTCTGCGTCTTCATACATGCGCTCAAACTCTACTAAGAAATCTTGGCACACGCCGTCATTTAAGTTCATCCCATAGAATCCGCACTCGGGCCACGTCTGTGATCCTTTGCCTCTGCCTACATAAGTAATCCAACTAGTCTTTGGAAGTAGCTCGGCAAATTCTTCAAAGCTCCAATTATTGTGTACAAACGTGTCTGCATCCATCCACACACACCAGTCCTTAGAGCGTGTACAAGCGTCATACACAGCATAAGTCTTATTGGCGAATCGTACAGCGTCCCACTTAAACTCTTTGTTCCAGTCCTTACGTGTATGACGCTGTGGTTCATTACTAACGTCACCGTTAGCTTTAGGTGTATCTTTCCATTTTTCTTTAAATGTATTTAGTTTTGGTAATGCTGTTCTAGCATCAATAATTTCAATTTGTCTAGGATCAGGATTAACTGGCATGCAATCTTCAACATAGCATAATAACTTAATACGTTTATCTACTCGTTGTGCAAAGCTATCTAAAAATCTTTGACCGTATGTTCTCATTCCATCTGGATGAAACGTTGTAACCACAGTTATGTTTGGCATGAGGTACTCCTTGTTAAATAGTATACTACTGGAGTATTTAACAATGATTTTTTGTCTGTATACAGATCATGGCGCACTTAATAGTAAACCTGTGTTTGAAGCATTTGCCAAAAGTTTAGTCGACACAGGACATAAAGTAATATATAACGAACCTTACCAGGTCTTTGGTCATTATAGCAATTACGATATTGCCGTCATATGGAGTGTACTATGGCAAGGAAGAATGGAAAAGAACAAAACAGTGTGGGAACAAAACCGCATGTTAAACAAGCCAGTAATTGTATTAGAAGTTGGAGGAATAAATAGAGGTGTAACGTGGAAAGTAGGGCTCAATGGAATTAATCGTGACGGGTATTTTGGGGATGGTGATAATGATAATAGTCGTAGCAATGATCTTGGGCTATTATTAAAACCCTGGCGAACACATGGCGAATACATACTAATATGCGGACAACACGATAAGAGCCTACAGTGGCAAAATATGCCGCCAATGAGCAACTGGTTCTTAGAAACATACGACGAGATACGCAAGCACACAGAACGACCTATACTATTTCGACCACATCCTCGTTGCCAACTACCGCATATAGAAAGAGGACTAAAAAATGTTCACAGACAACAACCCAGAAAGATATCAGGATCCTATGATGATTATGATATGGACTTTAATGACATATGGGCCACTATAAGCTATAGTAGCAACCCGGGTGTACATAGTATACTAAACGGCGTTCCGGCGTTTGTAGGCACCAGCTCGTTAGCGTATGCCGCTGCTAATGACATAGACTTCCTACACGATATAGAACAACCGTTTATGCCAGATAGGCAACAATGGCTTAATGACTATGCCCATACTGAATATACACTTGAAGAAATTGCACAAGGTATACCACTTAACTACTTGACAAATATGATGTAATAAGCTATACTACTAGTATGAAACTTATTACTATAGAAGATTGTATTGAAGTGTTAGCAGGCACACACGAGCATATTGTTTGTTCTAAAGAAATTGAGTTCGGTGATAAAGGTCTTATTTACAGTCTTGCAAGGCAGACTGTAAGAGGCACTGCGTATACTGACAGACAACGTGAACTTGCAATAAGCAAAGCAACACACTACAAATCAATACTTGAAGAAGTTGACATTGATGTAACAACAAGTGTTACACAATTAAGAATGCCACTTCGTTCAATTGATCGAAGTCGGTGGATCAAACTTAAAAATATAGAGCAGTCGTTGATAACTTTTAACAACCCAGATGAGCAATACATCGCTGTAAGATTTTCCTTTCAAAAGAAACTAATAAGTGCTTTAGAAAATATAAATTCTAAGCCAATTCATTATGACAAAATAAATAAAACACATTATTTTGAGTATAATGAACGAACCTTACATAACGTTGTAAGTGCATTAACTAACAAAGGGTTTGAAATACAACCAGAGCTACAGGAAAGATATGAGATATTGGAAATGATGAATAATAATAAAAAGAACTATGTTCCTGGTATTTACAGCCTCAAACTAAAAAATCTACATGCCAAAGCAATCGACTATGCAATTTCTACTATAGGATCTCCGGATGTTGATAACTTAGCAATGTATAAAGATAGAGATCAATTACTAGGAATTACACATTTTGATGAAGACGACTTAAACAATAGTATAAGAAAGTTAACTACACTTAGTCAAAAAATTGTGAAAAGAAAAAGTTCAAATATTTTAATTAATAGCGACGAGCACGTATTTGATAGAGTAGCAGAGAGTATTTTAGAACTTAATAGATATCCGTTACTAGTTGTGTTAAATGACGAATCTGAATTAGAAAATTTACAAAAGGTACATCAGAGCTTTCGAAACATTTTTAGTAACGATGACTTTTGTTCTTTATATAGAAAAGAGAATATATCCCCAGGAAATACAGAATTCAATGAATACATTAAACAAAATAAACTTAATAATTCTCTTGCAATTAAGAGTAAAGTAGTGTATACTAGTATTAATAAAATGTCAAAAGTAATGTTAAAATCTGAATGGCGCCCGCAAGCAGCAATATTAATGGGCAGTCGTAGGTCTACAAAAGTAGATCAATTCTTGCAAGAATTAGATTTAGTCATACATTATGATACTGATGTTAGTCCGTTTAGAAAGTTTAGTTCACTACAGGTAATAGAAAAAATTTAATGACAACGTGTAAATTAATAATTGAAGACGAAGTAAACATTAAGATAGAAGGTCTTAGTGTAGATATCCGCCGCAAACTTGCCAATGCATTAAAGTTTGAAGTGCCGTATGCAAAGCATATGCCACAATACAAACTAGGACGCTGGGATGGTAAAGTTGCTTTCTTTGGTATAGGCGGCAGTGGTTATGTTAATCACCTCGACGTTGTGTGCGATATTCTACAAAAGAATAGTGTAGAAATTGTAGACATTGATGATCGCAGACAACCTATTAAACTAGAGTTTAATCATGTTACTGAAACCTACTGGAAAGATCAAGGCGTATGTTGGCCTGAAGGACATCCAGCAGAAGGCGAAGATATCATTCTGCGAGACTATCAAGTAGAAGCTATTAACAACTTCCTTGATCATCCACAGAGCTTGCAACAGATTGCTACTGGTGCAGGTAAGACAATTACTACAGCAACACTTTCTCATATGATCGAGCCTTACGGTCGTAGTCTAATTATTGTTCCTAACAAGTCGTTAGTAGAACAGACAGAAGAAGACTACATTAACTGTGGGCTCGATGTTGGGGTGTACTTCGGCGACAGGAAGATGCTAGGTAAGACTCACACAATTTGCACTTGGCAGAGTTTGAATATACTCGACAAGAAGCACAAGGACGGTTCAGCAGTGTTATCACTTGCAGAGTTCCTTGATGGTGTGAGCACAGTCATTGTCGACGAAGTACACCAAGCCAAGGCAGAAGTTCTTAAAAACTTACTTACACGTAATTTAAAGAACGCACCTATTCGTTGGGGACTAACTGGCACGGTGCCTAGAGAAAAGTTCGAATTTGAGAGCATACACGCATCCTTAGGACCCGTTATAGGACAGATTAGTGCTAAGTCGCTACAAGATAAAGGAGTACTATCACAGTGTCATGTTAATGTATGTCAGTTAATTGACACGGTGGCACATGCAGATTATCAAGGCGAATTAAAATACTTAACATCTGACCCTGCACGTTTAGAATACATCGCTAAAATGATGAATAAAGTTGCGCTAGGCGGCAACACCCTAATACTAGTAGATAGAATTAGTGCAGGACAAACACTAGCAGAACTTATGCCAGGCAGTACTTTTGTAAGCGGCTCGGTAAAAGTTAAAGACAGAAAAGAAACGTATGATACAATTCGTGAAGGCACAAATGAAGTTATTATTGCGACATATGGTGTCGCTGCGGTGGGCCTTAATATCCCTCGCATTTTTAACTTGGTATTGTTGGAACCTGGCAAAAGTTTTGTAAGAGTAATTCAATCAATAGGCAGAGGCGTACGGAAGGCAAAGGACAAAGACTTCGTTCAAATTTGGGACTTAACATCGACATGTAAGTTTGCGAAGCGACACTTAACTCAGCGTAAGAAATTTTACAAAGAAGCAGAGTACCCATTTACAATCGAAAAAATAGACTGGAACTAAATGAAAATATTAACCTTAGATAACGAATGCTTTATGCTTAACAACTTGCCTGACGAACTCGAAGAAGACGTTCGCTTTAGCGTATTAGATAACAGTGATCCTAAAGACCCTGATTTCTTTTTTATTCCGCTAATTTTTCTAGAAAGTTTTAGTGCTCCGGCAATTGTATTAGAAATTAATGGCCACGAAGTAATGATGCCAGTTGATTGGCACATTGCTGTTGGAGACCAAACTAGCGGAGGAGACTTAGAAGTCTTGCCACTTACAAGTATTAATGATAGAGGCTTTGAAGCTTTCCTTTTTAATCCGTTAAAAAGTTTTAAGTTTGATTTTGGCGAGCTGAAAGTTATTAATTTTTATAATGATGTAAAATGGTACTTCCCTAAAATGAAAAACGGACAGCTACTAAGTGTTCCGATTACAAATGGCAAGAATCCATTATGTGCATTCTTTGTAAAAGACATTAGTAGACAAAGTGAAACAATTGACTATTGTCAGTTATTATAAAGGATAACAAATGGGAATTAAAGCAGGCAAGATATGGGGAGCCACAGAGCTGATCCATGCAAACGGAGCATTAGAGTTTCACCGCATTAACTTTAATGCAGGATTCAAATGTAGTGAACATGCACATGAATTTAAGTGGAACGGATTCTTTGTTGAATCGGGCAAGATGATTGTTCGAGTTTGGCAAGATGATCAAGGACTAGTTGATGAAACTATTCTTGAAGCTGGAGACTTTACACAAGTTAAGCCAGGCAAGATTCACCAGTTTGAAGGTTTAGAAGACGGTGTCGCATTTGAGTTGTATTGGGCAGAGTTCAACCACGATGATATTGTAAGACGTACTTCAGGAAGTAACGTTGTCAAATAAAATGATACCTGGAGAAGCATTAATATATGAGCGCAACGACGGTGTTGTGTATGCTCATTATCGCGCCCCTCCGCACAATACAATACCACGCTGGATAGTAGGCGGTGATCCAGCAGGTGTAGCGAGAGCACAAGGTGACCTGTTAAACTATGCAGAGTGGCAAGAGCTATGTAAACTGAGTTTAGAATACCCAACGTTGCGGAAGTTGTTAGATACATTAGTAACAACTTATTATACAGTTAAGGAAAACGGATGAATAGTCCTATCAACAAATTACAGCAACTAATGATTATTACAGCTGAAGAGTGCGGAGAGCTTACACAACGATGTTCAAAGATTGTTCGT
>Ga0307997_10001030_pt1 | contig 13032 bp, 4 predicted proteins | sample Davwhametageno36_FD_203165 | JGI IMG/M metagenome (GOLD analysis project Ga0307997, IMG submission 203165) | Marine microbial communities from Davis Island wharf, Antarctic Ocean - #36 | ecosystem: Environmental > Aquatic > Marine > Unclassified | place: Antarctic Ocean: Davis Island wharf... | reverse complement strand
TAAAGAGAATGTTACGTCGAGTGAGAAGAAGAAGAAGACGTTGAACGAGGAGGAGAGAATGGGTGGTTACAAGGAGGAACCAGCAGCTGCCATTCCCTCGTCTCGGCAGCAGGCGTGGGGTCCACCCGCTTCCAGTATTTTGTCCAAACAGAGAGAGGAGGAGAACAAGAGGCTGAAGAAAAGAGTTGTTCAACTGGAGAACGCTGCAAGACAAAACGCTGCACCACATCGAATGGTTCAAGTGTTTGAAAAGAAATACTCCGAGGAAAGAAATCGAAATTCTATATTGAGAACAAGATGCGAAACGCTGCAGGATGGTATGTCCAAAGCCATGGAGAAGGTGAGATCTTGCGAAAAGAAAATCATAATGTTGGAGAAAGAGAGAAAAGAGGAGGAGGAGGAGGAGGAGGAGGAGTTAGGGAAGGGAAAGGAAGGAGAGAAGACAGAGAAAGCAATGAAAAAGAAGGGAGAGAAGGATCAGGGAAAAGATGCAGAAGAACTCACAACCAAAGAGACGATGGAACGTTGGAGAATCGAGGTGGATCGACTTCGGGAGACGAAAAGACGTCTTCTTGCTCAACTGGAACTTGCATCTGATTATGAATTTCCTGATGTGTTGTTAGACAGTTCAATTAAAACAAGAATGAATGAAATGGAAGAGGCCAACGTCATAATTGCAAGATCATCCAGAGATCAATTGTGGGACGCGAGGAGAAAGATTGCAACGCTGGAGAGGCAACTAGCAAAAGAGACGAGGAGAGCACAAAAGTATTCGATCTTGGCAACAGAAAGGAGCGGAAGTGATCGTGACGTTCGACTGACTCTCTCACTTCAAAAAAGGACAGAGGATCAAGCATCAAAAATTCGTAAAATGGCAGTAAGAATACAAAATTTGGAAAGCAAAGATAGAAGAAGGCAACTGTCAACGAAGGAGGAGGAGAAGAGTGACAAGGGTGAGAAGGGAACGACGAAAGCGAGCAAAAAGTTGAATGGGGGAGGCGGAGGAGGAGGAGTGGCAGTGCAGGAGGTGGATGCTGGGAAAGGAAGAATGGTAACGGCACCTGGAAAACCAAGAAACAAAGAGATGGAGGACATGGTGTTTGAATTGCAAAAGGAGAATCGAAAGTTAAAAAAAAGAAATTTAAGATTGGCAGACTCTTTGACTTTGCTGAAACTAAAGATCGAGCAACCGGGTAGTGGGAAGAGGAGCACCAGCAGCAAGGGTAGCAAGAAGAGAAGAAAGAAAGATTCTGCTGCTGCCGCCGCCGCTACCGCCGCTGCTGCTGCCGCCGCCGCGGAGGAGGAGAGAGAGGAGAGAGAAAAGGAGGAGAGGACAGGCGCGAGAGGAGAGGAGGATCTATCTTCTTCCTCCTCCTCCTCCTCCTCCTCCTCCTCTTTTCTCCGACGACGCCTTCGTCGTTTGGAGAAAGAGAACGCGAGGCTGGAGACGGACAATCGTGTCCTTGCAACACGAGCTGCTGTCTCCACACAAATGTTAGGTGGCGTGCATCAAAACGCACAACGCGTTTATCAAACAAATCTTGATAATGATGGAATAGGAGTGGAGGCACCACTGCTCCGAGTACCCGAGCGACCAAAGTCAGCAGGAGCAAGGCCAACAGGAAGTGGAAAGAAGCTCAAGTCGTCGAAGAGCAGCAAGCGAAAAGCGAAGAGAAGCAGCAGCACGTCGTCATCAAATTTTGAATCGAAACATTTAGATATGGTGACAGAGTTGCGAGTACTACGTTCTGCGAGGACCGAGTTGGAGAAAGAGATTGGAATGGCAAGAACAGAATGTTTAGAGTGGAGGGCACTGTCAACAAAGAGAGAGGAAAGAATCGTTGCGCTAGAGAAAATAATAATTGGACGAGGGAAGAAAGGTACGAAGAGTGGGGAGGGAGGAGAATTGGGGAGCAGCAGCAGCAGCAGCGGCAACATCGTGGAGCAGCTGATGGGATACTCACCTGATTCATGCGAGTCCATGCTGTTGCAAGCGCACAAGCAGATTGAGCGTCTTCATCGATCACTCCACGACAAGCAGTGTGATCTCCATGGATATCAGGCAACGGTCGAGAGTGGAATTGTAGACGTAACGTCGAGAAAAGAGATGGAGAACGCGGTAGATGAATACTTTGCAGAGATTCAACGATTGACTATTGAATTACGTCGTACAAAAAATCGTCGTGATTCAGACAAGGAGAAGCTAGAGAAAAGACTTTCCAAACAAATTAAATCTTGTGAGGATACAAGAGAGGCAGCAAATCGTGCATTGGAGTGTGTGCTCGAGGTATATCCCGAGGCGCTGTCATTAATTACTGAGTCGTCACTTCGAAGTGGAATCAGTATTACGTCGCCTGCCAGCAGTAGTAGCAGCAGCAGTAGTAGCAGCAAGTCTAGTCCCATGTCACTCATTCTCGAGCAGGGTGGTAGAGTACGTCCAAGAAAGAGTGGAGGAGAGCGTGGAGCAGGAAGGACGGCGAGAGGTGGTGGTAGGAAGAAGAGAAGAAACGACAACGTGTTGGAGTGGACACCGTCGGAGGTGGGTGCGTGGCTTGCAAACGAGGTGGGGCTGCCACACTTGGTGCCAAAGTTTGTGTCGGAAGCAGTGGACGGACAACTCTTGTTGACACTGACCGAAGCAGATCTCGCTGGTGAACTTGGAATGGCATCGAGAGGTGGTAGTGCTGGTGCTGGTGCTGGTGGTGGTGGTGGTGGGGCGCACGAGGAGGAGAGGAAAAGGGTCCTGGTAGGAATTCAGCAGCTGAAAGAGAAAAGCAGGAACGATCGAAGGAAGCGCGAGGAGGCAAAGAGTGTGAGCAAGGACAAAGACAAGAGCAAGGACAAAGTTGATGACGACAGCAGTATGCCACCTCAGATTGCCACTTCTCCATCCTCCTCGAGGAGAGCAATGACATCACCAGGTGCGTTGGAGCGTCGCCTGTCGCAAATTGGCACGGACGGTGAGCGTGTAGATCTGTTGACACAGGAGCTGTTGTCGATGCAGGCCAACCACGCGATGCTCCGGACGCAGCACGCGACGCTGTCGAAAAGAATGGAAAGAGAGAAAGAGCAAAGCCAGACGATGAGAAGAAAGCATGAAAAGGAAAGAGAACAATTTGAGAAAAAAATGATTGACGAGCAGAGAAGAGCAAGGAGAGAAGAAGGAGTGAAGACTGCAACAGAGACCACAACAGAGACCACAGCAGAGACCACAACAGAGTCACAGCCGCAGATATCCACATCAGTGTCTAAACCAGCTGCAAAGATTGTCCTGGCAGCACCACTGTTTGAAATTCCAGCGTTCAGATCATCATCGAACGTCTCAAACGGCAACAGAGAGGAGGAGGAGGAAGCACTGGCAAGAGAAAGAGAGGAGGAGGAAGCAGCAAAGGAGAAGAAGGCAAGACTAAAAGCCATGTTTGCAGTCAATGAGATTCCATCGTTTCACACAGTACGTCCACCGAAGGGACTTGTTAAAAAGCACGAGCCGAGAACAGTCGATGCGAAAGATGTCAAGGGAATTTTAAAAGTTCCCACCGTCAGCAGCTCACCTACAAAAAAATTACCAAAAAAGAAAGATCCATTGAAAAGGTTGGTGTTCCATCCACCAGAGCAGAACTCACTGGCAGTCATTCCAAGAGTTGAGGAGGAGCAAAACGAGGAGCTGTGGTGGACCATGGAAGATTTAGATCGATCGTCTGCTGAGGCAGATCGTGAGGCTATGGTAGAGGAGCTAGAAAAATTAGAAGAAATGAGAATTCAACAAGGTGGAAAACTTACAAAGCAACAGATGAATACGGAGAATGAGTTGAGAATGCAGTTGGCACAAGCACAGCAAGAGCAGCACATGCAGCAGGTGAGTGTTGATGTACTACGATGAGGGTGGTGTACTACGAGGATGCCCTGCCTATATTTTTGTTCTTTTATTATTTCATTCTCTCCCATGTTACCGGCAGCAACTGACTTTTTTTTCTTCTTTTTTCTTCTTTTTTTTCGTCTTCTCACTTCTCACAGATGCAAATGCAGCTGGAGCTCCAAGGATACGACATGAGTCAAATGGATCCAGAGATGCAGCAGCAGCTGCTTATGAGCATGGATCCCATGATGATGTATGGCATGGAGCCAGGCGACGAAGAGGACATGGAGGGTGATCAGTGGCTGCCACCAGACAATGCCTTTCTCCAGCAGCACATGGGTGGTGGGCAAGGAGGAGAAAATTGGGGTGGTGTGGATTTTGCTGGAGAGGAGGAGGAGTACGATGAGTACTACGAAGATGAGGATCATCAAGTACAGCAGGGAGGAGGAAGAGGAGGAGGCGAGGACTTGATGGTGGGTGGTGCAAGTAGCAAGAGTGGTGGTGCAAGTGGGTCGAAGCAGGGTAGTCCCACGGCAAGAATACCAACGGGTGGTGGGATTCCAAGTCCAGCAGCAGCAGCAGTAGACGACTTGGACGAATCGATGATAAGCGATGCGTCCATTGAAATTGGTGGTGATGACTTTGAGGACGACGACGACGACGCTGACTTTTAGACACATTATAAAGAAGGACACGCGTAGAAGGACTTAACACAAAGTACATAGTTGTAACACTAAATTTTGGTCTTGAAATGGTACAATACATCTTTGTTTCCACACCATTTGTTGTTTTGTAGTTTGTAGTCGAGAAATCAACTTGGTTTGCGATATTGGCTTGGAAGTTTTGAGTGAAGAAAATATTGTCTTGTTATATCAGTGTAATAAAATGTAATCTACTTTGATGAGAGTTGGTGTGCATCCGTTTCACAGACGAGCGTACGTTACAACGACGACGACTCGCCCACGACGCCAAAGCCAAAGAAAAGTCGGTACTTGTAAAAGTACCAACCTGCAAGAGAAATCATGCCCAAAAAAAAGAAGTCTGCAAGAAAGAAGAACAAAAAAGAGGGAGAGAGAGAGAGTGGGAGAGAGAGGAAAAGGAGTGAGTGGGGGAGTGGGGGAGTGAGTGTGGGAGTAAAGTGTGGGAGAAAGAAGCGGCCAAAAACTACACTGTGCTTTGTATTTTATTTAATCAATGGTCTCGCCATTTTTTGTTGTTGTCATAAAAAACTCACTGAAAAGATTACGTTCCCATGGATCTAACATGTACAAACCAGTTAATAAGTTATACTGATAGTGTTTGAGAGCAAAGAACGACTTCTTTGAAGGTGCATCGAGGTCGTTTCCTGCTGGAGTGGGCATCGTTGTTTCCACCACACAGAAGAGATGGCGAGACACAGCACAATCGAAAAGAGTAAAAGAGCTGAGCTCTGAGCTCAGAGCTCAAAATTCTATATTAGTAGCATCCTCCTAACTTTGACGGTCAGTGACATGACATCAGGACAGGAGACTGCCTTGGTCTACAAATGATTAGCTTTGTTCCTCAGTCTACTCTAAAACCTGCTCTCAAGTCGAAAATTACTGGTTTGCTCTACTTCGGACACATACATGAAGCAGCATAATCCTAACGTGTTGTTGTCAACATGGACGTGCTTGACCTGTGGGCAAGTTCACAGTTCAAACCAACCAGAGTGTGAACTCTGTCTCTCTCCACGACCCCTTCCTCGCATTCCTGCCGCTGTCATTTTCTGTGGTCTTCTCAGTCTCGTTAAATTTTCTGTCACTGCTCTTCTTCCTTTCTACGGAACACACACTCCGACAGATCCATCGTCAATTCGTACATTTCTCATTGCCGACAGCCTGTCACTAGAAAATTTAGCACACTGTGGTCTCACCATGTTCTTGTCCTCTCTCTGGTGGCTTACTGGTGTTGACTTCTTTGGATTTGGTTTGCTTGTCGTGCTTTTTATCCTGTTTGCAGCAGCAACCGGAGAGCTGATTGTTGCTGTCGTGTCGCTCCATCAACACACAACACCACCACCATGGTCTGTGGAAATCTATGGACCGACAGTATTCTCCTCGGTATTTTTTGTCGCTGTGACTCTTGCGTTGATGTCGACTCTCCTGACAAGAATTGGTGGGAGACGCAGGTTGTCGCTCTTCTCCATTCCATCCTCGATTACGACGACGACGACGACGACGACGACTGTCGTCATCAGGCTGCGGCAGGCGCTCCACATTGGTCTCCTTGTTGACTGCATTTGCTCGGCTTCAATTTTTCTCATCGAGTCGATAATCCGAGCCACGCTCCTGACAACAAAGCCCACGGTGACCAACGTCACTTCTTCTGTGATGCCACACCATGTTGCTTTGCTGCCACCCATTGTCTTTACAACATTTCTACCTTCGTTCACCAAGTCCTTCACTGTTGCGATGCACCATGCTGCAATTATTACCCCGGGATTTGTGTCGCTGCGTCACTTGGACAACTTTTTAGAAGTTTTTCTTATGGTCTCAATTATTTTTGCACCCTTTTTTATTACAAGATACGCAACGGATGAGACGAGAATTGATTCAATCCTTGCAGGTGTTCATGGTGGTTTGAAAGTTACAAATGTTATCATTGGTGTGCTCCTGCGCACTTGGAGTCCTCGCAGCATTGTCCAAAATATAAAGTTTGACTTAGATTCGTTTGCTCAGATTAAGCCGACTCTGTTCCATCTAGCATGTGCACCACGACAATCATCCATGCGAATGAGAATTAGACTGTCTGCTTGCTTGACATCTATTGGTGTTGTGCTGTTCAACATATTTGTGCCCCTGGAGGCAGTGGCACTGCTGCTAAACGAAAAGAATCGTGTTCCTCATGGAAATAAGTATGATGTTGTGACACTTCGTATGGTCTGCATGAGCATGAACTTTGGTATTCATGGTGCAATTGCTGTTCCTTTTTTAGTTGGTGTGTATCAAAATATTTGGTTCTACTCTTCTTTTCGTTGGATTTTTGCTCTAGGTGGTGTGTTAGGTTTCATCATGTCAATGGCAGAGATTGGACGTTTTGATGTGACGTTTGGAACGAGAGAGGGAGAGAAGGATATGGGTGGTGTTGGAAGACTGGTTGTTGTCTGTCTTCTTGTGCGTGGTGTTGGAATGCTCCTGACAGCAGCAGGATTGGCAACCATGGGCGGTAAGGAGCTTGTGGAGGGTATGGACGCGTGTCGTGATGGAAGAAGATCAAGGTTGTCGTACAATGCTGTGGAGAGGGGAGTGGAAATGAGAGAGCATCATGGGGTGAGTGGAGATGAAAGTGAAGATGGAAGTGGACGTGGAGAGGAGGAGAAGAAAGAGGGGAGAGAGAGAGAGGGGGAAAAAAAAGAAAAAGAAAAAGAAACAGAAACAGAAACAGAAGAAAAAGAACCAGCAATAATAATGAAAGAAGAGGACAGCGTGGTGCTGGTTGTTGGTACTGTAATTGACGAAAAGAAAGAGGCCATGCAGTGGCTTGCTGCTGGAAACTGGAGCCTTTTAAATTATGCATTTTCGTTTGGTTGCCTGTTGATCATGGTCCAAGTGGCAGGAAGAAACATTCGTTTGGCAGCTGGCAGTTCCACGTCTAATAACGTGGGTGGAGGGGCACTGATTACTGGCCACCTGCTGGGATTTGATGTGGCGTGGCATGTGCTGTTCTTTGGTCTTCTTCTGACTTGGCATGGTCTCATTACTTCCAACTTGTTGACACTTGGCATTGCCACTGGTCTCGTTGGGAGCACTACGATTACTTGTCTTGTTGCTGCTTGGATGTTGACCGCTGGTGGTCAGACTGAGATGGTAGGCATGTGTGTTGCTTTGTGGTGGGGCGCGGCTTCGTCGTTTTACTTGAGTTGGAATTGCGTGCTGAAGTTGGTGAGGATTTTTTGATATATGCATGTACGTGGATTTTGAAACGAAATAAAATTTAATTTAATTTTAAAGAATGTCAATGTGCATCCTATCTACTAGTAGGGTTCGTTTGATTTCAGCTGACATTCGGTGAATCCCATTATCAAAAAAATTGGACCAGTTCGACGTAGCGACGGCGTTCTTGAACGCGTTTGTCTGTTTCGCGACGGTCACAAGCTCTATTGCAGCGTTCCAGTCGGGAGTTGGACTCTGGACATGTAATCAGGGTTAGAGACTGGGGTATAATCAGGGTTGGTAGGGTGAAAATCAGGGTTGGTACCGCCAACTTATTAACACACACCAGTGAAAAGTATCGTCAACTCTCATATATTAGTCTCACCATGAGACTAATAACCGGTTATTAGTCTCACGTCCGCTTTTGCCTAGTATGCATATCGCTCGAACAGTCTTGCCTTGGGAAATCAATACACGTGCAACTGCAGTCGAACAAAATATTTGTTTTTATATTATTATATATATATAATTTTCTCCGAGGCGTACATACATGAAATGTAATGTGTATGTGCACACACTTGAACACACACACATACTGGGACATAATAGCTCGCACTGTCAAAAAATGATATTTCCGTGTTCTCACTGACAACCTTTTGCTGCAGTCCTGGCTCTCTTTCAATCCATTTTTAACACCGTATTATACATTATACATACATATGACATGTGTTACATGAATGTATGTATTATGACGGAGACACCGCGGACTCGTCTGGAGAGATGGAGATACTTGCTGCTGGTGCTACCTTGGTTGATTTCACTGACTTCGCATCTTTCTTCTTCGACTCCTTGTCGTTGTCACCCCACGAGCGGACAACCATTCCATCCTCGTCTGGGAAATGCGTGCCAGCACCGACACCAGAGAAAGTATGGTTCGTGACAGTGCGAGCAAATGCTTTCAACTTTGTTGTTCTTGAATCTATCACTTTAATCTTTTTCATGACGACGTAGATCGCCGCCATGATGCAGAACAAAGAAGAGCCCATGAAAGAAATGTCCAGACCAATCAGCAGCCATCCAATCAACGCCTGTCCCTCGGGACTCGAGCTCTCGTCATCACCGTAGCTGCCAACTTTAATCATGAGAGCAGCCAAGTACTTGAACACAGTCGTGACGAACGAGAGCTGAGTCAACCAAAACAGCACACGATTTTTGTGAGGAATGAAATAGTTCAGACTGGCAACGGCGCACACTGTAACCATCGATGCTATTGAGGGTCGAGCGTACGAAGGGACGTAAATCATGAGACCCGTCAGTATCATTTTCAGCATGACGTCGTGGACCTGCCAGAACTCAACACCCTTGTGGTATGGATCGTACATCCATCCAATTTTTTGCTGGACGCTGATCGAGTACAGACGATCCCGATGCGAGTACAAGTAGTAACAGAGGACGGCCGGCAGTCCGAGCGTAAAAGTACCTAGAACGACGAGCACGATTGGTAAAAATGCAAACCAATCTGGCATCCAGCACTCAATTGAGTAATCGGCACGAAGAAAGAACCTTCCCGAGATGTCATTGCAGTGAAAAAATTGAAACACTTTGCGCGAAACAGGAGTGTGCGCCAGCATTGCAAGAGCGGTCGCTCCTGCCAAAGACTGTGACATGATCTTTTGCATCATGACCCACTCGATTAATTTCTTCGGATCCGACAGTAAAAAGTGCGAGCTCTTTTCTTCCTTCTCACTCTGAGACGATGCAATCTTCTGCTTGTGAATGCTCTCCTCAAACTTCCCGTTGAGCATTGCCTCCACAAACTCCTCCTCCGTCAGGACTACGTGACCCCGCTCGTCCGTCCACTCCCTACTCCCGTCGTCGTGAAAATGTTGGATGACGAAGTGCGCCTCACGAGGCGTCACAATCCAACCTACATTTTTAAGCACGCTCGAGAGCTCGACACAATTAATTGTTCCGCTTCCGTTCGCATCCGCAAGATGGTACAACTTGTGGTACGACTCCACCAAAAGCATCTCCTTCTCCTGGTCCTCAATTTTTTCCACACGATTTATCATCGACTTTTTCGCTGTGCACAAATCTGATATCGCCCAGAGAATAATGAAAAGAGGCATGGTGGACATTGCAAGAAATCCTAAATAAAAGTTGAAGTTGCCGACGCAGGAGACGCCGATCAAACTGAAGAGATCAATGTTGACGACATTGAAGTTGGCAACAAAGTTGACGAAATTTTGTGGCCATGGCACATCAATGATACTAGGCATGGAAGTGTTGATCTGGCTGAATGTCACGGTAATTGCGACGATGCGCAAAATGTCTCTGTACAGTGGCTGGTATTTGCGCCACTTCTTCTTCAAGTTGTTCCGACAAAAAGCAAAAATGACGAGGAGAACAATTCCAACGCAAACGATGATGCCAACTCGAATGGGCAGACTTTCTGCGCTACACTTGGTGCACACGGAAATGTCGCGATTGTAACCTGGCGAGCACTGGCTGCAAAGAATTCCCTCGGTACCCAAAACGCAGCCGTCTGACGCAATGTCCGTTTGATTGTTCTTTCTCCTCTTGACGTCGTAGCCAATGCAGTCGGACTCGAAGGGACATCTCTTGAAGATGGACACATTCCATGGAACTCTCCACCATCCTCGCAATGGTCGGACATCCTCCCATCGAGTTGGTCCCATGCATGCACCACCAGCAGGACAGTCCATGCACTTCCACTCCGTCGGATCCGTGTGATTCGTATCGAGAAATTCCTTTTCGCCGCACATATCTGCAGTCAACCATGGATTTGTGTTGGCGCTGTACTCGCTCTTTGCTGGCTTTCCATTTATTTTATCAGTTTCCGTCCTGCACGGCGTGTCTCCAAAGGCGCATTTCAAGAACGCGTTGACTTGGAGGTAGATTGGTTTCGTGACCAGCCACAGCGAATTCTCCGCATCCATCTCGACGATCACCGATCTTGTAGCTCCTCCTACAAAGGTGTCCGTTGGTTTAATATCCAAGAGTTGTGAAAAATCACGAAAGTTGGACATTCTCACAGTGAATCCGTCTGGAACGACGTCTTTGAACTCGGTGGCGGACTCGTACTCCCAACTAATTTGAACCGACCTCGGCTTCTCCGGCACGGACGCAAGCACGGGTGGCTTGGGTTGATTCAAGAGCTCGGACGCTTGCGGCTCCACGCATTGCGCCGACCCCACGCCTGCCGTGATATAACCTGCAGGACAGTTTTTGCATGTTGTTTCACTGTCATCGTCTTGATACTTGGCAATCGGACAATCCTTGCAAACTCCCTCTGAATCTTCATTGCCGTACTTTCCTTTGGCGCAAGGAGAGCAAAACGACGAGCCGTGCTGAACAGTCCCGTACCCCAACTTACAATTCTCGCACACTGTCTGAGCGGTATTGAACGTGAACTTTCCATCGGAACACAACTCGCACGAGGCAGCACCGCCCTCGCTGCTGAACTTTCCGGGGGAGCACGGCAGCGAAGCAGCTTGGCCTGGCTTGTCCGTGTACCTCCCAGCGACGCACTGATCACACGCCTTCGCATCTTCGTCGTCAGCGCCACGGAACCATCCCTTTGGACACTGGTCGCACACAGTCCCATATCGTCCCGCTACACAGTTCACGCACGACGCAGACCCAGCTGCCAACGCACGCTTTCCTACAGGACATTTGTAGCACTTCGAGAGTTTCGTGATGTTTGAAAACAGCTCTGCTTTGCAAAGAGTGCAGTACTTGGAGCCAGGAACGTTGTTGGCGGAACCTGGCGAACACGGCAAGCAACTGGCCTGGCCCTTGGTGTCCTGGTGATAACCAGTGGGACACAATGTGCATGTCGTAGCGTCCGTTGTTCCGTCGTCACCACCATTTCGATACTGACCGTAGCCGCAAAGTGTGCACTCTTCACCGGCACCAAATTTTCCAGCGGAACAAATCGTGCACGAAGTAGCGCCAGTGGCACCGTTCGTGGTTCTCCCGATCTCGCACGTTTTGCATGCCGTTGAATTTATTTCTTTCGCAAAGGTGTTGACAGCACAAAAATTACACTTGAGCGCATTCGCCACGCCGTTGCTTGCTCCAGGAATGCAGTGCAAGCAGGACGAGGAGCCGGTATTCTTTTGTGAGAAGCCAGCGGGACAAGACGAGCAAGCTTCTGGAGGACTAGTACTGGACTCCCGATACTGACCAACAGCGCAAATCTGGCAACCTACACCAGCACGTCCAGCACCGCAGATAATACACTCGGAGGAGCCAGTCGTCGTCGTAATGTAACCCGTCGGACAATTAAAGCATGTCACAGGATTCAGCTCCACGACAGTAGGATTCGATTCGTTGACTGTTTTTGGTCGAAATTGTCCAATGGAGCAGGAAGCGCAAGTTGATCCAATTCGAATGATTTCGTTCGCCTCAATCGTCTCCGTTCTTCCTGCTACGCCACGCTTGCCAGCAGCACAAAGAGAGCACGAGGAGGCACCAACCCCACCGTTGGTCGACCATCCAGTCGGGCAGTCAAAGCATGTAGAACCAATTACACGCGTTACCACAGCAGAGAGCTCGTCCGTAGTCCCGTTGCCCGAGGTGCCATTGCCCGAGGTGGTGCTGTTGGAGTTGGAGGTCGACATAATCAGCATGGTTCCGCTGCTGTCGTCATCATCTTCTCCGTCCTCCTCTACCTCCTCCTCCTGACGGTAGGTGCCAGCCTGGCACAGCTTGCACACTTGGCTATTTGGCGCATCCTGATGTTTGCCAGGAGAGCAGTCAACGCAGGAATCCCTGCCCTTTTGCTTCATGACTTTGCCAGGCGCACAAGCCTTGCACTTTACAACGTCGTCATTAACACCACGATATTGTCCCTCGTCGCATAAGTCACAAGAGCGAGCATCCTGATTATAATACTCACCGACAGCACATGAACGGCATGAAGACAAGCCCCCGTGGCCATATGTGGCGTACCCAACAGGGCAGTTGACACATTCAGTTGCACTGGAGTCTTTGGCAAATGTGTTTTCAGGGCAGGACTCGCAGAGTTGGGAGCCAGCGCCAAACTGATGTGATCCAGGCTGTGTAGGGATAGATATACAGTCGAGAGAATGAGAAGAGAGATATGATGATGATGATGAAAAACAAAGAACATAGAACAAAGAACGAAGCAGAAGAATCAGAAGAAGAAGAAAATAGGAGGACTGGAGGGGGGGGGGGGGGGGGATATAAAAAAAAAAAAAAAAAAAAAAATATTTTAAAAAAGAAAAAAAGAAAAAA
>Ga0307997_10001027_pt1 | contig 13037 bp, 7 predicted proteins | sample Davwhametageno36_FD_203165 | JGI IMG/M metagenome (GOLD analysis project Ga0307997, IMG submission 203165) | Marine microbial communities from Davis Island wharf, Antarctic Ocean - #36 | ecosystem: Environmental > Aquatic > Marine > Unclassified | place: Antarctic Ocean: Davis Island wharf... | reverse complement strand
GGTAATGCATTAAAAATAAATATGCATACCTGCGGTACACATGTACCCGAGAAAATAATTAAAATTTCTTTTGAATCAAAAAATTGTTTTAAATGTACACACAAATATGCATACAACATTCGAGTCGTACAATGTACCTTCGGTATATACTTCATGTCCCGGGAAGCATGCTAAATAATTAATATGTGGCCACATCATCTGTGTACTCGTTTAATAAGTTTAACAAGGTCCAACAAAATAAAAGTACCTTTTAAAAGATTCGATCACAAGTCCACCTTTTTTTGGGTGGAACCTTGTTGCGCTTGTTACCAACGAGTTATACGAGTACAGCCCTTGACTTATGTTGACTTCAACCACTTACAATTCTTTGGACGCTCCCACCATCATCGTACAAAATATTACCTTGCGTCTCTCTCTCATCTCCTTCATTCACTTCCTCCTTTCTCTCCAACGTTACACCGTTGTCACTCATGCACTCGACAGTCCGCGGAAGATGAATACGAATCATGGCACCAGCACCTGTGGAGGAGACACCTGGGCCATCATTGTGATGGATGCTTGTCCTCTTCCCACGGACATCCACCACCGCACCGTTCATTGCGGAAAGACCACATCTTTCGTTGTGATTTGATTCTAAATTTTCAAGCGTCGCTCTCGTCCCGTCACCAATGACAATGACACCACTCCATCCATTGTGATGCACGTACGAGTTTGTCATTGACAAAAAACTTTTGCTACGTACCTCGACACCACAGCCTCGGCAGCACTTGACCTCACATGATGTAACCAATGCCGAACCACCACTTTCAACACGTAGACCACATCCTCCTACTGTTTGAAAGGAAGTTCCTGACATGACGGTCATTCCGTTTAACTCAATATCTCGTGCTTGCTTAATAACAATCAGTCCCACAAGAGTTGTAACACCCATTCCAGCACCTGCCAGCTTGACACCACTGTTAAAATCTATCAGCAGCTCGCTTTGGAGAACGTGTCGTCCCGCTGCAATACGAATGACTTGAATTTCTCCCCGGCTCTGTTTGGCACGCTCGACTGCTTCCTCCACGGTCGAGTAGTCGCGTGGTACGTGAATGACAACGTCAGAAGAGCAGCAACCACATGAAGAGCGAAAAGAATGAGCAAGCTGTGTGACTTTATAAAAGCATCGCGTGCTGTGGAGTAAAATTTCAAGAATTAGACCAGTGCAGACGAGGAAAAAAAGACGTACCAACCAAGATTCAGGCAAAAGAGAGAGAGCGGATGTTTCACCATTCGACCAGTCAAACAGGGATATGATGGCAGAGGAGAAGGAGAAGGAGGTGGTGGAGGAGGAGGAGGAGGAGGAGGAGGAGGAGGTGGTGGAGGTGGTGGAGCTGGTGGTGGTGGGAGAGTCGACCTCAGTGCGGAGAGTGGTGGCAGCTCGGATGGCTCTTTTCTGCTCACCACGCTTGAGAACACCGATGTGAAGCAAATCTTCATTGTCGACGTGAGCAAAATCATCGAGGTGGGAAAAACCATGATCAACGAAAGCTTTGAAGTGATGTGCAAGACGATGATGGGTAAGAAATTCTTTTAGATTGTTGCTGTCGCCTTCTCCTCTGCCTGTCTCGAGCAGGAAAAGAATGAAGAGGAGAAGGAGAAGAGGACGCATTCTTCCAACCACAAGCAAGCACAGAGACTGTTGGAAATTGAGTTGCAGTTTGCCTGAAAAACTGAGGTCTTTTTTTTTTAATTTATTTGGAAATTACCGGCTCAAGGAAATTCAAATTTAAACATTCAACAACAGCAGACAACAGCATCCAACCCAATGTCCAACTTTTCATCTGGCAAGGGTGGTGTTGCACCACGACCAAAGGCTAAAAAGCGACGTCTGAAGAGCGAAGTTGAGTCCGCTGTTCGAAAAGATTTGAATCCAGAAGAGACTGGCAAGATCTCTTCTTCGTTGGAAATTATTACCGCTGCCGTCGACTCTTTGCGTTGGTCCTCAGATAGAGTTGCCGACAAGTCGTCGTCGTCATCGTCATCATCAAGAGAGCGTGCCCGAGTACTCCCGTTCCGAACACCCGCAGATGACGACGACAACAGCAACAGAGGTGATGACGATGGTCGGCCCACTCCGGATACTCGTCCCTACGAAAAGGCAGTGCAAAGTGTTCTTCTGGACATCAAGTCGTTTGTCGTCAACTCACCAAAACTACGCACTTCTATGGGAAGCACGACGAAAGTCATTCCAACCATCTTGGCCTTTGTCGACAGCCTCCACGAGGTCATTGTTCAGGACTGGCAGCGCAAGCGGGAGCTCAAGTCTGCCAAGAAGAGTGACAAGAGTGAAGCGAGTAGTACACCCAAATCATCGAGAAGAAAAAATTTAAAAAGTAAAAGTAAGAGCGGAAGCAGTCGCTCCACACCAAAGCGATCTAGCAGTACGCCAGTGAGTCGATACATGTTGATTCTTGTCCGTGCTTTAGAAATTTTGGAGCAGCTCGTGTCAAGTAATGGAAATTGTGCTGATCAGCTTGTCAAAGAACATCCAAGAAGTTTAGATATTCTCGTAAGAATTTTTGGTGGTGTCAGACAATATACTACTACATGGGAAGGAATGCTTGTGCTGGGACGTGTGGCAGGTGTGCTGCTGAGCGTCGTGTCGCTTGACGATTTTGGAAGAAAAAGATTCTTTGATGCCAAGGGTGGTGCAGCACTTCTTCTTGCGGTAGATTTAGTATGTGCTGTGTCAAGAGCAAGAACACCTGAACCAATTTTACGAGGAGGTGAGATATCTTTTTCTTCTTTTCTTCTTTTCTTCTTTTCTTCTTTCTCCTTCTTTGGCTGACGTCTTCTTCTCTCTCTCTTCCTCTCTCTTCCTCTCTTCCTCTCTCTTCCTCTCTTCCTCTCTTCACATCAGGATTTGATGTTGGTGGTGATGCTTGGATTCAACTTGCTTCGTCCGTCTGCACGCTAATCGTTGAGGCATCTGCTTCTGATAAATTAATTAATCATTCTAACGTTCGTGCTCTTCACTCTGCCGGTGTGTTTGATGCTTTGTGTCGTCTTCTGGCAGCACTCATGCGAAAACCACGTTCCTCTCACACAGGTAGTAAGGACACGAGTGCCACCTCGCAGACATCTGATCACTCGGACTCAGAGCGTGAGCAGCACTCGTCGTCGTCCTCCTCTCTTGGTAGCACACCCAGCTTTCCACTTCTCCACACTCCCTACTCAAAAAAATTAATTCTTGCGCTTCACTCTCTCGTCAGCGGTCAGAGAGAACATCAGCGAAGTTTTCTTCAAGTGACGAGTCGACCAAGAGGACACAACGAGCACACGCTTCTTGTGTATCCACTGGTTCGCGAGCTTAATCGTGCGTGGGTGACGTCTTGGCTTGGAGCAACAGTACCAGAGATGAATCCAGCTGATGGGAGCGACATGTATTTAAAGTACGCAAGACAGTGGTCGCACGAAACGTCTTCTGGTAAAGGAGGAGGAGGAGGAGGGAGTGACGAACCGAGCGAAGAGTGGGAGGCAGAGACAAAGCGTGTGAGGAGCATTGCATCAGAGGCGTACGAGCTGTACGCCTGCATCCAGCTGCTGCTTGCGGCGCTCCAATTTGAATTCGAGGATGGGACGGAGGAGGTGAGAAGAGCACTGTCTCGATGCTCGCTCGAGACTACGGTCCACGAGGTAGCCGCCGATGTCGGTGGAAGCGCTGTGTACTCTCTTCGTGTAGTGTCAACGTTTCCAGAGGATGGAGGAGAGGGGCAAGGAGAGGGGGGAGGAGGAACGATAACAAAGATGGCGAAGGCAGAGTCGACGACGACAATGGCAGAGACGACGACGACGACGGATCTTGATCATCCCAAGATGATGGTGGAGGTCGCGTCAGGCGTGGTACTTCAACCTTGTGATGCTGCCGTGAAAAGATGTGCACGTTGGTATTCGATTGTGATGGACGAGTGTCGGGAGCTCCACTTGTACCACTACGATGGGGAAACGTGCGTGGAGGCACTCGATGTGCTGGGTACGACGCTCCGAACAGCAGGCTCTGAGGCTCAGCATATTTTTGTCAATGTCCACGGTGCGTTGGATCAAATGATTCGAAACATTAATCAAATTGATGAGAAAGTAATGCGTGCTGCATGCGGTGCTACCAGCGCTCTCCTGCATGGGAGTCCAATGGCACAGCGTGCATTTCTTCGTCATGGTGGACTCAACGCGCTGAGCGACTGTTTGTCAGATTACGATGTGACAATACGAAGTTTAGCATTGAGAAGTATTCTCATCATGATTAAGGGAAGTCGTGTGTCTATGAACATGTCACAAAACGATCGAATGCGTGTAGTGGAGGATGTACGCAAGTGTGGTGTATTAGATCATGTTCTTAACATTTTAAATGAGTTTAATCGCTCATCATCAGATCGTCCACCATCGTTACCACCATCACGTGCGTTCCGACGTCGTGACTCGGACATGGTGGATGTGGCAATGCAGTCAGCCAGTGTCCTCTCCTACTGTGTTGACGACAACGTTACCAATCAGCAGCACGTCAGTTCACGTGGTGGAATGAGCACGTTGCGTGATGTCCTTCGTTTTTGTTTGTCATGGAGGACTTCGTTAGAGAGAGAAAGAGAGAGAGAAGAAAAGAGGGACGACAGAGGAGAAGAAGAGGAGAGAGGGAGTGGTAGTGGCAGTAAGGAGGATCAGCCCGTTCGAGCACTGGCTGATCCCTCAGATCCTGACGATCCTTCGTATTCGTACGATCAGGTTCATCGATACGATCCAATCGTATTGAGCGAGCTCATAGAAAACGTCAGCGGTGCATTATCAAATCTTGCGTTTCGTAATCAAACAAATCAAGATGAAATGAGAAGGAACGGAACATTATCACTGTGTGTATCTGCACTGTGTCGGAGAGTGGGAATCGAGCAAGAGTTTCAAGGTTTGAACTCAGTGTCAGAGATGTTGGAGCAGCGTCGCGAGCAGAGCAGGAGAACAAATCGTGAGAGAAGAGAAAGAAGAGAAAGAAGGAGAGAGAGAAGAAATCAAGTCTCTGGTGTCTCCTCTACTGGCGTTTCCTCCTCCTACTCAGACAACTCGAACGGAGAGAACGACTACGACGACGAGCTGGGAATGGTGCCGGAGACTGACTCAAGGACGGGTGTGACGCTTCATGCACGTCTCCCATGTCGACCACTGGCACTGACGACTTCCCTGTTGAATATTATTGTCAACGCCGTCGATGCCAATCCATTGAATCAGGTTGCCGTCGGTACAAGAGTGACTGCACGTCTCCTCACACTATTCATGGGTCACGGTGGTGAGAGTGACGAGGAAAGGCTGCCACTGTTTGACGAGGACTTTTGGACTGGATGGAGAGGTCACAGTAGTGGTCACAGTGGTCACAGCAGTGGCAGTGGTCACAGTAGTGGTGGCAGTGTGGCGCTCTGGACCTTTCATCCCTCACCCATGTCCCTCGTGGTAGGTATGCAGAAAGTTAGTGCTATGGCGTGCTTGCTTGCTTCACATTTGGCATGGGATAATATTGTCAATCAAATGCATTTTGGAACATTGGAGAGAGTGACACAGCTGCTGTGTCTGGTGGAGACGGGATCGCAGTTCGGCCGGCTTCTGAGTGTAACATCCAAGGGGCAGGCAGTGCTGGTCAAGTTGCCAATGAATCGTAGCGCACCAAGATTCGGTCGTAATGGCAACGAAGAGTCAGAGACGGAAGAAAAAAAAACAGATGGTGGTCCTCCTTCTGCTCCACCTGCGTCCAGCTCTGCAGCAGAGGACGGCAGTGTTGCATCCCCTCCATCGACGTCCACCACTGGCTCCTCCTCCTCCTCCACCACCTCTTCCTCCTCCAACACATCTTCTGCGGCAGATCATCTGTTGGCACAGGAGGATCCGACTGGCCGTGATGGTATTCGCTACTTGGAGGAGTCGGATGGAATGATGGACTCAAATCAAACGTCGTTAGGAATCTTTTCTGTCGATCAGCTCGGTGATGGTGGGAGCGAGGAGGAGGTCCAGTTGTATGCGCTGATGGCACTGATTAACATGTCGTACCACAACGTTGCTGTCCATAATTTAGTCCATCAGGCAGGTGGTGTTGAAACGATTCTTCACTTGTTGAGCTCCAACGCGTTTGACGTCAGGAAAGCCGCCATCTTTTGTTTGGGAAATGTAGTGACCGGTCACAAGGTGCGTCGTCGCCTTTTTATTTTTTATTTTCAATCGCTTTGCTTGTTTTCTGCCATCCGTGTCTTGGGCAGTCTGCCTCGATGTGTTTGCTTGCTTGTGTATGTCCTTATCTCACCACATTTCCTCTGTCTTTTCTTTTTTTTATTCCTCTCTCTCTTTTTCTCTCACTCTTGCAGGAAAATGCTCAATCTCTTGCTGATGCTGGTGGTGTCCTTGCCCTCGTTTCCATGATGAATGATATTGACGAAGATGAAATTTCTAAAAAAGCATTCACTACGTTGACATCCATGGGTGAGATTGCAATTGATGTTGTCCTGGGTCACATTGCTGCTCTCTCCATTGGTGTGACAGGCTGTGTTGGGCTTGGTGAGGGTCTGGCAGCGGCTGAAGGTGCGGCGACGCCCTCCTCTGAAATTGTGGAAGCGGTACAAGCTGTCGCATCGTGTGCGAAAGATTACTACGTCGAGGTGTCGGAGGAGACGTTGAGAAGGAGGAGAGACGCAATGGAGAGAGAGGAATCGATGGAGGGTCGGAGTGGTGGTGGTGGTGGTGGCGGAGAGGAAGCAAGCAAGGCAAGTGAGTGGGACGTCGCAGATGCTGGCATGAGCGAGGGGCTGGTGGTGTCGCAAGTGGAGGGAGGTGGAGTGAGTGAGGGAGGAGGAACGAATAGTGATGGGAGCGGTCCAACGAATGGAGATAGTGGTGGAGGAGGGGGGAATGGAGGAGGAGGAGGAGGAATGGGTGGTGGTGGAGGAGGAGGAGGAGAAGATGTCGGAATGAGTGGAATGGCAGCAGTGGATCGGAGTCACATGTCCATTGTGTGGGGAATGCTGGCCAAGCTGCTTCCTGTGCTGAACGGCATGGTGTACAGCGATGCTTCTGTGCGTGAGTACGTATGGAGACATGGTGCTGGTATGGCTGTTCTTCTTCACGTTGTAACTCGTGCACTCCCATTAGAGCTTCGTGTCGTGACGGTGTTCACGCTTGCAAATTTGACACAGAGTCACAACGAGATATTACAGCAGGACGCAGGAAGTTTGGATGCGGTGGGAGTGTTGGCAGCGCTAATGTATGAGGTCCAGCGGAATGATCTTTCGGACAGTGACGATGATGACGATGGTGGTCGCAGGAGAGGTGGGAGACAACATCGTCGTCCTGTGTCAGCAAGAAGATCAGAAACGTTTTGCGTTATTCTTCAAGTCGTACATAATTTAGTTCAGTCGTGCCCAGAGAACGTGTCGCGTCTCGTGTTCATGCCGTCAATGTCAGCATCACATGTACCAGTGTCGAGTCCAACGCGAGGTGGTGGTACGGGACAAAGCACGCTGCTGTCGTTCATTACTCGGTGCTGTGTTGATGGCACTGAGCCAGATTTAAGAAACGAGGCGGCCGGCGTGCTGTTGTCTGTCGTTGAGGTAGCAATTGAGGAGGGTGGTGGTCCCATGCTTCGTCGCATGTTGTACGGTGTGGCAGGTCCGAGTGGTGAGCATCGGACGAACGGAGAGTATGGTAGTGGTGATGGTGGAGATGATCGGAGCGAGGGGAACGTGTTGAGCACGTTGAAGTTGCTGAGTGAAAGTTTTGATTCAGATTTAACGAGTGCTTTGAAGGGAAGATCACAGCAGAGCGTGCGAGAATTGGAGGAGCTCCAGGCTTCGGGAGGTGGTGCTTCGCAGAAGAAATGAAAATATATTAGTGTGAAATAGTCACACGTGTACAATGTGTATGTACACACAAAGACAGGTGCTTGTTGCACTCCTTCTTTACCATCAGATACATACATTTTACTTTTAAATTTGTTGTTGTGTACAAAAATAAAACTGAGCAAGAAATAAAACTGACCACTTGGTTCAGGGCGATGGAATATTTATTTACTGCAACAACTTTCTCTGATGGAGGGAGTGGCGGCAACTCTTCTTACAGTGGCAACACATCAGTACCAGTAGAAGGTAATGTAGTTAATGGAGGTGGCGTCATTAATAATGGTACTACTCTTGCAACCAATTGTAAATGGCTTTGTTTTTATTTATTTTTTACAAAACACAAAAACACAAAAAAAACATTTTTAAAATACTAGTACTTAGTACTAGTACAATACATGATGTATAAACAAAGTTGATTTTAGTAATTAAAACAAAAAACAACAAATTAATTATTACTTCTACTTTTTACCCACTCCTCGCAGTGTGAATCCTTTCACCACTTCTGTCTTACAGTATCTAGATAGACCTACAATCCTTGCATCAGCAAGAAAGCAGCAGCAGCACACTCCAAACATTTGTCAAGATCAAAAATATCACTCTCTTCGTCATCATCACCCTCTTTTTTATTTTTTGTTCTCAAACTGCTCTCCATATCAATCCACACTGGTCTTTCTAATGCTGCTTCACTGACCGCTTTTAATATCATTGTAACATTTGATGGTCCAATGCCACCTGCATAACCACATCCTTTGGGTGCCACATGTACTGATGGTGGTGGTTCAAACTTCGTAATGGCAATTCCAAGTCCCATGCTTGCGTCATTCAGCACGCTCATATTTGGTGGTGGATTTACTTTCGAGAGACCACTCCACAGCGGTTTGGTCTCAACATTTTTTTGAATAATCCATTCAATTCCTGATGTTTCCATGATGACTTTTCGCAGTGTCTCCACTTGCTCTGCTAATCTAGACGTGTCTACACCATTTGCTGAGGTTGCATTGACTTGAATGCGACGGAAACCACACGTGTACAAATGTCGTGCAAACGTTGCATCTCCATTCAATACTTGGACAACACGATCACCACACAAATGTCCAGCAAGACGAAGCGGACGTTGAAATTTTCGAATTGATTCTAACATTGAATTGGATGCGTATCGAGGCGTACCCGTCTTGTCACTTCGGAACAAGACACCCCACTCAACAAAAGGATAATCACGGCTAATATCTGCCAAATCTTCCAGATTGATGCTGTCGTCAATCCCACAAAATCCAAGAGCACGGAGATGGAGACGAGGAGAAGAGGAGGAGGTAGTATCACTTCCTGGCAATTTCCAAAAATCAGTTGGAAGATGTACGTTCTTTGGACTGAAGCGCAAAAGATCGCGACAGGTTGCAATCCATGCTGCCGATGCTCTCATGCGGAGTGATGCCATGAGCGATCTCGTTTGATTTTTTTGGTGGTGTCCCATTGATGATACAAAGGCTGACGTTGACTTTTGACGTTGGCTCAGCGTTGCTGGCGACGGTGGAAGTGCCGGACGCGTCAAGTGGCTTGGTGCCGACGGTGCCGACGGTGCCGATGGTGCCAAAGGTGTGGCAGGTGTGGCAGGTGTGGCGGGTGTGGCGGGTGCGGCGGGTGCGGGTAGAGGTAGAGGTTTGGACGTGGGCTCCGAGGAAGATGACGACGCGTCATCTTGATCTGCTTCGCCAGCAGGCTTGTTTACACTCATGGACATGGCAAGTGCCATCATCATTTCGTCATCGTCATCGTCATCGTCCTCGTCCTCCTCCTCCTCCCCAGCATCGACCTCCTCGTTCCCTCCACCTTTCTTGTTGTCAATCTTCACTTCACCTCCAAGTGATTGTGACATGGCGAGTGCTTCTGCCAACATTTTTTCTTCGTCGGTCTCAGCTTCACCATCTACTTCGGAGGTACCTAACGTAGTCGATCGTGGTGATGTGAAGAAGCTCGATTGTGAACGGAGCTGATCTGCTGGTTTATTTAATCTTTTGTACAACAAAATGTATGCAGTAGCACTAACGCTTTCACGAATATTTTCTCTCATTTTATTAAAACCACCTTTGACAATGTTAATCCTGCTGTCATTCATTTTCATCCAAGGTGCCGATGGTGAGTCCTTCAAATCAAGCTCGTCAACATTATCAGTCTCACGAACATAGCAATAGTAGTGTCCTGAGTTGGAGGTGTTGCCTGTAGTAATGAATAATACAAATAAAGAACAATTTGGACATGCAAAAAACAAAAATAAGGAAAATAAAAATAAAACAAATGTGAGCAAAAAGAGAGAAAAAAAAAGAGAAAAAAAAAAAAGCCAAAAAAAAACAGAATGAATGTCCGTGTGTGTGTTAGTGTTACATAAAGTTAGTGGGAGAAGTTGTTGAAAGGCAAAAACATGAAATATGTAGAATATTAATCAATCATACTTCAACAATGTTTCTTCCTCTCTTTGGATAATGAAAACGAGCTGTTCCCATCGCAGCATCTAATAGAATTCGATCCCCGTGACCCAGACCAATCAGACCAAAATTCATCCCAAACAACGTGCGACCCGCTGATCCGAGCGCAAGACGATCTCGTGCTGCCACACCAAGGTTGCTCGATGATCTCTCCTCAAACTGCACTTGACTCACGGCAATGGACACGTCCTCCTCTTTCTTCGTCATCAACTGCGGTAAAATCACGCTTTGACGAAGAGGAAGATCAGGACTTGGAGGAGACTTGCAGAGCGAGCACATGGGAGAGTGGTGCCACGACTCAGTAATATCCCACGACCATTGGAGTCCGCTGTCCCCCCCGTCCATGCTGTCCAGCTTCATGGCTCGAACACGTTGGACACAGCAACTGGTTTGTACTTTGACTTGAAACTCATCCACTGCTCTCGCGTGTTCGCAAGATTTTTGTGCTGGCTCCTGCTGTTGTTCCTGCTGCTGTTCCTGCTCCTGCTCCTGCTCCTTCTCCTGCTCCTGCACCTCTTTGGTTTTGAATTGTTCGGAGACGCAGGCACGAACTTTGTATGTCAGGAGCTCGTTGAAGAGGCTGCTCGAGTCATATCCTTCCTGCCACTGAGGACTGAATCCGTACGATAGCAATGTAGGCGACGACGAGGGGGAGGGGAGGAGGATGCAAGCAGCAAGAGAATCGTTAGCTTCATCGTTTGCTGGATCAACTCTGGTCATGTACGTGCATAGCTGGAGATCATTGTGGTCGTCTTTCCTGATGGATGTAAGGTTGAATTCGATGATGATGGTGGGAACGGCAGTTGTTTTGTCGTTTGTCGTTTTCCAATCAAATTGTTCAAACAAGAGAGTGGGTGGGTTGAGAAGAAAGGCATGAGGGGAGAGCAGTAAAAGTAGCAACAACAGAGAAATGGGAAGCAGGAGCATTATCTATTACGCGTGTTGTTTTTTTCTGCGGTTTTTTGCCCGGCAACAAAATAATTTTAATATTAAATTTTAGTTTAGTTTAGTGGTGTACACGCTACACAGAGTACTTTTGTAAAACTCGATATCGATACAGTATCACACCACATCAATCAGACGCTTCCGATTATAACCAGCACGACACACGGGACAAGTGTGAATCACAACACCACCACCTTTTCCAGTCACGTCATTTTCAACAAAACTTTCAAATGCTTCAATGCACCGCTCGTGAAACACATGCGTGCAGCTCAGCAGCGCAATATGCGAGCGACCAACTGGTGACTGAGGCTGCTCGGACGCAGCAACAGGTAGCAGCTCGGCTGTTGAGCGCATGCAAATGGGACAATCACACAGACCTCTCTTCTCTGCCGATCTTCTTGCTGCCAACCAGTCAAACGTAGCAGCAGAGGAAGCAGCGTATGAAGCTGCAGCAGCCAAACGAGACTCGTCGTCGTCGTCGCCGTCGTCACCGTGGACACCATCTGCATTCACCGACGACGACGACGACGACGACGACGATGACGTGCTGTTGCGAGCAGTATCCTCGTCAAGACTTGCAAATATACTTCGACTCAACTCCAGAGCACGATCCGTCTCGTTCACCAGTGCATCCACTTCGACATCACTCTCCTTCATCGCTTCGACAAGTTTGTCGCTGATGCGATTCACACGGGCAGCAAAAAATGTGTGTGCACGCGTCCGATCACCCTTTCCAGAGGAGTAGTGCTGCTGCAGTACAGTTTGGTAGCACTGCTTTGTCCAATACTTTCGAAATATTGTTTGAACTTTAATTGCAGCTCGCCTTCGGAGCAATGCTTGTGCTGGCGAATACTTTTTTTTTTGATAATTGGCACAACGACATAAAGGACAAGTTCGATCCATTTTTCTTCGAGTAAATTTTTCAAAGTTTGTCAAACAAACGCTGTGGTAGACATGAGAGCATGACAGGATGACCTGGTCACCCGCACCCAACCTGTCCATGCAGATTGCACAGACTTCCTCGTCCATTCCTCTCTCAGAGTCACGTATTTCATGCGTTAGTTCTGCTTCGTCCCACTCGGCTTTCGTCAGCCTGTTGGCCGGTGGCGGCACCAAACCACGCTGCTGCGCCAAGGTTGGTGCGTCTTCAAAATCAGTCGTGCCAGTACCTTCGGGACCAATGTTGTTTGTGATGGCAGAAGAGTTGGGGTTGGGGTTGGAGGTGGAGGTGGAGGTGGAGGTGGAGGTGGAGGTGGAGGTGTGGGTTGACGCGTCTCTGTGGAATCCACACGCTGGGCAGGTATCCAAGCGACCTCGATTGACGTGAGTGCACTGCTGACAAGACCATGGTCGTGTCATTCGACGGAGCTCCTCTTGAATATTGCTTCGAGCAGACGTCGCTGTTGAGGACGAGGACGAGGACGAGGTGGCAACTCCAGCACGCGCTCGCTGCCTTTTCTTTTGTCTTCGTCGCTGCCCTGCAAAGTCAGGAAGAGCAAGACTCATAGACCTCATGAAGTGTTGCTGAAGTGCGGCGGCATTGATGGCAGTTCCAGGAGCAGCAACAGCTCGACGAAGAGCGGTGGAAGAGGAAGACAAGGAGGAGGATATTGGTATGGATGCACGGAGGGATGTCACCATGGCATCGGTGGGCTGAACGATGTTTCCACGTGAAAACCAAGTGCTGTTGGTTGCCATGTTTGGTAACGGC
>Ga0307997_10001024_pt1 | contig 13047 bp, 10 predicted proteins | sample Davwhametageno36_FD_203165 | JGI IMG/M metagenome (GOLD analysis project Ga0307997, IMG submission 203165) | Marine microbial communities from Davis Island wharf, Antarctic Ocean - #36 | ecosystem: Environmental > Aquatic > Marine > Unclassified | place: Antarctic Ocean: Davis Island wharf... | reverse complement strand
CTGCTAATACTTCACGGGCGCACCGAAAAGCATCAATAGAAGCGGGTACACCACAATAAATAGCGCTTTGTAGTAGTACTTCACGGATTTCATCTTGGGTGCAGCCATTGTTGAAAGCCCCACGGATGTGGATTTTTAGCTCGTGGGGCCGATTTAACGCCGTAATCATACCTAAATTCACCAAACTGCGAGTTTTACGGGGTAACCCGTCACGGTTCCAAATGCTGTCCCAGCAGTACTCAGTAACAAGCTCCTGCAAGGGCCATGTAAAGTCGTCAGCTGCAGCAATAGAGGCATCCACATAGGCATCTCCCAGGACAGCTTTACGGGTTTTTAAGCCGGCTTTAAATTTTTCTGATCTGTGTTTTGAATCTGACATTAATTAATCCTTTTTCAGGCCTAAAAGTTATTACAAACCACCCATTAACATGTATTTAATTTCTAGAAAGTCTTCAATACCATAATGCGACCCTTCGCGGCCGATGCCTGATTGTTTTATACCGCCAAAAGGAGCCACTTCTGTGGAGATGATGCCTTCATTAATACCTACGATGCCATACTCTAAAGCTTCACCTACGCGCCATACACGGCCAATATCACGGGTGTAAAAGTAGGCGGCTAAACCAAATTCAGTGTCATTAGCCAAGGCTATGGCATGTTCTTCATCTTTAAACTTAAAAATGGGGGCTAAGGGGCCAAAGGTTTCTTCAGTAGCCACCTTCATGTTTGTGGTGGCGTTGCCAATAATGGTAGGGGTAAAAAAAGTACCTCCTAAGGCATGACTATCTCCTCCACATATCAGGTCACCACCTTTGCTCAAGGCATCTTTAATGTGTGCGTTTACTTTATCAATAGCGCCCTGGTTAATCATAGGGCCCTGAGTGACACCCTCATCCATCCCATTACCTACTTTAAGTTCGGCTACCTTCTCTGCAAGCTTAGCAATAAATGCGTCGTACACCCCTTCTTGTACAATAAAGCGGTTAACACAAACACAGGTTTGCCCTGCATTGCGATACTTGCCAGCGATAGCGCCAGTTACAGCAGCATCAAGGTCGGCATCGTTAAACACGATAAACGGTGCATTACCCCCTAGCTCAAGGGATACTTTCTTCAGCGTGGGAGCACATTGTTGCATCAACAATTTGCCCACAGCCGTAGACCCAGTAAAGGTGAGTTTACGAACAGTGGGGTTACTGGTGAGTTCAGCGCCAATTGGACGAGGTTGACCAGTAATTACATTAAATACGCCAGCTGGAATGCCGGCTTCTTCTGCTAGTACGGCTAACGCTAAAGCAGAAAAAGGGGTTTCAGATGCTGGGCGTACCACAAACCCACAACCTGCCGCCAATGCTGGGCCACACTTACGAGTAATCATAGCAGTTGGGAAATTCCAAGGTGTGATAGCAGCAACAACACCTATGGGCTCTTTAGTGACGATAATACGAGCATCTGCCTTATGGGTAGGGATAACGTCACCATAAGTACGTTTACCCTCTTCGGCAAACCATTCTATAAAACTGGCAGCGTACGCAATTTCGCCTTTCGCTTCATTTAATGGCTTACCTTGCTCTAAGGTCATTATTTTACCAAGGTCATTTTGGTTAGCCATAATGAGGTCAAACCAACGGCGCAAAATAACCGCACGTTGCTTGGCAGTTTGCTTGCGCCAGCTAATCATAGCAACACGGGCCGCCTCAATTGCTCGAGCAGTTTCTGCAGCATTCATATCTGGAATGCTACCTACCACGTCGCCATTAGCAGGGTTAGTCACCTCTATTGTTGCGTTGGAATCGGCATCTAACCAAGTACCATTAATATAAGCTTGCTGACGAAATAGCGCAGGATTGGTTAGTTGCATGATGTGGTTCCTATAATTAGTAATAGCAATGTAGTTAGGTGGCTAGCTCTGGGGCATCGTGCCTATCGAGCTGTATGTTATATCAAAATGTTGAATATATTAAACGTTTTGATAACTTGTTTAGGTTTATATACGGGCTAAATTTTTAGGGCTATGGGTCAACGCATGATAAAAGGGTCAGACATCGGCTCGCTAGAGGTATTAATCCAAACAGTTTTTAGTTGGGTATAATCTTTTACCGCATCGATGCCACTTTCACGGCCATACCCGCTTGCTTTAAAACCACCGATTGCCCCCATTGGTGAAACTGCTCGGTAAGTATTAACCCAAATGATGCCCGCTTGTACGGCTTTACTCATGCGATGAACTCGGCCATTATCTCGGGTCCAAATGCCAGCTGCTAAACCAAATTCACTGTCATTGGCTAAGGCTAAGGCTTCTGATTCATCCTGAAAACGAATGATGCTGGCTACTGGACCAAAAACTTCCTCTTGCATGATGCTACATTGATTGCTCTTTACTGCCAAGATAGTGGGGTGGTAATACCAGCCATCGCTGGTTATACAGGCGCGCTCACCTCCATGAACGAGTTCCGCACCCTCTGCTAAAGCTGAAGCCACCATTCGTTCAACTAAAGCTAATTGTGATTGAGTGGCCATAGGCCCCATTTCAGAATTTGGGTCCATTGGGTCGCCAATAATAATACTGGCAACCCGGGTTTTAAGGGCTGCTAAAAATTCATCATACACTCCATCCTGAACTAATAAGCGGCTGCCGGCCACGCAACTTTGTCCGCTAGCAGCAAAGATGCCAGCAATAACACCATTTACGGCACTGCCAATGTCAGCGTCTTCAAAGATGATGTTGGGAGATTTTCCACCAAGTTCTAAGCTTAGTTGGGCTAGGTTTTCTGCGCTATTTTTAACCACAGCTTTGGCACCCTGGGCACCACCAGTAAACGCAATGCGCCTGACAAGCGGGTGCTTAGTTAACGCTGCGCCAGTATCAGCACCAAAACCAGTCACTACATTTATCACACCCTCTGGAAAACCGGCTTGCTTAACTAAATGCATTAACTCAACAATGGTGGCTGAAGCATGTTCAGAAGGCTTAAGTACCACAGTGTTACCTGCAGCCAGTGCTGGTGCAAGCTTAACCGCAGTTAAGTACATAGGAGAGTTCCATGGGATAATAGCGGCAACTACACCCAATGGTTCGTGGCTGGTATAGGCAAACATATCGGCTTTGTCTAACGGTAAAGTCTGGCCTTCAAGTTTGTCCGCCTGGCCTGCGTAGTAGTAAAAAAATTCTGGCATGTAACCAATTTGGCCCATAGTTTCACGGATGAGTTTACCGTTATCATTGGTTTCCAATTGTGCCAGTTGTTCCTTGTTGGCAGCAATTAAATCGCCCAGTTTGCGCAATAGCTTACCTCTAGCAGTAGCGTGTAGGTTACGCCAGGCAGGGTTTTCAAAAGCATTATGTGCCGCCTGAACAGCGGCATTTACATCAGCATCTAGTGCGTGTGGAAAACTAGCCCATGGTTTTGCATTAGCAGGGTTTAAGCTGTCAAAACGGTCACCATTTAGGGCATCAACCCATTGACCATTGATAAACATCTGATATTGGCGAAGGGCCATAGGGTTCTCCTTAATTTACTTTGGTGCTTTACTACTAGTTAGCTAGTACTAATAAATTGCTGTAATAGTTCGTTGACTTCTTGGGCTTTCTCTACGGGCATCATGTGCCTAGCATTGGGTAAAATAAACACTTTGGCTAAGCTTATCTGATGTGCTAAAGCGCGGCTCATTGCTGGGGTGGAACCAGGGTCTAGTTCGCCAGTGGTGACTAATGTAGGGCAAGTGATTTTGTTTAAATGACCTTGCATGGCAGTATCACCTTCACCAAATAAACGATAACAACGGCTATAGCTTGTTTTATGGTTAGATAACACGCAGGCCCTTAGTTGGGCGATGTAGGATGGATTTTTTTTAGTATATAGTGGGCTAAACCAACGGGTTAGGGCCTGATCTATATTGGCACTGGGTCCATATTGTTCTACTTCATTCACCCTTTTTAAAATGGCTTTACGCAAACTTTCATTACGATCAAATACTGAACTCATGATGGTTAGGCTGTGCAATTGATGGATATATTGAGTGGCAAATACTCCTGCTACAAGGCCCCCTAGGGAAAAGCCGATCAAATGCACCCGCTTAAGCTTTAAGTAATCCAACAAGTTGTCTAGTTGCTTAGCGAGGGTGCTCAGGCTAATGTCTGTTGGTGCATGAGGGCTTAATCCGTGGCCAAGCATGTCATAGGTAATGATATGGTGTTCAGCTTTTAACGCATCTACTTGGCTTTGCCAAAGGCTTAAGTCTAAACCTACGCCATGGATAAATACTACACTGCTTTTACCAAGCCTTGGCTTACCAAATGTTTGGTAGTGGGTGCCTAATGGGCAAAATAAAGACATTAAGCTTGGCTTTGATGTGCAGTTTTTTCTGCTGCAATTTCTTCCATATCGATATAGCGGTTGCCAATACGCGGGTGAGCGCGTCCACCATCTGAGCCACCCAGTACAATAACAATTTCATCAGCGGCTGGAGCGTCTTCAATGTGCATTTCTAAAGTGATGTAGTGGGATCGAAAACCAGCATCATCTTTATGCATCATGGGAATTTGAATAGAGGTACCCGCTGGCCCACGTTTATTGGTAAAGCTTAAAAAGCTTTTTGCGTTAACGGCATCTCGGTAGTGGTTACCAAAACGTAATGTGTGAATAATGCCAGAGGCGTGCTCAATTTCACCATTTAGGCCAATCACAGCAGCTTTGCCGTAGGCCTCAATCGCGCCTCCATTGGGGAAGTGAGATAACATGGCAGCAACCATTTCCTTACCGAGTTCAGAGCACCCAGAAGTAATTTCTGGGCGGAGATTTTCTACAAAACCTTGGCCTGCCCATGGGTTTTTAATGACATAAGCTACGCCCACCATTTTAATAGGTGTGGAAGCGGATTTACCACCTTCAATGCGGATCTCTTCAATGCTGGTAACCACTTTACGTACTTCAAAATGCATATTTTATTCCTGACTAAATCGAGCTGTAACGCTTCATTCAAATGACGTGTTGCTGTTAATTAAAATTAGGCATAACTTTGTCTATAAACAACTGTAGAGATTTTTTCTTTTCACTATGGGACAGGCCGTTATCGCTCCAGAAACTAAATTGAGTCACACCCAGAGATTCATAATGTTTAATTCGCTTTGTCACTTCTAGGGGGGTGCCAATGAGGAGGTTTTTATGTAAGTCATCTAAACCAAAACCAGGCAGTTCATCCATTTGTGTGTCTGTTAAGGGGTTTATAAATCCGTCCACAGGAACTTGATCATTTTTAAACCATGCATAAAAATAAGCGTACCAGTTGCGCAGGGCTTGAGCTCCTTTATGCCAATCTTCATTTTCTTCATGTACCCATGTGTGTCGTAAAGCCAAAAGCTGTGGTTTGGGTTTGTCTGGGTGATTAATACAGGCTTGCTTAAAACGTTCGCAAGCCAGCTCAATGGAAGCATCACCAGCGATAAGTGGTGTGATCATAACATTACAGTCGCTCTTCACCGCATAATCATGAGACTCTTGCTCTCGTGCAGCCACCCACATCGGTGGAAATGGCTGCTGTGTAACGCGTGGAATAGCTGTAGAAGTAGGGAAGGCATAGTGCTCACCATCATGGGCGTAGTCACCAGTCCAGAGTTTTTGCAATGCCGGAATCATTTCGCGCAATGGACCGCCTCCTTCTTTCGCGGTCATTTTGTCCGTCATACGATCAAATTCAGATTGATAGGCACCACGAGCAATACCAAAGTCAAGCCTGCCATTACTCATCATATCTACAAGTGACGCTTCACTAGCAAGACGAACAGGGTTCCAAAATGGGGCAACAATAGTGCCTAAACCCAAACGAATAGTCTTGGTAATTGGAGCCAGATAGGCCATAAAGTTAAGGGGGTTTGGGCATATAGTAAACTCCATCATGTGGTGCTCGCCGATCCACACAGTTTCAAACCCTGCCTTCTCCACCATCAGTGTGAGTTCGACTAACTCGTCAAATAGTTCTTTATGGGATTTAGTTGGGTCTGATCTTTCCATATGGACAAATAAAGAAAATTTCATAACAAAGACTCCGCAAGCTGTGTGTACAATCAAAAATTTGTACTTGTATTATGGTATACCAAACATGTGAACTGCATTTTTTCACTGATCTATTAACATGTCAAGTTTAGTCTTAGGTAGATATTTTTTGTACAATTGTCTAATCTTAGGTTACCTAGATCTATCTCATTTAAAACGTTCTGTAGGCGGTTCTTATGTTTCAATCTTTTTTCCCTAATCCTCGATGGTTTTTTATTACGCTTATCGTTTGGGCAAGTTTATGTATTGGTGTTTGGTATGGCTGGGGAGATCAGTTGGGAACCTTGTTAGGTTTTGAGCTACCAGCAGAAGACGCTGAACCAGTGCTCGGTTTGGGCCATTTTGTGAGCGCAGACTTTATCTGGTTTTATCTCTATTACTTTACTACCCTAATGGTCTTTGGCCTAGTGTGGATGCGTATCTCACCTCACGAATGGCAACTGTGGTCAATTTTTGGTACGGCTCTTATCTTGTTTAGCACCTATTTTTCGGTGCAGGTATCAGTGGCCATTAACACGTGGAGGCGACCATTTTTTGATAGCATTCAGGCAGCACTTGCCGAACCAGGCAGCGTGACAGCCACACAGTTGTACGACCTTATTATTATCTTTGGTCAAATTGCATTTTTGGCGGTTATTGTCTTTGTAATGACAAGGTTCTTCGTTAGCCACTATATCTTTCGCTGGCGTATGGCTATGAACCAATTTTATGCCTCTAGGTGGACTCAGTTAAGGCAGGTTGAAGGTGCGGCGCAGCGAGTGCAGGAAGATACCATGCGTTTTGCCGGCATTATGGAAGGTTTGGGTGTGTCTTTAGTTGATGCCTTTATGACTTTGGTGGCCTTTTTACCAGTGCTCTGGTCGCTGTCTCAATATGTTACAGAGCTGCCTATAATTGGTGTTATCGCTTCACCATTATTCTATGCCGCTATTTTTTGGTCGATCTTTGGCACCATGCTCATGGCGTTTGTTGGTATTAAACTGCCTGGTTTAGAGTTTCGTAATCAGCGTGTTGAAGCCGCCTATCGCAAAGAGTTGGTCTATGGAGAGGACCACGAAGACCGCGCGCAACCATTAACGTTAACTGAGTTGTTTGGTAACGTGCGTAAAAATTACTTTCGGCTATATTTTCATTACATGTACTTTAACGTTGCTCGCAGTTTTTACTTACAGGCAGACAATTTATTTGCTTACATTATCCTCATTCCAACGATCGTTGCTGGCACCATTACCTTTGGTATTTTACAGCAGATATTGACGGCATTTGGACAGGTTAGTAATTCGTTCCAGTATTTGATCAATTCTTGGCCTACTATTGTTGAATTGATTTCTGTTCATAAACGTTTACAGTCGTTTGAGCGTGTGTTGCATGAAAAACCTCAAGTAGGTATCGATCTTCAGTACATAGAGAGCGGTGAAAGCGATTAAGCCGAAGTGATACTTTTAATGGGTGTGTGCTTTTAACAGATGCCACACCCTTTAAGTATGATGTGCTTAATAGAGTCAGCTGCTGAGGTGAAGGACTGCTCTGTTAACGTGGGTGTCTGAGTAGCAATGAGAATTTGTGGCTCAAAGTCAGCGTAGTATTGGGTGCTTGCCCAGATCATAAAGATCACATGGGCTGGTTCTACGTCATCCATTTTTCCTTGGGCTACCCAACTTTCAAAAATGCTCATGCGTTGTTTAAACCACAGGCGATAATCTTGCTGCAGGTATGCGCTTAGGTGGGGTGCTCCACTTATCATTTCCTTGGCAAATAAACGTGAGGCCGTAGGGTGAGTGCGGGAAAAATCCATTTTGGCGTCAATATAGCAGCTCAGTACGTCTGCCGGTTCATCGTGGCTAGCAAGCTCGTTGAATATGGCATCCCACAGGTTGAGCGTGTTTTCCAACACTGCACCATAAAGGCCCAGTTTGTTAGAAAAGTAATAATGAATGTTAGCCTTGGGCACTTGAGCAGACTCAGCGATGCGCTGCATAGTTGCACCACGAAAACCGTGGCAGGCGAATTCTGCTTCGGCAGCTTGCAAAATTAATTCTCGGCTTTGTTCCCTTATACGGCCGGGTTTATATGGTCCTCTCAAAATGCTTTCGGTCATAAGGTGTGCCACGAGTGACTAGATTAGTTGCTTAAATGCTAATGTATATCACCCATGACTCGGGGTCAAATGAAAAGTTGACTAAATGGACAGGTATTGAGAAGATGACCCCCTAGCACAGTATATTACAGCTTAGAGTAGCGCGAATGCACCTATTATTAAACAAAACGGCTATTGAGATAGTAGATCCAGCGGCAGACATCACCCTATTACAGTGGTTAAGAGAGTCTCAGCACTTAACAGCGACTAAAGAAGGCTGTGCCGTAGGAGACTGTGGCGCTTGCACAGTTATTGTGGGAGAGCTAGAGCATGGAGAAGCGGTGTACCGCAGTGTCAACGCTTGTATTGCACTCTTGGCCAGCCTCGATGGCTGCCACGTGATCACCCTTGATGTTTTGCAGGACTCTAACCTACATCCGGTGCAACGCGCTATGGTGGAATGCCACTCTAGCCAGTGTGGTTTTTGTAGCCCAGGGTTTGTGATGTCTCTAGTGGTTTGGTGGCTCAATACACCAGCCAATCAATTAACTACGCCTGAAGCTTTTGCGCAACATCGTCATGGTGTTGAGCTCGCATTATCAGGCAATTTATGTCGCTGTACTGGTTATCTTCCTATTCTTTTAGCTGCTGACCGATTAGCACCGATGGATCGAACAATGGATCCTTTGTTTAATCAAATGGGTGGCTACGACCACTGCCTTGCTCACTTGAAAAGCATTGCGTCCCAATCTCAATCTCATGACCGAGACGCGCGTGCACAAGCCTATATGGCGCCGTCTAGCCTTGAAGAATTAGCGCTAGCCTATGAGGCCTTTCCACAAACACGATTGGTAGCAGGGTCTACGGACTTGGCGCTAGGCATTACCCATGGCCTTCAGTCTATTGAGCGTTTAATAGATGTTACTGGCGTTAAAGAACTCCAGTCAATTGAACAGCGTGACCACCATATTTATATTGGTGCAGGTGTGAGGCTAAGTGAGGTAGAAGCATTCTGTCAGGCACTATTGCCAGCCATGAGTGATTTATTGGGACGCTTTGCTTCACGTCAAGTTCGTAACCGTGCCACTCTGGTAGGTAATATTGCCAACAGTTCTCCTATTGCTGACATACCACCGTTATTACTAGTAATGGGTGCGAAATTAATCCTTCAGTGTGGTTTAAACCAACGCACTATTCCGTTAAGTGAGTTTAACTTAGGTTATAAGAAAACCGCTTTAAAGAGTGGTGAATTTATTCACAGTGTTATATTGCCATTGCCTCTTAGTAGTCAACAGGTATCGGTGGAGAAAGTGAGTAAACGTGCCGAAGATGATATTTCTGCCACGTGTGTTGCCATGAGTATCACCTTGACGCATGGTGCCATTACTCAGATTAATATTGCCTGTGGAGGTATGGCAGCCATCCCAAAAATGGCTAATGAGACTCAAAGCCAATTGTTAGGTCAAGCTTTAACACAGGAACTCGTTGCTCAAGTTCCCTTATGGCTTGCCCGAGACTATCAACCCATTGACGATATGAGAGCCAGTGCTGCCTACCGTCAGCAGGTGACTGCTAACCTCATTCAGGGTTTCTTAACGGAGGCTATGTGATGAGAAAACTACCAGATATTAAGGATCAAAACGCAACTAATACCACTCACCCCAATACCAGTGCGATGGGTAAGCCCACTCCCCATGAAAGCGCCCGACTGCACCTCACAGGCAAAGCACTGTATATCGATGACATCGCAGCACCAGAAGGCTGTTTACACGCTTATGTAGGGATGGCGAACGTGGCATGTGGCCTGCTTAAACGCCAGGATTTAATGGCTGTTGCCGCAGCAGATGGCGTGGTTGACGTTATTACTGCAAAAGATATACCAGGCCACGTAGACATTGGCCCAGTTTTTAAGGGAGACCCTTTATTAGTAGAAGAACAGATCAACTACTTTGGCCAGCCTCTATTTGCCGTTGCTGCAACTAGCCGCGTCGCTGCCCGCAGAGCTGCCCTCTTAGGCCAAGCGGATATAGAACAGACGCCGCCTTTATTAACCTTGGAGCAAGCCCAAGCAGCTGAAAAGCAAGTTCGCCCGAGTCATAGCTTAGTAAAGGGTGATAGTGCTCTAGCGTTAAGCGAATCAATTAATACTCTGAGTATAGAGCAACACGTAGGTGGCCAAGAACACTTTTACCTAGAAGGGCAGGTGGCCCTTGCCATTCCCCAAGATAATGGTGGTGTATTGGTCCACAGTTCTAGTCAGCACCCTAGCGAAGTGCAAAAGTTAGTGGCTGAAGTATTGGCCTTGCCAATGCACAAGGTTGTCGTAGATATGCGCCGAATGGGTGGTGGTTTTGGTGGTAAAGAAACTCAAGCTGCACAATGGGCTTGCCTTGCTGCTTTGTTAGCCGTGCGCAACCAAAAAGCGGTCAAACTGCGCCTTGCCCGAAGTGATGATATGGCCCTCACAGGTAAGCGCCATCCCTTTGTAAACCAAGCACAGGTAGGGTTTGATTCAGAGGGGAAAATTACTGCATTAAATGCGGATCTCCATGGTTTGTGCGGTTGTAGTGCAGATTTATCTGATGCGATTGTGGACAGAGCCATGTTCCACACTGATAATGCTTATTACTTGCCAGCAGCAACGATCACAGGCCATCGTTGGTTTCAAAATACAGCCTCAAATACCGCATACCGCGGGTTTGGTGGGCCTCAAGGCATGATGCTAGCAGAACAGATGCTAGATGACATTGCTCGTAGTCTTGGTAAAGACCCCTTGGTAATAAGGCAAGCTAATTTATATGGTTCAGATCAGCGTAACATTACACCCTATCACCAGACAGTAAAGGGTGTAGATCTAACTCGAATTATTGATGAATTAGTCAATTCCAGTGACTATTGGGCGCGTAGGGAAGCCATAAAAAAAGACAATCAAGCGTGCATGAAAAATGGTGGCCGTTACATCAAAGGCCTAGCCTTAACGCCTGTGAAATTTGGTATATCCTTTACTGCCATGTTCCTTAACCAAGCCGGTGCCCTAGTGCATATTTATACTGATGGTACTGTGCAAGTAAGCCACGGTGGAACAGAAATGGGCCAAGGTTTATATACTAAGATTGCACAGATTGTCGCATCTGAGTTGGGGCTACCCTTAGAGCATATAGAAGTGACTTCAACCCGCACTGATAAGGTGCCCAACACTTCGCCTACTGCGGCTTCAAGTGGCACAGACCTTAACGGCCAGGCTGCCCGTAATGCGGCACTTGCCATCAAGCAGCGATTAATTGATCATATTGTAGACACCCATCAGGTTGATGCTGAAAATGTGGTATTTGAAGACGGTAACGTTTCATGGCCCAACCGGAGCATCTCCTTTGCAGAGCTAACGCAAGAGGCCTATATGGCACGGATCTCCATGTCTGCCACGGGCTATTACCGCACTCCAAAAATTCATTACGACCGCGAACAGGCCAAAGGTAACCCGTTCTTTTACTACTCTTGCGGTGCTTCGGTGAGCGAGGTAGAAGTAGACACCTTTACTGGTACTTATACGATACCTAGGGTTGATATTCTGCATGATGTCGGTGAAAGCATTAACCCTGCCATCGACTTAGGTCAAGTAGAGGGTGGTTTTATCCAGGGTATGGGTTGGCTGACAACCGAAGAGTTGGTATGGGGACAAGATGGTCGTCTACAAACCAACGGTGGTGCAAGTTACAAAATACCTGCCGTTGGTGATACGCCTAAACAGTTTAATGTGGCTTTGTTGCAAGACAGTAAAAACCATGAGGCCACAATTTTTCACTCTAAAGCTGTGGGAGAACCCCCCTTTATGCATGGTATTTCTGTGTGGTCCGCATTGCGCGATGCAGTATGGGCTGCTGGTGGGCAACAGGTAAATCCCCAGTTGGATGCGCCAGCCACGCCAGAGCGAGTATTATGGGCACTTAAAGCAGCTAAGTCGATTAAACCTAATATAACGGTAGAAGCATCATGAAAACATGGCTTGCTGCACAGTGGCAGTGTGAACAACAAAATCAAGCCTATGTAATGGTGAGTATCGTTGCTTTGCAGGGTTCATCGCCTCGAGGGGTAGGTAGTAAAATCATAGTCACTGAAGGTAAGCAGTTCGATTCTATCGGTGGGGGGCACCTAGAATATAAAGCGATTGCTCAAGCCCGCGAGATGCTGTCCCATGAGGGCAAGACACAAATGATTGATTACCCTCTTGGTGCAAGCTTAGGCCAATGTTGTGGTGGCAAGGTAAGCCTTATGTTCGAAATATTTAGCACTATTAAACTGCCTGTGGTTGTTTTTGGAGCGGGTCATGTTGGTCGGGCATTGGTGCCATTGTTGGCGCAATTGCCTGTTCAAGTAACGTGGGTTGATGGCCGTTACGATATGTTGCCTAAACAACTGCCCTCGGGTGTGGTGGGTGTGCATGAAGAACACCCACAGGATCATGTAGTGGATTGCTTGGCAGGAAGTTGCTACCTCATTATGACGCATCACCATGGGGTAGATTTAGCCCTTACTCAAGCAGTGCTTAACCGCGCAGATGCGAGCTATTTGGGTGTCATCGGTTCAGCCACCAAGGGGCGTAAGTTTCGTCAAAAGTTAGCCGTTAAAGGCTACTCTAAAGAGGATATTGATCACTTGAATTGCCCTATGGGTAAAGAAGGCATTAGTGGTAAACAACCCATGGAAGTGGCCATTGCTATTGCAGCTAAGGTGATGGATTTATATCAAAATTCTAAAGTGACTAGTGATAAAACGGCAACTATGGGTGGTTTTGCTAACCTCACTAAAGAGAGTTTAGAGTATGTCTGAGCGTTTAATGCGTGGCCCACTGTTACATTGCCTAAGTGAGCCAGATAAAGTGGAGCCAGATAAGGATGCTGCAGCAGTTGACTATCAGCC
>Ga0307997_10001022_pt1 | contig 13056 bp, 6 predicted proteins | sample Davwhametageno36_FD_203165 | JGI IMG/M metagenome (GOLD analysis project Ga0307997, IMG submission 203165) | Marine microbial communities from Davis Island wharf, Antarctic Ocean - #36 | ecosystem: Environmental > Aquatic > Marine > Unclassified | place: Antarctic Ocean: Davis Island wharf... | reverse complement strand
ATTTTGTAATGATGTGCCTGGTACAGTAGCTACCAGATCTAGACATGGACATTCATAACGAGGGTAACAATAAATATATGCAGGGTTTAGTTGTACTTTTATTTTTACATGTACAGATGTATGTACACACGTACAACATTATACCTTACCTTGGAAGGTATGTGTGCACCTTCTTCTACATTCATGTACACACACACGATTACAGTATGCATATTTTTTATCGTCTTACGGAGGTCTGTCCGCCAAAGCTTGGTCTTGGTTGATGTAGTACGAGAAATCTCCGGACTCAAAGTACTGCGCAAAGCGTGGATCGACACTCTTCTCAAACGTCCACCTCGGGTCTAACTTTTGCTCGTCATCATCTTGATAATCTTTGTAGTAGTAGATAGTTTTCCAAGTTCCTTGTCTTCCGCTTGGCACCTTTTCTCCAGACGTGTCTCCCTCGTGACCCATTGGATACAAATATTGGCCGCTCAGATCAGATCCCCAAATCTTTTCAAAGGTACCAGTTTGCTGGACTCGGCATCTATTTGTCGACACTGTTTCATCATAAAAGCAACCAGCTTCTGCATTGCATATAGCCTTGTCTGTGATTGTTGTGCACTCAGAACCAGTCCATCCCGGTGCTTTGAAGCCATTAGGATCTGGATACATAATAGACGACTCACCAACACTGTACCGAAAGTCACCAGAGCCAACAGTCCCATGATGGTCAGGATTCCGATGCGTGCACATATTTTGTCTCCAAATACAACGTGGTGCCTCCTCGACAGTTTCACATGCAACCTTTGTTACAGCAGCAAGATTTGCTGCTGGGCATGCTTGGCTCGCCGTCATTGTGCCCGCAGCAATTCTAGCATTGACCGTTGCCTGTGTGAGATACTCCACAACACGTGGTGGGTGCGGAATGTCTGGACGATCAAATTGTACTGTTCCAACAATATCCACCTGCGACACGATCATGAAAAAATTCTTGCTGTCGGGGTCCATCGTGTTGTTAAACATGTAGATGTGATCACCCTTCCCAACACAAACAGCAGGCTCTGCACTACCATCGTGATCTGGGTAAGGAACCAGCGTGCTGATTTCACCGCACGGCTGTCTCCCAGCTATCCACTTGTCTGGAAAGCCTGCCTTTTCGTGAGCTGGACCTTTTGAAATGTATATACTCAAAGAAATCGGAGGTACGACTGTTATCGGAGGAACAACGCGATTAAAAAATCCAGTCAAACTTTCTGTTGTCCACGAGGTAAAAAGTTTTACAATGGGATTTTCAGTCGTTTGCTTCAGCTTGACCCCAAGATATGCAAACGCACTAGTGTTGCCACCTTCGGAATAAAACCCATGGAAACCAATTGGTTCTTCTAAAATTGGTTCCTCCCACAGTAGATCCATGGCGTCCGGTTTTATTTCTGGTGCATACGTTGGGAACGCCATCTCGCGATAGTAATCATCATCAAACGCCTTTTCTTTCACACAGATCATATCATTGCAATACACTGGATTTTCATTACAATAATCTTTCAATTCACCCTTTTCATTGTTGTACTGGCACGATTTGCCATCCTCAGCAAAACACACAGCTGCTTTTTCCAACCTTACTTTGACAGCTTCCAAATCTCGACATTTACTGTTGGGTGCGCTAGAAAAAGTGTTTGCCGCAATTTTGCTATTTGGGTAGGAGGAGATAAAATTCAGCGAGTCTCTCAGCTGCGTGTATCCAAGCTGCGTGCCTGTCGGGTTCTCACCACTGTAAACATCCGCTGATCTTTTTGCCCAAGAATTCTTTTGCCCAATGTACGCAAGGCCAGAAATTAACGAGGGTTGATTCGTTGTGTGAGTCGAACGGAACGATTTAATTTCGTTGTCGTCATAATTGTACTGCTTGGAGGAACCTTTTACACCACCACCAGCACTCTCCGAACCCCATGTTCCAGGGATTTTATACAAACTATTGACATAACCAAGCTGATTAGTCCACACCGGCGGCAGTGCACCCTCGTAGATGCAGTTTCTATCTAGTGGTGTACGTTGTGCACGATTTTTCAAAGTGTAGGAACTTCCATCGGCAAGATAAGATGAGTTGCTTCCGTCCCACTGCCTGCGGCCATTTATCTGATCAAGAAAATTAATCGGACTTGTGCGACGGTCACCGTAATCTTCGTTGTACTGCCAATATCGATCTAACCAATCTACCTCCTCAGCATCAAAGGGTGGCTTGTTCTTCGGACCATCATGTTGATTCACCCATGTATCTTCTACAGGTGCACCAGCAGCAACAAAACGAGCGAGTTCGAGTTTTTCTGGAAAACTTCTATTTCTGTTGGTTGCTTTTGCTTGATCCACATCGGTAGCCCATATTTGATGATGCTCGGTAGTACCACCTTCAAATTCACCTGAGCTCCAGCCAAACTGACCAAAATCGTCCAAAATAGAGTTCAACGTTCGGTTGATTGCCTCGCCTTCAAACAAGTTGGTAAAGGTTGTTATATCCAAATAGTTATCGGTCAATTTTGTGATGGAAACGTACTTGGCACGCCTTGTAAAAACAACTTCCGATGGAGCTATCAACTTGTCAGGTGTAGTCGAATGCACAGGATTGTCAGCGATGTTACCATCCATGTAGTTTTGACTCCACGGTTGAATATGACCCTTCATGCTCGGAATGCTACTCGGGCTCCAGTAATCGTGCACGTGTGTGAGTCCAGTGTACTTGTATCGTGATTTCAGCGGGTAGGGAAATCCGGCACCGTCGTTGCCTGCAAGACACTTGTCGTCCTCGCTCGTTGTTGTGTAGTAAAGAGTTGGATGCACAGATCCTGTATCATTTACAAACATATCACAACAATGAGAAAACATCTGGCCTGGACGAGGCGGCCTCTCTGGTTGATCATCGTTGATTAGCTGGCCACGGTCGTCCAGTGACAACCCCAGAATTTTAGTAATGTAATCAGAATAAAACGGTGTGTTCGGGACTTCACATGCTGGAGGTGCCGCACATATTTCATGAATGGTCTTATGAACTTGTGGTGCCGCTGCTGAAGTCAGCCCCCACAGCACAGTCCGACTAGCAATAGTTTGTAACTGATTTTTGTTTGCCAAGACTTTGTTCTTGTTGTTGTATTCATCAGCACCTCCTTTCGCAAACTGTGATGCTGCGCCACTGTTAGTATTCTTTGAAAGAGAATCAAGGAGAGCCCAGTACTCTTTTGCTTCTGTACTCGGTGGATCAACTTTTGGATGTGGAATGTTATCATTACCGAAGCCGCAACGAGTTAACATAGAGTTGACGGACATCTCTCTGTTGTGACAGTCATCATACGCACCTCCTAAATACAACTGAGCTGTACCTGCATCGTCCTCAATTGTGATATCTTCAGGATAATATACTTGCCTTTTCAGAGAATTAGAATTTCTGCCGCCAGAAAAATAAGTCAGCAACGGAGGATCCATTACCTGCAGCCCATTACCAAAACGATCCTCATAATTAACGCTAGTCGGTGCTTGCCGAGTACATTCATCATCTGCACTCTTGTAAAAGTAAGGTCGATCTTCAGCTCGAAGCCGCTGGTAACAAATATCGTCGTTGTCATCATACAATTCATGATAATGTGCACGATGATAGTTCAGACCAAAATTTCTGTTCTCTTTATAATTGCCTTCGTACTCGGGCACGCTGACGCCCGATGGTTTCTTGACCGATTCCCACATTGGCTGCATTGCTGGACTGGCAAGTACAAATTCAGTTGTTGCGTAATAGGTTCTCACCAATGCTGCATTATCACCAATTTTCATAACCGTCATGTCTTGCGTTTCATTTGTATCGGGCAGAAAACTACGGACAAATGTGAAGGGTCCGTTCGGGTAGTCACTGACAGCGACAGCAGCCAGCCGTCTCAAATTAAAGCGATCATCAAGGTGCATCCACATAACATATTGCTTGGTTGCCTCGTTGTAAATGACTTTTGGACGCTCTACAACAAGATCTGCTGAGCTCAGTGATGGATTTGCGTTGTCGGTCAAGTTTGAAAAGTGTAGCATAGTCCCTTCGTTTCGCCAATTGATAAAATCTGTGGTGGAGCACGAAACAACACTTCCTCTGAGAAAGTCACGTCCGTCCTCAGAATCATGATGTTCACCATACCAATAATACCTGCCAGTCTTACCAGTCAGACCACCGCACTGCGAGCCAGAGGTGCACCCATGCTCACCACTTGTGAAACCATCTTTCTTGGGACTACTCACCGTTCTTGACGTCAGCTCAGAATCTTCGGAAAAAGATGGCACAGCCAACGGGTCGTACATGAACACTGAAATCTCAACAGTTCCCATGACACTTTCGTAGTCACCATCAAGAAACCGTTGTGTAACACCCGATATAAATTTTGTATTTGCTGGACCATCGTTTGGAATCAACCCACTGATCGTAGAAGTTGCAGTGACAACACCATTTTCGTCAGTGGGCAATTCAAAACGAGGAAGTCTTTGAAAAAATGAATCAGTATGTCTAACTTTGTCGTGGAAATCTTCTTCCTTTGGTCCCAAAGAGTCGGCACCCCACGTAGTTTCCCAAGGACGTCGAATTTTTATACCCTGTGGTGTGTACCCATCCGTACCACCGGAGAGAGTCACTGGGCACTTGAAATTAGTTGTTTGTTCGTCCCCAGCAAATATTTCGTCGGCATACAAGCGTGTGTTGTGATAACTATATAGACCAATACGATCCATGGCGACACCGCGAAACGGCGCTTGGTTGGTTCTGGCAACGTCGTCGACACGAATGTTGTATGTGCTGTTTTTCCAACTAATAAAGATGTCTATTTTATACCAACGCTTGAACTCGTATGCTTCCAGGACGAGTAGCCTGCCAGGATCAATCGGTTCCAAACCAATAACCTCGCCTGCCGCGTTGGTAATGTTCACTGATTTTTCTTTAATCATTGTTTCCATGTCGTTGTAGTTCGCAGAGTGATACAGATTTCCATTCACTGCCGCAACACCGATCAAAATGCTCCCGCCTTGTCTCGCGTGCAAGTTTGCCCCAAGTCCCTTCCCTTGTGGACCTCTTCCACCAGCACCATTCCGACCACCTGTAGGGTGAAGCGCGAACTGTCCTCCTTGTGAATTCAAGACAGAGCCAACATTTGTTTGTTCAAATCTCAAATAGACTGTTACTCTGCGAGGCTGGCAGTTTACACCTGCAGAACTTGCGTAGGAACCATCGGGCTTTTGTAATTCGACTTGCATTCCTGTCAAATATGGTGTCAATTTGGTTAGGCCACCGACGGTCTCTGCATTTTCACCACCCACAAGAACAAGCGATCTTGATGTACCAAGAGCACCAAGTTCCGTATTAATGAACCATGAGACATTGCTCAGCGACGAAATGGACATTGATCCTGACATTCCACTCGCAGACACTGATCCTACAATCGTCGTCGCAACTGCAGTGAGATTGAACGAGCAGGTTCCTGAATCTCCACCATGTACTAAAAACTTGGCAGAATGCGGATTGTAAATGCTCTGAGCGTACGCTGCAATGCGACCACCACCACCACCACTACCAGGACTTCCAGTAGATGCTCCTGGATGCAGCGTTGGTGCAACGCACGCACCACCAGCACCACCAAATGCAGATAGTGTACTCTCCTGTCTGATTGTACCACCAGCGACCAAGACAATTGTACCACCAGCACCACCCCCGCCGCCAGCAGCACCAGCAGCACCAACTTCACCATCTACAGAAATCCCACCACCTTTATGCATCGTCAAATCGTTATGCGCAACCAATTCTACCACGCCTCCACCAGCACCACCTCTTCCCGCAACCGCAGAATGTCTTAAAAAATGACTCAGAGGTAGCTGCCCACCTATTGCCCCGCTACTTCCACCAAACAGCTGGGCGACAGTCTCAACACCATACAAAGGTCCGCTGGCAGCCGGTGCAGATGATTCTGTCTTATCGCTTCCTCCGCCGAATCCACCATGCGATCCACCAGAACCTCCAAAGGCAACAGTGAACGGAAGTGCCGTATTTAGACCAGCAGTACTCGACAGGGAACCAATGCGAGTATCCTCTTGCATATGTCCGGCACTTATTATAGCTGCAAGACCAGCTCCTGTCAAAAGTTGTTTATCTACCGTCATGACTTGCACAGGTTGAGTCCATTGAGGGTTAAGTGCTTCTGGGGACGTAGGAGTAGGAGGTGACACGACGCCAACAATTGTGGAGGTCAGAATAGTCCATGTTAAGCCACCAGCAGGCCCTGCACCATCGTCACAACTACCATCTTCACATAATCCTGCATGGACAGTCGAATCAATGGAATCCGGTGCTTCACCGATTTCATGGTAGGAGGCGGTCGAGTCTGTTCTAGCAACGTAGGCTGTGACAACACTTGGTATGTCTTCGACAAGACGCTTTCGGACTGTTTCTGCCGACGCATCAAACGCAATAGGAGCCGTGACTGCACCAAAAAAACTCAATGTAAACGAGCCACCAATGGCATTGGCTTGCTGCAGTGTTGTTGATACAATTTTTGAAAACATTCCTGTAAGCAACTCACCGTTGACTGTAATTTGTGGCATGTCGCTAATAGCGCTCACAAATGTCACTTTCCATGTAAATCCACCACCATCGTCTGGCATAATGGTGCGAGTTACTTGGACGTCGCCAACACGAGGAATATCACTTTCAATAATCTTTTTGACCACTCTTGGTGCTGCGTTCCAAGGAATTGGATGTGTTGTTGCACCTTTGCAAGAGAGCGTGTACGCACCACCTAAATTTTCTCCTTCTCCTACTGTTGTCGTCCACGTTTGGATTTCATTGATGTCCGACGCACTAATTTTAAGAGTATGCGAGTACACCGCTCGCGTCCCACTACCAATGCCACCACGATTGTTCACACCTGTCCCACTTGCACCTGCTGTGACTCCCCAAGCAGACCAACCACCCAAAGTTCCAGGAGTAATAATTAAACTGCTCCGCCAAATGATGCTTGTGCGAGACAATATAATTAAAGGGCGATCACCTTCAGCAGTGACGGTGGCCCCTGCTGCAATATTAATGAAAAGAAAATTAAACACTGCAACATCTACGCCTCCAAGGCCTACGCTGGGAGCAGAATGTGTGCCATCAACAAACTTTTGCCCATTAACATAGACATCACAGGGTGTTCCGGTACGAAAGTGAACAGTGGAAGCTGTGACAAGTTCTCCTGCAAGAGGATAATCAAAAGTATTGTAATGAGACCCACGAATGTTTGCACCATCAACTCTAGAAGCGTCCACAGTCCACCCAAAACTCCCTGGCTTTGGATCTTCAAAATCTGCTGCAAAATTGGCATCTGTCCTAAGTCCACCTTCGAAGGCTTGGGTTGCAAAGTAATATCTGGGATTAGTATCGTCATAGTCAATGACAAAGCGATTGCCTCGATGAGTCATCATATCTCTCGTCCTCACGTCTGTCGGTGTCGAATACTGTGTGTGATCAATGAGGCTCCATGCCAGATTGACAAGACACAAAACTAGAATGATCTGCAACATACTGGACATTGTAAAGGACCGAATTGTGTTGTTGTTGTTGTTGGAAAAGCTTTTTGTTGGCACAGATACAAAAAAAAATATTTTTTAAACAAACGATCTGATTCGCTGTTTCTTCTTTCCAACATTCAGCCAGCAACGTTTAAAAAAAAAAAAGTGGTTACAGATTTAACCATTTGGTCTTAGAATTGGTCCGCTCAAAACGTTTCTACTGCGAAACTGATACAAACATAAAAAAAAAAGACCCCCCCCCGTTTGCCGCCACCTCACGCACATCGGACTCCTTTTCTAACAAAGCGTGCATTCAATACATTTGCCGCCACACCTTCCTTTTTTTCAAGCCCGTTCGACACACCGCATTTGTCACTTGTCATGCCGAAGAAAAGCAAGGTTCAACCGGCAACAAGCACTCGTGGCCAACTCTCCAAGTTGTCCAAAATACAAATACAAGGCAATAAGCAGGTTCCTATTGTCCTGCGCGCCATTTTTTCAAACTACGATGCAGATGCTAGCGGAAGCATTAGCAAGAAGGAAATGGCAGCGCTCGTGATGGATTTGCAGTCGCTTCTCCCAGGTACACCTGCACATTTGAAGCATTGTGCTAACGTCGTTTCTAAAATTGCTATGGCAGCTCTTGATATTGATGGTGGTGGAACCATTGACGAGGATGAATTCGTTGAGTGGTGCCAAGGGAACTTGTTTCTGACAGCGGAAGATCGAGCGACAATGCTGGTATCAAATATGGACTTGAGTCAGTTTGTTACGGCACTTGAAATGTGTGTAAAAATGCAACTCGCAGGAATTGGCCCTTACAATTATTACACTCCTCCACCACCCACCTGCAAAGAGAAGTGGTGCACGAAGAAGCTGCTCTGTCTTTATTGCTGCATATTCTTCATAATATTCATGGTTGCGTGCATTTGTTTCTTTTTCCTTGTCGCAGTCCCGTTGGAGTGCTGGGGCATGTGTCCCGCAAAGGCAAAATCACGCACCAAAAATAAATCATCATCAACAGCAGCAGCAGCAACAGGAGCCTCAACGGGACCGGCGCCGTCGGGAACGGGTGCAATGAGCGATGGTACTGCGCCAGCAGCAGCGAGAAGATTTTTGAACGGAGGACTGCGCCCACCAACACTTCTAGAGCAAGTTGAAAGCATGCCCACACATATGAAATGGGATCATCACTGGGATAGTTGGAGCACTAGCAAAGTGAAAAGAGGAGCAACAACACTTGCACAGTGGTGGAATGGACAATGAAAACGACGCACACTTTTTTCTTTAACTTTCACAAACAACATAAACAAGTTTTTCTGTTTCCAACATGCCAACCCAGACAGTAATGTACCTTCGTACCAGGTATGTGAGTGTGTGCGTTAAAGGAGAGGCTAGTATTTGATCAAGATGTTAAAATGCAATTTAATGTAGGAACTACAAATTTTACATTTTTAAAAAAAAATGCATAAATATTTTTTGCCGCGTGGTGAACGACTTTGGACAAAAAAATAATCGGTACTTTTGCAACTTTGCAACGGAACATTCGAGGGGTTTCTACTTATTTTTCTTAGCAAGCCACCTTTGTCTGCTTTCAGCCTTTAATTTTGATGTGTAATGAAACAGATAGAGTGCGGCCTTGAAAGCACCAAAGGCTGCATCAATGTTCTCCACCTCGTGGACTTCAAATCCCTCCTTTTCTTTGTCAAATCTAACAACGCATGCTCGATGCACTTTAGACTCCTCCGGTGAGAATCCACAAGCCAACAAATTTTCCTCCACTGCTTTGGCATATGCTGCAACCTGAATGATGTGCGTCTCATACACTGCGTTGGATGTTTTCCAGTCGCACACCATTAATTGTCCGTCCGGTGTGAGTGCGAGTGCATCCAGAGCCCCCGCGTAACCATAGCGAGGCGAGAAAACCATCGTGTCTCCACGCGGATCAATGGTTACTCCTGAGCTGACCCACCACTCCCAAAAGTTTTTGACTACTTGTGTAATATCCTCATCCAATTTCATATGTTCACTGCGCGTGCCAGCAATCAACTGATCAATGGCATCATGTGCTCGCGTTCCAAAATCACCAGCTTTACGAAGAGCCAAGGACGAGGCCTCTTTCGACTTGTGCACCGCTTCATGCAATTCCTCCGCTGTCAACGGTCGATCTCCAGCGACGTCTTGCGCATCACCAAGCTGATCAACCGCATGTTGAATTGTTTGGTTGACAGCCCAGTTCTTGAGACCCGGCTTGTCGAGCACGTTGAGCACAGAAGTGACGCTTGGGAACAACTCGCGATGTCCCTCCACTTCGTAAAATCTCGAGTAATCACGTGTGACACGTCGAAGTGTTGGGCAACGAAGATCTCTCACTGTCGATGCACGCGGCATGTTGTTGCTTTTGGCAGCTGCTGTTGTGGTGGTGAAACGAGATGCCCGGGACGACACACGAAATGGTGAGCCCACGCAGGCTCGCGAACGCTTGAGTGTGAATAATAGGACGTCCATTATTTAGATTTTTTACTGACAAATTATTTTTTTTTCTTATTTCTACCATACCACACCACACCACACCGCGCTCACCCTCGCTCTTGCTCTGTGGCTTTCATCTTTTAAGCTTAAAAAGTGGAGCGATCATACAATGCACCGTCATCTTTTCAGCCTGCCTGCATCTCCCATCTATCTCAGCGGAGCATCACGTTCACCTTTACCACGCTCTGTTCTCACAGTTGGAGTCCGTGCGCTTCGAAGAAAAGAAGAAACTCCATGGTCAATCACTTCTCCTGGTAACGAAAACATAGAGGAGCAAGCAAGAGTCATGTGGTCAAAGCTGCTGAATACACCTGGTGGTGCAAACGATCTTGCGCTGGCTCCCTCATGCTCGTATGCTATCAGTGTTGCTGCAAATGTCCTGTTTTCTTCTGGAAAAATTCGACCGAATGATATCATTCTTGTTCTTAGTGATCAAATGTCAAGCAACGTCTACCCTTGGCAGCATCTGGCTAAAAGAACAGGGGCAAAGCTTCACGCAGTTAAACTTGATGACTTCAGTTCGAGTTCATGGACAGAGGCAGTAATCGTAGAGATGGAGAGTGGCAGGGTGAAAGTAGTTGCAGTTCCCAACGTCCACTGGTGTGATGGTGCTTTGCTGAATCTTGAGAGAATTGGTGCTTGCTGCAGGTCAAAGGGTGCGATGCTCGTGGTCGACGCAACGCAGAGTCTTGGTGCATTTCCTCTTGACGTGCAAAAAGTTCAACCTGATTTTCTTGCTGCTTCGTCTCACAAGTGGCTCATGGGTCCCTACGGTGTTTGCTTGCTGTATGTGGCGGCTCAGTGGCAACAGCATGACTGTGCCGTGCCTTTGGAACATCACGAGCATAATCGTTTTGGTGCTGACGGTGACGTTTGCTTGGAGATGCAAGACGATCTGGTTGATGTGAATGGTGCGAATGTTTCGAACGGTGGAGGGACGACAGGATACGAGGAGAGGTTCAAGTCTGGAGCCAGAAAATTTGACAGCGGAGGACGACCAAATCCGGTGCTGCTGCCAATGGTTGTGGAGGGCCTGCGACACGTCTTGGCATGGAATCCAGAGCAAGTACATATTTCTTTGAGTAAAATGACTAACATCATTCAAATCGCAGCGAAAGAGTTGGGATTAGTAACACCGAAAGAGCATGCTGGACATATTCTAGGTATCAGCGCATTGAACGATCCTGAGTGGTCAGATCGATGTTCTTCGTACTTGAAAAGTAAAGGAATTATTATTGCAAGTCGATTTGGACACCTTCGTGTTGCTCCCCATGTGTATAACACTCCAGTTGAAATTTCAACTTTTTGTTCCGTGTTGAAGGAGTTTGTCGAGCAGCAGCAGCAGCATGCCAACGCCAAATTGTAAAAAAAAAATTGGTGAAAGGAAAAAGAAGAAGGCCACCAAATTTTAGATAGGCAGGTGTGTACCAACATACTGTGTACCTTGAAGGTACTATATTATACTATTATATTTTAAGATTCTAAGCATGTACCTGGTACACCAGTACATATGCATGTACCAGTATACCTTCCACGATCGATTCACATCGTCACCACTTTCTCTCCCAAACTCTCCTGCGAAAGCAGCCAAAAATACAACGGCAAGCTCAACACACTGGATGCCAGAACAACAAGATGAGGAACTAAAAAGGAATCCAGTGCCAGAGCAATCTCGACTAAAAGGTACTGTGTCGACGACAGCACAGCAGCTGCTAACGTAGTCAACCCAAAAACTTTGCCAACTAACGAAGGGGAGAAATTTCGGACGGCAAAGGTTGTGCCAACAGTAAAAAACAACGAGCGAAAAAGAGTGAAGAGTACAAATGTTAAGATTTGCAACGGGAGTGATGGGATGCACATGGCAATGGAGTGAACCAGTCCAAGTAGAAATACCATCAGTACACTGGTGGACTGCTTGCTGCTGTCAATCGCCCATCCTAAAGCTGGTGATACTACAAAACCACAAGGAAGTATGCCACCAAGAATACTAAGATACTCATTTGCTTGCTCTGGATCTGCTTGAACCATTGCAGGACCCACACTCCCAAGGTAGTAACTGAAGCGAAGGAGATTGACAGAAAAAAACATAGAGAACAGCAGCCACTTTATAGAGCACACCTCTTTGGATACCGATGGTTCTGCTGCTGTCATTTGTGGTGAATGCTTCTTGCCTTGCTCTTCCTTCTTCTCCTTCTCCTTCTCCTTCTTCTTCTTCTTATCTTTCTTCTCCTTCTTCTCCTCCGCAACGACGTCCACAATGCGATGTCTCGGCATTATCCACACGTACACAACCAAGAGTGGCAGCAGAACACAGCAACCGTAAAAAATGAACAGATGGTAGAGCTGCACGTTGGGAACCATGATATAAATGCCAAGAAACAACAAGCACATGACAGACGAAGAATCATACGCTGCGTTGACAACAGCAAGCACGGTACCTTTGTGAACAGGAAATAATGATGTCGTGTGGAACGTTGACATGATACAGCCGGGTGCTGCAAATCCCATCAGACCAAATGCCCACGGATACATGTCGAGAGCCTCGGATGACAGAGCAAACGTCAATGCACCAAGAAACATGAGCAAAAATGATGCCACTGCCGTTGCTTTCGGACCTTGCCAATCCATGAGCATTCCAATGGGAAGAGTCGCACCAATGGCACAAACGTTACCAGCTAAAAATATTCGAGCCAACCCCAGCTCTTGCTCGATGCAAGTGACCGCGCTACCATCACTGGTTGTTCCGTTGGTGGAGTTTGTTGCTGCTGCTGCCGCCGAGCAGAGCCAGCTGTACACTTGCTCCTGTCGAAGAATAACCAAAAGACTGCTGAAGCCAAAGACGAAGCCACCAGCTAGTAAGTTGGTCAAAACAGCAACGAAGAGAATGGGACATCGTCGATTCCGATGATCATTGAGTTTAATATCGATAGTGGTGGTGGTGGTGGTCATGCTAACATTTGGTGTGGAATGGCAGGACCGTGTGGGCGC
>Ga0307997_10001020_pt1 | contig 13065 bp, 10 predicted proteins | sample Davwhametageno36_FD_203165 | JGI IMG/M metagenome (GOLD analysis project Ga0307997, IMG submission 203165) | Marine microbial communities from Davis Island wharf, Antarctic Ocean - #36 | ecosystem: Environmental > Aquatic > Marine > Unclassified | place: Antarctic Ocean: Davis Island wharf... | reverse complement strand
TTTGTTTGTTTTTTCTTTGGATTTGGATTTGGATTTGGATTCGTTTAGATTAGGAGATGATTCTTGCCGCCTGGTGCTTTGCATGTTGCTCTCACTTTCACTTTCACTTTCACTTTCACTTTCACTTTCACTCTCACTCTCACTCTCACTCCTTTTCCACGTCTCCATTTGCACAGACAGAGCCAGATCTAGCTGTTTTGCTGTCAATCGCACTGCTGGATCACATGACAAAAGACTGTCTACAATGTGCTTCACTTCATCATCAATACTGTCATCCTCAGGCATCCATTCATATGTACCTTTCACAATGTTTGCACGAAGTATCATATCATTAGCACGACCAAGTGGATCAAAAGGATGTCTACCAGTAAGAATAATAAAATATATAACACCAAGAGCAAACATGTCTGATTTATTGCCACCAAGAAAAGTAGTAGAGAGAGGTGATTTTTTATGTGCTTCTGGTGACCAGTATGCACATGTACCAAATTGAGCACGATTTGGTTTTTGTTGATGAGATGAACCAAAATCAACAAGTTTTGGTCTGTTTTCATGAAGCATAATATTTTCTGGTTTTATATCACCATGTGCATACTTACAAGTCTCATGTAAAAATAATAATGCTTGACTCAACTCTAGCAAAAGACAACAACACAAGGGAAAAAAAAAAATTTGATGTGAAAAATGAAAATAAAAAATATGATGGTTAGGAGTTTGCTGTCACAGCAACAACCAAAAAGTTAAAAAGTCAAAAACGAGAGGAAAAAAAAAAGCTTCTCTCTTCACTCACCATGCACAATTTTTGTGGCAGAGAGCTGGTTCATTTTTCCATCTTCAACAATGACATCAAACAATTCGCCACCAGAACAGAGCTCAGTCACAATTTCAAGTGGAGAGGATCCACCTCCAGCAACGTCGTACAGCGACAACAAGTTGGGATGACCTCCATGATTTCTAATTGAGCTGAGGCAGCTAAGCTCTCGCTCAAGTGCTGTGCGCTCGTCACGATTTTGCAACGCGTACATTGTTTTAATGGCAACAAAAGACATGTCTTCTTTTTTTCTGCCCAGTTCAACTGAACCAAACGCTCCTTCTCCTAATACAGTACCGAGGCGCTCATAATTTTCTCCAAGGTCACTAATAGTAAACAGATCGTTACGCTCAAAGTCAGAAGGCCTAGAGAAGCAGGACGACACGGAAGTTCCAAGAAGTAGTACCGCACCAGCACCAGCGATGAATGGTGCGAAGGCGGAGGAGGAGGAGGAGGAGGAGGAGGAGTGCTTTGATTTTGGTCGAGGTTGCGAAGCTTGGGAAGAAGGTAGTTGTCGACGAGTTGGAGAGGAGGATGTTGAGAGGAGAGCTGAACGAGAGAGAATGCGGAATTGAAGTTGTCGAGGAATTGGAGAGGAGGATGTCAGATTGCGATAAAGTTTGTGCATAGACAATCGGCGGAACACTCTTCTGCTGGATAATATGACAACTTGAACAAAACTTCTCTCGCAGCAACAGGCCTTTAACTTAGACTGTATGACTGTATTTTTTAACTCGAACTCGACCTTACTCAAAGTTAGCGAAAGAGGTTATGATATAATGTTTGCTCAAGGAGAAACAAATGGAGAAACAAGATGGGGTGATGTCGCTGCGACCATGGTAGATAATCCAGCACGAAAGATAAACATCACGCGCTACACCAAAGACATCTGATTGGATTGAGCACTATGCATACGATGAAACTTACGAAAAATCATTTTATCATAATGAAAAAACTGGAGAGACGACATGGGAGAGACCAAGAACAAAGGGTGGTGGTGCACCGTTGGCATAGTATAAATAATACATGTACATTTTAACAGTTCATTTTGAAAAATTATCAGACGCCTGGACAAACATCACTGCGCCAGGGCCCACCACGATTGCCTCCTCGCACTCCACCACCGCCGGCCGCGCAAATCTTGGACCTCCACCCTCAAACGTCGGCTGTTTTCCATTCACGAGAATTCCGTGTACGCCAGGAGCAACGTCTGCGCCACCCATGCAGTGCCACTCCTCCCTTCGTTTTCGGCACCACCCGGGATACTTCACCCGCACACGCCGCAACCTCCACCGGTCGGTATTCAGCAAGATGACCACGTCTCCCAACGCGTACGCCCTCACAGAGGACGACGACGATCCGATGACGACCACTCTTCGCACCGGCACTGAATCTTTAGCGGACAGCACCAACGTTCGCCAAAGAAACGACATGTAGTAAGCTGGTGGCAATTCGCTTCCTCCCACCACGCTTCGCACCGTCTGGCGGTACGCCCTCTTCACTCCATTTTCGGCCATTTGTCCCAACATGTCGAGCCACGCGAATTCGAACGTGAAGTTGCGCCCTAACGCAGATTCTTCCGCTTTCCAGTCTGGCGAACCTTCTCCCATCCACACAGGGACATTAACCATGCCGATTGCTTTGGCCGCGCTGATCACGCTTCTCGCCGCCGCTCCCGCAACGTTCAGCCATGTGGCATTGTACAGCTGCGCTGCGTTAGGGGTCGTCGGCTTGTCCACCGTACCCAACCAAGGATAGACATGGTACCTTTAATTAAAAAGAAGAAAGAAGAAAGAAGAAAGAAGAAAGAAGAAAGAAGAAAGACGGAAAGAAACAGAACGTGAGTGTTGTACTCGATGACGAAGATGATCATTTCGGACGGAAACAAATACAAAGCGAGGTAGAAAAGGAGCACGCACGTCAACACGTCTAGAGGTGGCCGAGCTGACAAAAACTCTTGCAGATAGGTGACGTCGCATGTCGGAAACTGCGGCAAGCACTGCACAAAGTAGTCTGGGCCGATCACTGTCTGCTTTGGTTCGACGAGCCCACGCAGAATCGCAAAGTCTGCCGCATGCACTTTCGCAGTAAGGTTGCGAGCAAAACTCTGCAGTCCCCAGAGCTCAGGCTCGTTTCCGAGCTCGAGTGACGCGTTGGCCAGTGATGAGCACGACACGAGCGCACGAGCGTTACTCTCGTTCCATGCGGCAGATGCGACGCTGCCGGATCGTGTGAGCGCGTTCAGGCCAAATACCAGATCGACGTCTTTGTTCCCGAACGATGTCGCGAACAAAGCCAGGGATGACAGCTGCGCATGTGTGTAGTTGCATCCCCACCCCTTTTCTCTTGCCCCCGGCAATTCTTCCACCATAGGTCCAAACGCTGCCTGGCTGTAGTCGGCCTGCGTGCCTCCGACTCGCAGCGAAAACGGTGCCAAAGGTATCAATCTTGCGCGCACGGATAGGTCGGACAGAAAGGTCACCGAATCTTTCTCGTCGCAAAAGAAGGCCGTGTCCAGTGTAAAGGAAAGAAATTTGGGACCGAGGACGTGAACAATCTCGGAAGAAACGGAAATCGAAATATCGTCAAGATATTCCAAACAGGTGACGAAGCACAGCCCGAAAGAGAGCGTGCACTGCGGAAAGGTGCTGCTGCCGCGAGGTGGTAAAAATGGAGAGGACGACGTCGAATTGTGAAGCACGCAAGAAGAGCGGTTGATCCACGAGGGAAACGGATCGACGTCAAGAGTCACGACACCCTCAGTTGCGCCGTCGATTCGACGCGCCAGAACAACGAATGATCTATTCCCTGGGACTGACGTTTCGCGCACAACGAAAGCGTTCGTGGTGTAAGACGAAACGTCATCTTCTGGAAACGTCACTACCGAGATCGTGCCTTTTAACCACCAGGAAGAACCACGCATCAGCACATACAGTGGAGCATAAATATCATAAAATTGATCCGTACTGCTTCCCGGAAGTACGGAGTGGTCATTTCCAAGATAAGGTGACATAGGTTGGACCCCGAAGAGCAGGTGTTGCTGGTGCCACGTGTGCGTTTGCACTTCGTCATTTGGGTTGGTCCAAACGATGGCAGGCATGCTTCCGATGCTGAGAAGGCCAGCCGCGGCAACTGCAGCTGCGTGGGTGAACCGCGGATCAGAATTTGTCTCAGTGAATATGCCGTCAAAATAACGAAGAGAATCGATACGAAACGTGTTAATTTGGTTGGAGAGGATCACGTTGCCTTTGCCGAGCATCGATTGCACACGGTTCGATGTCTCCACCCATGTGATTGCCGCGCTGGAGCACGGCCGACCGCACCACGAGACGTCGTCGTCGGAGCGAAACGAAAATTCGGAGAGGTGCGGCTCATCAACGACGATGCCGAAAAATAGGTCGTCTCCCTGCGGCGGCAGAAAAGAAAAGGAAATAAATGCACATGCTCAGCGACTGATTCACTGATTCTGATCCAACAAAACAAAGAGTACGAGACGAAAATAACTTACCAGCCGATTTCTCGTCGCGTTCACTTGTCCGACAAGCCAGTCGGTCCAAGACGTGACGCTGGTGTCCATCATCACGGATCGCTGCCAGTCATAGACGGGACCGGGCACCACGGCGTCAGCAAAGTGAGAGAGGAGCCATTCCGATGAATTTTGCCATGGAGCTGCCTGTAAAAGAGTGGAAAGAGGAGAGAGATTTACGTTCTGGCCAAAAAAGTCAAAGTTGAAGTAGTTCAACATCGTCGTGTTGGCCTCCTTCGCAGCACGATACTCGGCACGAATTTCTTCCTCCGTCACGTGCTCTCCGTGACGAAAGCTGCTCGAAGACGTTCCGCAGGCACCCTGCTCTCCATTTCCCACGTTGCTCTGCCAGTCCGCGATCGATGGCGGCCAAAACATTCCTTGATACCTGTGGAACCAAAAAGAAAAAAAGAAAATACAGAAAATAACGTGAGTGAGCGCGGCATTAGGACGGAATCTTATCAACGAAGAAACAAAGAAAAAAGAAAGAAAAAAGAACGCGTACGGCCACCAAAAGTGCGCATCCCACAACACCGACGGGGTAACTTTCCCAGACCTGCCCTTCATCCCATCTCCGACGTTGGCGCACGAGTAGGCGCCCATTCCACCCAGCTGGCGAAAGTCGTCAGCATTGGATCGAAACAGTGATGGGAACGTGTCCCTCACAAATCCCAATACTGAACGAAATGCCGTTTTAGCTGCCGTGCTGTAAACGAAATATCCTCGCCACGTCCTACTTTCTCCTCCACCCTGACGATCAAACTTGCGCGTCCACGTGATCGACGTGGGACCAGCCTGAGTAGCGCGTAATGAGAGCACGGTGTCGTTGAGAGACAGCACCAGGCCCAGGGCACCGAGGTCGTCCTGCCCGTGCACCGAGAGCGGCACAGGGCAAGACTCGGTGTTCTTGGACACGTTGTGAGGCATGAATGACATTCCTCCGTAGACACAGGTAGTGTTGTTTACATTGTCAAACGGACGAGACTGAAGCGCATCGAAGCGAGGATGGGTGTCACCGACGGGACCAGTGCTCGGAAGCCACCACTTGCGTGGGCGTGCCAGCCGAAGGTTCCAGATCCAGTCGGAGCGCCAGTAGGACGGCGGCGAATGATTCTTCTCGGAAGGTTCGATGACGGTAGTTTTCCACTGGATCACGGAGGTACTCTTGTCAGACATCACGGGGTGATACTCGTCGAGCAGAGTAAGGTTCCGGGACACGCGCCCCGTGGAGTCGCTGGTCTCCGTGATGGTCGACACGTGGCGGACGACGCACACGCCCTCTCCGCATGGTTGAACTTTTGAAGAAAGCGCGACGATGCCGTGGCCGATGGATGTCGTTGTTCCGGAGAGGTTGGCGTTCCATCCATTGGTGGCGTGAGCGGAGGCGACGAAGCCGGTTGTGTTGTCGATGATGATAGTGAGCAGGTTGGAAGTGACTGTTAGGTCGGCCCTTGCCTGGAGTAGTAACCAGCTCAGTAAGCAGCACTGGAGCTGATGATGCATCATTTTTTTTGGATCTTTTTTTATTAAAAAATCGACAGCACAACTTTTGGATTTTTTCATTTTTGGATCTTTTTACCTTTTCACTTTTTACCAGTACTACTGTATACACTGTACACGACAACTGACAAAACTTCCATTCCACGATCTGAATCCAGTGCACCCACCATCCACCACACCACACGTGATGGATGTATTTGATCCAAATCCCATAAATGTTAACCTCGCACAATCAACACCAGTGATCAAAATTTCTTCACTTCTCTCAATCGAAGAAGTTACAGCAATCACAGCTTGGGGAGAAACTGAATTCGATCAATCAAAAGAATCGTCAGGATGGGAGCTACGGCATTGGGATGGCTCCTGGAAGGTTGCCTTCTTATCAAAGAACAACGATTTTAATACAAGATTTCCAAATACGATAGCAAAAATTAAAGAACACGTACAAAAGATAGATCACGAGTATTGGAATGATGCAATCCATCAAGACATGCCGAAGGATGACAAGACACTTCAAGTTCGTGTTATTGAATACCATCGTCAAGTTGGACCAGGTCCCGGATTACCTGATGTCAATCATTATGATTTAAACAGTTGTGTGACAATAGATATCATGTTGAGTGCTCCAGGTGAGTTCAGCGGTGGCACTTTCAATACTTTAGAAGAAAGCGATTCATTAATGGAACATACATTTTCGATTCCAGGTGATGCTATTGTATTTGTTTCCCACAAATATCACAGTGTGAAAAAGGTAACACATGGTATAAGACGAGTGTTGGTAATAGAATTATGGCGAGGACCAGAAAGAACATGTAACCATCGTTGTGAATCATTATCAATGGTGTGTGCAGGTGGGAGTGGTGCACCATAGTAGCAGCAGTAGTGGTGGACATACAAGTAGTCATGGTATAGCAAATACTTTTTGATTCAGATTCCAACTGAAGACTTTTGACGGATCATGGTCCCCGAATTCAGAAATTTTATATCTTTTTATCTTTTTGTTTTTTTGGATCTTTTTCTATATTACTATACTAGTAACGTTACTATATAGATCTAAATGTGGCAATTCATGTGGACCGCGGTTCTTCTTGGGCTTGCTGTCCACCCAACAGTCCCAACAACCTCTGTGTTGTCGTCGCGCCACGCAAACTGCTCCTTTTCACCTGGCACCCACTCCTCGGGGAATCTCTCGTGTGCCGCGGACGCGTCAGTCTCGGGTACATGCCAAGTTAGAGTGAAGGAAGAGGAGGCTCTCACCACGGCCTACCCCACGGTCAATGTAGTGACATTTCCTCGCACCAACGTGTCCTACGATTCCCCAAACTACTTACAACCGCGAGGGTCCGTTCGGGTGGCAGTCCTTGCAATGGGAGCCGACGGATGTAGACCGCTCAACGAATCCTTTTCGTACGTTGAGGAGGCCGGCCGTCTTCATGCAGATCTGATCCTGCTTCCGGAGGAGTTCTCTGGAACACCCGACGGCACTCCTCCGCAGAGTTGGTCCTCGCGGCATGGGTCGTCACCATCACGTCTCGGATCGGATGCAAACTGCTCAAATCCACCGCAGCTACCCCGTCTCGCCGAGAGTATCGACGGCCCGACGATATCGCATCTTCGTTTCTTGGCCAAAAAATACAAGACAAACGTGATCGCGCCCATTCGGCGCAGGGTGGTGGTCACAAGCGCAACCTCATCAAAGCAGCAGCAGCAGCAGCAGCAGCAGCAGCAATTCCAGCAATTCAACTCGCAAGTGGCAATCGATCGCATGGGCAAGATCATCGGCACGTATGACAAGATCATGCCCGTATTGGGTCCGCGGGGAGAGGAAGGTCAAGGTTATGGCGAGGAGGGAGTGACTCCTGGCCTTGATGCGGGCAATGTTGGTGTTTTTCATTTTGACTTTGGCATTGTCGCAGGTCTTACCTGCTTCGATGTTAATTTCCCCGAGTTGTGGGAGCGTGTTCGAGCGGTTGGTCCGGATCTTGTCGTCTGGCCATCGGCCATGCACACGCCCGATCCATTCATTCGTGCGTACGCGACACTGCTGCGTGTACCCATTTTAGCATGTGGCCATCCCGGCGAGATTGTCGATGGGACCGGCGTTCCGTTTCTCCCCATGGAAAAGAAACTTGATGCTCCGAATCCCTGGTGGCGCATGACGACCGCGGACATCGATCTGGACCGAACGTGGGTCCACGGAGACAACAACGTGCAGAAAATTGACACCTTGATGAAGCGGTACCCCGACAAAATCAGCATCGACGTGGCGGGACCTCCTCATTATCTGCTGCGATCCGTTGACCCAACAAGTCTGTCTATACGCAAAACGCTCAAGGACAATGAAATGGAGACTTTGATGGCGTACACGTGGAGAAGCAGGAAAGGGTTGAACGACATTCGAAGCGCTGGAAGGGCAATTGGAAACGACCTTCAAGATCAGCAACAGCAGAGGCAACACCAGCCTCGTGACGCAAATCGTCGTCATAAAGCCCGTAACGAAGCCCGTAACGAAGCTAGCACGACGCTCAAACGAGGTGGCGGTCGGTGCAGCGACGAGATGGACTGCGAGCTTTTAGGAGAATGTGTGCAAGGAGTGTGTGTGTGCCAGCCTGGTTGGACAGGAAGCCACTGCGGAACTCTGCGCCTGCTTCCTGCTGACAAGGAGCGTGACATCATCTGGCCCTTGCCAACTCCGAAAGCAGGGTGGCCGAAAAATCACCACCCTATCAGTTGGGGAGCGTCGCTTCTTATGGACAAAGATGGAACAGAACATCTCTTTGCGGGAACTGGTTGCTACCAAGACAAGTCTGGCATGCACACAAGAGGGTTTCAGATTGTGCATTTGTCAAGTGACAATGCTGGCGATGGTCCTGTACCACAAGACAGCACAGCTGAGCAGAAGCAGCACCTCGGTCCGTTCCACTTTCGGGACGTAGCGCTGGGACAGACCAGGATCAACCCGCACATCATGCGAACAGAGCAGGGATTTGCCATGTTCTTTGTTGGTTACGATCACCATTCCAGCAATTTTACATGCATGGGAGCTGAGGTGGGCGGCGGCGAAGACAAGGACAGAGATAAAGATGAGGGCAAAGTAGAAGAAGACAAAGATCCTCCCATCCCTCCCGGCATGTGCAGCAACTTCAACTGTTACACGGCGTCCTGCCAAACGTCACGCAAAAAGTGCGAGCACGCCACGGGGTTCCCTGAGTGGGGATCCCCCTGTGTGTGGAATAACAATATGTCTTCTGGCGGGAAGTGCACGTTTCGTCCGTGGGAGTCGGTGTTTGGGTTGAAGGTAGCCACATCCACCCGTCTAGAGGGACCATGGCATGAACAGAACTTGGCGCTGAAAGACTCCAACGGTTTGAACCAAGGGACAAACCCATCGGCCGTTGTCCTGTCTGGCTCAGGAAAGGTTCTTCTCGCGTATCGCTTCTCCATCCCCGTCAACACCTCTGCTGAACATCATCGTACTTTTACCACTGACGCTTCAGTCACTGAGGCTTCTACCACTGACGATATTACTGACGACGAAGGAGCGACGGCCTCGAAAGTGGATTTCTATGAAAACGTGACAGAAATGATTGGAATTGCGGTCGCCCCGCACTGGGGAGGCGACTTCACCAAGGTGGGCTCGCCGAACGTGCCGATTTCGCACCACCAGGCTGAGGATCCCTTTGTATGGGAAGATCAAAAGACAGGCCATGTACACATCGTGGCTCACGATATTATTCGACTCAACGCGATCCAGTGCAATGGGAGTGGGTGGGCAGGCGCACACTACTTTAGCGCGGACGAGGGAGTCACATGGTCCTCCTCGCCCTTCTACCCTTCCAAGGTGAGCAACTGCAGCGACGCAGAAGGATTCGGCCCGGGGGCGTACCATGTAAACGTGACCTGGACGGATGGCACAGCAACAACGTACTACCGACGAGAGCGCCCCGAGATTGTGTTTGACGAGAAGGGCAGGCCTGCTTTCTTCATTTCAGGTGTGGAGCTCATGCCTCAAAACTTATCGTCGTCGTCGTCGTCGTCGTCGTCGTCGTCGTCTGTTGGCAATCACCTCCGGGACCAGTACTCCTTCACGGTTGTGCAGCGTGTCGATCTGTCCACTCTGTGACAAAATTGAATTGCAAACCTCAAAATAAATCTGTTTTTAGGCGGAAGGAAAAGAAGGAAATTAAAAAAATAAGATTTTCTTCTTTTCTTCGTTCTTAGTTCTTGGTCCTCTGTCGTCTTAATCCCAGCAGTCCCACATCTACAGCATACACCACAACGTGTCCACACACAATGTCTGGATCAAGGCGGCGATTTTTTTCTTTGATTATAAACAATTTATTGACCCCCAAATTCAAGCTGAAGACTTTTGACGGATCATGGTCCCCGACCCGACCCGATTTCAGAAAAAGATCAAGAGCGACATTGAATAAACATGGCCGCCGCCGCCGCCAAACCAGCGCAATACTTCGAATGCATAGCAGTTGACTTCGATGGTGACAACAATGCTGGCATTTATCCCGATAACATAAAATATACCAACACCAATCCTGATTTTGCCAAGTGTGCCAATGGTATGTCTCAGGGGGTTCATCTAGACGTAGTCGCATCAACTCTCGGTTCCAACAATTTACCAGTTCTAGTCAATCCTAAAAAGTTAGCAGGTTTCTCCACGCAAGCAAATTTCGATCAATGGTGGATTGGTGGTGGTTCTACTCTTACTTTCGGTGTTGCTTTAAAATTAGAACAAGATCTCAATACAAAAATATGGTCACATAAAATAACACCATTCCATCCATTGACTGGCAAAGGATTTGATAAAGGTAATGTTGTTCCAGGTCACGTCGCTTCTCATTTTGCAATTCATTGTGAATCAGAATTTATATATACAGGTGGTGAAACATTTACATTTAGAGGAGATGATGATGTGTGGATCTTTATTAATTATAAATTAGCAGTTGACTTAGGTGGTCTTCACACACCAAAAGAAAAAACCATAAATGTTGATACTTTAGGATTAATAAAAGGCTGTCGCTATCCTATTCATTTATTTCAAGCGGATCGTTGTGCTACCGGTTCTAATTTTGATTTTGAAACTAGTCTTACACCGGTGCGTGAGACAGAAAAAGGTGGTATTTGTCCCAACTCTCTAGCACCTGGTAAATTTTGTACTAATGACAATCAATGCAAGCAGTCAGGAGGTGGAAGTTACTTTTGTTATGAAGATCCAACAACAACATTGGGCAAGTGTACTGCAGGCACGCGTGCTGGTGGTGTGGATCCCTCTCAAGCTGGAACTGGCACTAATGGAGGAGGAGGCGTTTCAAGTAGTATCACACCGAGCAGCAATAGCAATAGCAACAGCAACAGCACGGCAGGAATGGACGGACTGAGTGGAGATAAAATTGGTATGATTGTTGGCATTGCGCTAGGTTCCGTGTTGTTGGTAGTGCTGGTAGTATTTGTAATCATGTGGTTAGTAAAGAGAAGTAAGCAAGAGAATAATCAACATCATGAACTACGTCCTACTAGTGGTGCTAAAACAATTGTTCAAGCAATGGAGATGAGTGGTGGCATAAGGAAAGGTGGACATGCGAGAAAATCAACGTTTGCTGGATGGATTAAACATGTGGATCAAGATTCACAGCGATACTACTACCAGAACGAAACAAATGGAGAAACAAGATGGGGTGATCCAGTCGCTGCGACCATGGTAGATAATCCAGCACGAAAGAAGACATCACGCGCTACACCAAAGACATCTGATTGGATTGAGCACTACGATGAAACTTACGGAAAATCATTTTATCATAATGAAAAAACTGGAGAGACGACATGGGAGAGACCAAGAACAAAGGGTGGTGCACCGTTGGCATAGAACAATGTCGATTGATGGTTAGTACAGCTGTAGCTACTTGTATGTTATTACCTTTGGCAAAAAGGTAAAAGTAGAAGAAAGAAATAATAACAGTTCATTTTGAAAAATTCTTTTTGAAGACCCAACACGACAACTTTATCGATCATCGAGAACACACACAATTCTTTGAGATGTCGGAGTATGTGTAGTATGTGTGTACATGCAGCCACATTTATTTATTTTTTTTTGGCAATGTGAACAGCGACAGATGATCCCTCCATGATCTACTATGTCCATAAAGGTACACATAACATCACTTTCCAGCAACGCTACAACTTTGACACCAACTTTTCAGTAATTGCTCGATCCAACAAATCCTCATCTGGTTGCTCCTCATCATTAGAAAAAATTCCAAGCTCTAGCTGTACTAATGCACTGAGTGCTTCTGAATCGGCAACTTTTGCTTGCGCTTCGAATTGCGTAAAACGCTCGTTGTAACAGTGCTCAGGTGAGATATCAATCTCCTCATAATTATCAGCATAAGGATCTGTGACCACAGTCCACTTATAATCATGTGTGTCGTTAAGAAGTGTCGCCACGTGTCTCCTCACTTCTATTGGTGTCTCTTGTCGAAGTACAATGGCTTCTACACCTTCGTCTAGCGCTTTTCGTAATTTTTCATCTTGTTGGGAACATACGAAAGGACGTCCTGTAAATTTTGATCTTTGTTGATGTTGAAATAAATTTAATGCTTGTGAAAAATGACCATTACCCAAGCTAGTAAAAAAGTTTTCTACATCAATTACAATTTTTGGAAATCTTAATTCTCTTGCAACACTCTCATGCCAAAATTGAAGAGAGTCGTTTGCTATTGGACATTCTTCACTACCACGACATAGGACTGGAATGTCATGTGGTTGCTCCTTTTCACGAACTTTAACATTATTGTGACGTGATCGAAATCCTTTTTTTAATATGCTTGATGCAATGAAGTGCACGTGATCAATGCTTAGACCTGTGTGACCACGATTTGAAGAGTCAGGAACAATATCACACGACCTTACTTTCAACAAAGGTTTTTCACGCCAGAGCTCCAACAAACGTTTGAGTTCCAATACCTTTTCACTCGGTTTGACAATGGTCCGGAAGCCTGAGATTGTCATGCGTGTGTGTGTCTTTGTGTCTTGGATGTTGTCTTGGATGTTGTCTTGGGTGGTTGGTGCTGGTGTTGCACGTGTGCTGCTCCAACTCCAGGCAGTGGAGTGGTGGCGGTTGTTGAGGAAGTGAATATGACGAGTCGGATCGGAGACCCTGACTTTTTTATTTATTTTTTATCAAAATTTATTTTTTGAAACCCACCCCACAAAGTAC
>Ga0307997_10001019_pt1 | contig 13065 bp, 10 predicted proteins | sample Davwhametageno36_FD_203165 | JGI IMG/M metagenome (GOLD analysis project Ga0307997, IMG submission 203165) | Marine microbial communities from Davis Island wharf, Antarctic Ocean - #36 | ecosystem: Environmental > Aquatic > Marine > Unclassified | place: Antarctic Ocean: Davis Island wharf... | reverse complement strand
GAAATAAGCGATAAGTGAACCGTTTCTCGTCATATCTGACTTTTGCTAGGCTTTGTAAACAGATTTAAAAATAAATGCAGATCCAAATTGTCTCTGTAGGTCAGAGGATGCCGGCATGGGTTGATACGGCTTGTGCCGATTATATCAAGCGTATGCCGCGCGAATTGCCTATACAGATAACTTCTATTGCATTGGCACATCGTAAAAATAATGATGCATCAAAGCGACCCAAGCAACAGGAGTCGCAGCAAATATTAAAGAAACTAGCGCCAGGTAGTTTCAATATTGCACTCGATGAGCACGGTAAACAGTGGTCAAGCATTGAATGGTCGCAACAACTCACACACTGGATGTTCGAGTACCCACGCGTTAATTTAGTGATCGGTGGCCCAGACGGTCTAGCGGAAGATTGTCGAGCGGCTTGTTCGCAAACCATTGCATTGGGTCGGATGACGATGCCACATGCCTTAGTGCGAGTGGTGTTAGTCGAACAACTCTATCGTGCTTGGACCTTGATTCAAGGACACCCTTACCATCGAGAATAAATTATAGAGCGGCTCTACCGCTGTTGTCTGTCTTTTTTGGCATAATTGATCGATAATATGCTCCATGATATATCTTGCTTCCAGTTCTCCTCGCCGTGCCGAATTATTACATCAAATTGGTGTTGATTTTAAGGTGCTGAAGCTCGATGTAGACGAAGTTCCGTTTAAGTTGGAAGCACCTGAGCCGTATGTTCGTCGAGTTGCTAAAGCCAAAGCTGATGCAGCAGGACAGGTTGTGGATGTTGAAGGTATTGCGATATTAGCCGCAGATACGATTATCTCGATCGACAACGAAATTGTTGGTAAGCCGCGCAATCATATTCACTGTAAATATATACTATCAAAGTTATCAGGCAGGACGCATTCAGTGCTGACTTGTTTGGCACTTCGCTTTGAAGGCCAAACTCACCTAGACTTATCTGTCAATCAGGTTAGCTTTCGGGTGATCGACGAGGCTGAAATGGACGCTTACTGCTCCAGTAAGGAACCACTTGATAAAGCAGGTGCTTATGCGATCCAAGGTAAAGCCGCTATTTTTGTCAAAAAACTAGAAGGAAGTTATTCATCTGTCATGGGCTTGCCCTTATTTGAGACAGCCAAAATTTTGAAACAAGCCGGCATCACGGTACTCTAGGAATGGAGGTATAAGCATGATAATTAGCGAAGAAATACTCATCAATATTACGCCGCAGGAAACCCGTGTTGCGATAGTCGAAAATGGTGTTTTGCAGGAGATGTGCATCGAGAGAGAAGGTAATCGAGGCATAGTAGGCAATATTTACAACGGTAAGGTTAATCGCGTATTACCTGGAATGGAAGCCGCGTTTGTTGACATTGGATTAGACAAAGCTGGATTTTTGCATGTCTCAGATATTCATAGCAAGACTGAAGTAGACGCCGATACGCCCCAACTTGCTATCAACGAATTATTGCGTGAAGGCCAAGCATTAATGGTGCAAGTTGTTAAGGACCCTATGGGTACTAAGGGCGCGCGCTTGACAACCAGCATTTCGGTTCCATCTCGGTATTTGGTTTATATGCCAAATTCGTCAATGATTGGTATTTCGGTCAAAATTGAAGATGAAGCTGAACGCGAACGCTTAAGGGCCTTACTTGGTGAGTTTTTAAATGACAATCGAAAGGGTGGTTGTATTGTTCGTACCGCTGCAGTGGGTGTTGATGAAGAAGAGTTGCACCGTGACATTAACTTCTTGAGTAAGCTTTGGGATGAACTCGCTGAATCCGCTCGGGCAGTTAAACCGGGTACTTTGGTTCATGAAGATCTACCGCTATCGATACGGACGCTTCGTGACATGGTGGGCAAAGAGACCAGTGTCGTTAAGGTTGACTCAAGAGAGACTTATCAAAAAATGGTTAAGTTTGCTAGTCGTTACATACCTGACCTGCCAGCCAAAATAGAGCACTATCCCGGTGAACGCCCGCTTTTTGATTTATATAACGTCGACGATGAAATCCAAAGGGCGTTAGGGCGACAAGTAGGTTTAAAGTCGGGTGGTTATTTAATTATTGACCAAACTGAGGCAATGACCACTGTCGACATCAACACGGGAGCATTCGTTGGACATCACAACCTTGAGGAAACTATTTTCAAAACCAATATGGAAGCCTCGCAAGCAATAGCCAGACAACTTAGGTTACGCAATTTGGGCGGTATTATCATTATTGACTTCATTGATATGACTCATGAAGATCACCAAAGACAAGTGTTGAAATCCCTTGAAAAGCATTTAGCTAAAGACCATGCTAAAACTCAAGTATTCGACGTGTCTCCTCTGGGTTTAGTCGAAATGACTCGTAAGCGAACGCGTGAAAGTTTGGAGCACGTATTGTGTGAAACTTGTCGCACTTGTCATGGGCGTGGATCACACAAAACGACAGAGACCGTTTGTCATGAAATACTGAGAGAGATTTTACGAGAGGCTCGAATTTATGACGAAGCACAACAACTTTTAGTGATGGCAAACCAAGATGTTATCGACCGCTTATTGGATGAAGAAGCAGCGAGTTTGGCCGAACTTGAAACCTTTGTGAAAATACCGGTCAAACTACAAGTTGAGTCACATTTCTCTCCGGAAACTTACGATGTCGTGCCCGTGTAATTTCATTTCAATCATCACTCATTAATAAGGCCGACGCTGATATTAATGCAATCCATCATTCGCCTCATGGTTAAAATACTGTACTGGATACTGATAATATCTGCAGTGATGGTTGGTGCTTTGCGCCTGAGTATTCCCCATGTCCAATATTTTAAAAGTGATATTGAAAATTTACTCAAGCAAACTGAGCTGAAAGATTTAAGTTTTAGTCATGTTGAATTGGAGTGGGGTCTATTTGACCATCTGATCCATCTTCGTAACGTAACGTTAACAAAGGCTAATGACATTGACCCTGTTGTTGATCGATTGAGTTTAGAAATAAACTTGTGGAGTAGCTTGAAGCATCAATCACTGGTGATACATAAGATCGTTGCTGTGGTCGACGCGCTAACAATCAGTAAAGACCAAAACAAGCATTGGTGGTTAAGTGATATATCACTCAATGACTTGATACCCGCACAAAAAACACTGGGTAATGCAGTTCTGCTGAAGAATGATCGCCAACTTTGGTTAGATTTTTTTCAACGCATTGAGCTGGCCCCTCAAAAAGTTCATCTTGAAGTAAAACAAGTCACCATCAATGATGAAAAGGGGGCGCAGCAATACAAAATAGTTGGCACCGTATTAAAAATGCAGCGTCTCCATGGTGAGGTGCGAGCAACTCTAAATACAAACTTACAAAGCTTGGGCGGACAGCTAAGTATCCAAGCTATTATTAGTGATCAAAAAGGTGTGCTTTACTCTGAGCTAGAAGATTTGAATTTTAGTCCTCAGTTAGTCAGCTTATTCGATATTGACATTGCTGGGCTGCAGCAAGCTAAAGTCACCAACGCCAAAGTATGGTTAAACCTTGATTCTGAGAAACAGCCGGTTATTCGAACTAATTTTTCTATCGACAATGGACAATATCAAGGTGTTGAAACTTCAAACGCTGAGCCACAAAAATTTTCCTTTGATACTCGTCTGAGTATTCAGCCTTTGCAAAAAGATTGGCGCATCATTGGGCAAGTGAATGGACTCGTCTTGAATGAAACCCCTACTTCTGGTTTTGAAACACAACTGAACCTGTCAAATATTGAGAATAAAATGAACCTGTCAGGTTGGATAAAAAGTCTCGACCTATCGATAGTAACCTTACTAGGCGACAACATATTAAGTGATGGTGTTCCACAAAAAGTATTGAGCAATGTGACATCAGGCAAATTGGATAATACCTGGTTTAACCTGGACCCTACTAATCTTCAAAGCTTATCCTTAACGTCGCAACTCAACCATTTAGTCAGTAACCCTGTTGCCGGAGTGCCTGGTTTTAATGATTTATCGGCGTCACTGATAATAGGTAACCAAAACCTAATGTTTAAATCAACAGGTCGCCAATTAACGTTAGACTTTGAAGACAGCTTTAGAGCGCCTATTGAAGTTGACCGTTACACCTTTAAGGCTAGTGCAAGCCTTGATGAAGCGGGTGTTCATATTTCTGTTCCTAAATTTGAGTTGAGTAATAGTGATATCAGTCTGACAGGCCGCTTGTTGTTAGACTTTGATCAGGGGGATGCACCATTTATGTATCTTAGAGCCAGTTTTGATCAAGCGAATGCAGCCAGTAAATCTAAATATTTACCTGTAAAACTTCTCCCAAAAAAAGTGATTAGATGGCTTGACGAGAGTATAAAAGATGCAGAAATTTCAGCGGGAAATGTGTTGTATCACGGGCGCTTGAAAACAATTCGAACCTTGGATAACGAAAGTTCGGGCGGGTTTCATGTTGATTTTCAGATGAATAATGCGACCTTCATGTTTAACCCCAACTGGGCAACAATGAAAAAGGTTAAAAGTACAATTACATTCAATAATTTTAACTTTATGGCGGATATATCAAGCGCTAATTTTAGCCAGATTGATGATGTACATGGACAAGTAATAATCCCCGACCTGACTAAGCCAATAATTAATTTAAATCTCCATGCTAATACCCAAGTTAGCAGTGCACTCCCAACTTGGCTTTCAATGCCCACTTCGAAGAGTTTTCGACCGGCTTTTAGTCAGCTTGAAAATATGAGTGGGCAGGTTGAAATTAATACAGGCTTGGTTATGCCATTATCAAAAGTTTCAAACAGTATAATAAATGTTGGCTTGTCATTTAAAAACGCTGGTGTCAATTCAGCTGTCTGGGATTTTGAATTACAACAGTTAAATGGTGATTTGCTTATCACTCAAAATCAGATTTTTGGTAAAGATATCAAAGCGAATTTCTTTGATGATCCAATAACCATTAACGTTAATAGAGATCAGATAAAGAATAAAACATTAATTCAGGCTGATGGTTTGATAAAAACTCAAAAAATAATGAGTTTACTACCGGCCTATCTATCAAAAGGTGTTAGCGGTAAAAGTGACTGGCAAGTCCAGTTTGCTATCGATCATAAACAGGCCAATGATGGCGAGCCTTCATTTAGTATTAACAGTCAGAGTAACCTTAAGAGTACGAAAATCGAACTACCTAAACCCTTTTTCAAACCAGCAAATATTTCACAAAAAACAACGATAGCGATAGATATTGATAGCAATAAGTTGATTGATTTTGACTTTCGCTATGGTCCAAATATAGCAGTGCGTGGTGACCTTGGAATAATTGAAGGCAATGCTAAGTATCAATTAAAATCGATGGATGTCGCCCTCTCAACGCCATTTCGTCCCATTGTTGCAAATTCTGGTGTTAGGTTATATGGCTTTTTACCGACACTATCGATTGATGATTGGATTGAATGGCATCAAACTGAAATTGGACAATTTGATACCAAGCCTAAAACAGATTCAAATCAAAGTGAATGGGACGTCATTCAGTTTGTAGACTTACAGCTACAATCGGCCAGAGTTAAGGATCAGCAGTGGAGTGATGTTGATTTTTTCATGATGCAGGAAGTGGACGAATTTTTGATCGACATTAAATCCTCCCATCTCAGCGGTAAAATAACAATACCGAAACAGGCTTCTTCAGGAAAGTCGATTACCGCTGATCTTAAGCATGTTAAATTTGAATCTCAGGAATCATCTGAGAGCGAGTCAACCCTTCTTCCGGGCGACTTTTATAGCCTTAAGCTTATGAGCAAGCTGGCAAAATATGATGACTATGCTGTTGAAAACTTACGAATAGAAACACGGCGAGATAATAATAAACTGGTTATTCAAAAATTTGATTTTCAGCAGGATAAGATCTTTCTTCATGGCAAAGGTTTATGGGAATATGAAGCGACTAATCAGCAGCATATAACTAGTCTTAATTTTGAGCTCAAAGGGTCGAAATTTGGTCAAACAATGGTTAATCTCGGTTTAGGAAACTCGATTGATGATGGTAATATTGAGCTGAACAGCCACTTCACTTGGTCAAATAGTTTGCTTAATTTTGACTGGGATAGTTTGACTGGTAACGCTAATTTTATTCTAAAAGACGGTGTTTTAAAAAATGTTGAGCCTGGGTCTGGACGATTAATTGGGCTACTTAGCCTGAACGCCTTACCTCGGCGTTTATTGCTCGGCTTTAGTGACGTTTTGGCTAAGGGTTTAGAGTTTGATAAAATTTCAGGTAGCTATATTATCGATGGCGAAAATCTCATTACCAATGACACCTATATGGATAGCACCTCGGCTAAAGTGCTGGTGACAGGCTCAACTGGATTAAGAAGTCAGATTTATGATCAGAAAATGTTTATCACCCCAAAGGTTCGGCAAACCTTACCCTTATTAGGCGGCATTATCGCAGGGGCTGGTGTAGGCTGGGGTTTATTGCTGTTGGAAAAAGTGTTTAAAAGTGCTATTGATAAAACAGTTGAAATAAAATATTTAATCAAAGGTACTTGGGATGACCCTAAAATTATCCTAATGGATAAGCCAAAACTGAACTGGAAACAATAAAGTATGAACAATAGAATTGCTCTACTGGTACTACTACTATTTGTGTCGTTACCGTCTTTTGCAAACTCTCTGCGTATATTCACTCTGAGTGCAGACGAATGGGCACAACCTCGCTCAGGTTCGGCCATTACCCAATTTAGTGCGGTTCGTTCAGCAATATCTTATTGGGAAAGGGGCATCGATTCAGCTATATTGATCCGCTATCCAGGTGAGGACAGTGGCGAAATTTGGGCGACAGAACTAAGAGATTGGATGATTTCTCTGGGAATTCCATCCGATTATTTACAGTTAGTGCCAGGTAGTCAGGCCGCAGATGAAATCAAATTGATCGTTGGTCAACGCGACGAACTGAAATAAATTTTAGGTATTAAAGAGGTAACCCTATGTCGTCAATCCTGCAACAGGTAACGAATCAAATACTGGATCCAACGGGTCTAAGCATTAATCAACTCAATGGTTTCCTTGACGGGCTACAAAGTCAGCACATCGACGCTGGTGATCTATACTTTCAAATCAGTCAACAAGAATCTTGGGTAATGGATGCTGGTATTATTCGTGAGGGCTCCTTTAATATAGAAAAGGGAGTGGGTATCCGGGCAATGTCAGGTGAAAAAACGGGCTTTGCCTATTGTGACGATTTACAAGCCAACGCTATTGAAAAAGCGGTTAAAAATGCGCGTGCTATTGCGAGTCATGGGCAAAACCGAGAGACACAGGTAGCACTTAATTCCAATACTTTTAATGAGCTTTACCTCAACGCTAATCCTGTCGATGGTCGCCATGCTGATGATAAAGTCGACTTGCTGAAAAAGCTCGACATCTACACACGTTCACTTGATAGTCGAATCGAACAAGTCATTATTTCTTTATCGGGTGGTATCGACCACATCCTGATTGCAGCAACTGACAATACTTTAGCGGCTGATATACGACCGCTAGTGAGACTCAACGTCACTGTGTTATTGGAAGACAACGGTCGGCGGGAGCAGGGTTCGTCTGGCGGTGGTGGCAGACATAGCTACGATACATTTTTTGATCTTGAAGTTTCTTATGAGTTCGCAAGAGATGCGGTGCGCCAAGCTTCTGTAAACCTTGAGTCAGTTGCAACACCGGCTGGAAGCATGCCTGTAGTATTGGGACCGGGTTGGCCAGGAGTATTACTTCACGAAGCAGTTGGGCATGGACTTGAAGGTGATTTTAACCGCAAAGGAACCTCTGCTTTTAGTAACCGAATTGGAGAAAAGGTGGCTTCATCTCTGTGTACTATAGTTGATGATGGCACACTGGAAAACAGGCGTGGATCACTCAGTGTTGATGATGAGGGTGTTCCAGCAGAGTGCACTACTCTAATTGAAAATGGTGTATTAAAAGGATACATGCAGGACAAGATGAATGCGCGGCTTATGGGGGTCAATTCCACATCTAATGGTCGGCGCCAATCTTTTGCTCATCTACCCATGCCGCGTATGACCAATACTTATATGTTAGCTGGCGAGAGTGACCCGCAGGACATTATTAGTTCAGTCAAAAAAGGGTTATATGCCGTCAACTTTGGTGGTGGTCAAGTTGATATTACTTCGGGTCGGTTTGTATTTTCGTTGTCAGAAGCCTATTTGATTGAAAACGGTAAAATTGGAGCGCCGGTCAAAGGAGCAACACTGATCGGTTCAGGCCCAGAAGTCATGGGAAAAATATCAATGCTGGGCAATGATCTTGGACTGGATCGGGGTGTCGGTGTCTGTGGTAAAGAAGGTCAGTCTTTGCCTGTTGGGGTTGGTCAACCCAGTTTGAAAATAGATGAAATTACGGTAGGTGGTACTGATGGATAACAGTAAGCCCTAAACATATAATTATGTTTGCCAAAATGAGTTTAAATTAAAAGGTCTGGTCAGTGATATGGTCGTGTTTTTTTAAACAGGGCAAACTACTGATAAGATCGCTACCTTATGACCTCTTTAAACTAGAATACATCAAGCTAAAAACTCAATAGTAATTTGTAGTGTAATTTAGACGACAACTGTAGGGCGTTAGTGAATTCAATGTTCCTATCAGCATTGTCTTTATCGCAGCATCTTATGAAAACTAGAATGTAGGCACTGAATGTTTGAAAGTATTCAGTATCTTGACTGAGTTAATTTTTAATTTCGATTATAAAAGTCGAATGAGTTTTAACTATAATTAATCATCACAACCACTAGGAAAAGAAAAATGCCACAAGCCAACGCACGTCACATACTGGTTTCAACTGAAGACCAGTGCAATGACTTAAAAACACAAATTATCGATGGTGCCGACTTTACCGCAATTGCGGCAGAACATTCTAGTTGCCCATCAGGCAAGCAAGGTGGTGATTTGGGTAGTTTCAGCCCGGGTCAAATGGTTCAAGAATTTGACACTGTAGTTTTTAATGATGCGGTTGGCGAGGTCCATGGCCCCGTTAAAACTCAATTTGGGTATCATTTGATCGAAATCACGTCACGTAGTGAATAAATAAAAAATGATAGGATCAAGTCAAAATTTCAGGACTTGATCCAAATTGGTCTGTAGATTTTTACTGCAACTAAACACTGGCTATTCTTAAAACAAGCCAGTGTTTAGTTGAATGTCGTACTAAGTGCTAGTCCCAATGGAGAGCCAGCGCGGCAATCAATGAAAGATCTGCAGCAACATTATTTATTGTTGCCACGCTCAATTTCACATACCTCGCAACGAACGCTGCCGGTCAATAATTTTGATATTCTTGACCGATGTTTGGCAAAAAATAAGTAGACCCAATGCGACACTGGCTTAATTATTGGCCAGCGTAACGCAGCAACCCAATGTCGCTTGCCAACTAATGACCATGCCGCATAGGTTACATCTAAGGCGTAAATCATGTCGCCATTTGCGAGCTGTCCGTGAAGAATTTGATCAGCACGGACTGGATCAATATGTGGAAATCGTTCAGAAAAACCTTCAGAGAGAATGTCTTGTAGTGAAATTTTTTGTTCACTGTCGAGTTTCGATAAGTGTTTCATTTCAGAGACGCAAAGTGGGCAGCCTCCATCATAAAATATAGTCAGTTCAGTCATTTTGAAATTTCTCTAAAATCGTTGCAACGGCAAAGGGTGCTAAAAGCACATTATTCGTATGGTTAGTTAACCCATCATGATTAAACATTGTTGTTCATTGATGATTTTTTGAGCTAAGTTTTATCTGAATTGCAACGAATATTCAAGCAGCAACCACATTGCAATATTAATCATCAGCCGACTCACTAGTTACTTGCCCTGCACCAGTTTTTTTAAACAGCTAACCCATAGTGGGTGGTCGTTCAAACTTTCTACTAACTGAACATTCTCACCACCATTGTCAGTAAAAATCTCTTGGTATTCGTCGCCTATTTCGATTACCGTTTCGAGGCAATCGGAGGTAAACGCGGGTGAGAATACGAGTAGATTTTTAGCCCCTTTCTTTGCCCACGACTCCACTACTTTGTCTGAAAAAGGCTCTAACCAGTTCTTGTCGAGGCGTGATTGAAAGCAAACAGTGTAATCAGATTCAGTTAGTCCCAATTTTTCTGCCAATAGACGCGTTGTCGCAAAACAGCTAGCTTTATAGCAATATTGGTTCTCTGCAGTGATTTCATGGTGACAGTCTCGGTCTGTGCACAGCCCATCTTCATAGACCTTGTCAACATGACGGGTGGGCAGACCGTGGTATGAAAAAAGCACGTGATCATAATCTGCCAACTTATATTGGCTTGCTCGGTCGATAATCGCGTCAATCAAATCGGGGTGGTCGTAATACTGGCTAATAAATTTAAGTTCTGGAATTGCCCACCATTGACTGATTTCATTCATCACCATTTCCAACGCCGACCCAGTTGACGCTGAGGCATATTGTGGAAACATAGGCAGTACTACGATGCGAGAATAATTGAGCTTTTTCATTTGATCTAACACATCTGGGATGCTCGGATTTTTGTAGCGCATCGCAAGGTGGACTGTGTAATCCTCACCCAGAGCGTCGTCTAACATTTGGCTTACTTTGTTACTGTTATAGAGCAAAGGAGAACCGTTTTCAGTCCAAAGCTGTTGGTACAGTTTGGCTGATTTTGGGGCTCGGAAAGGTACAATAATTAGGTTGACCAGTATCTTACGCAATAGCCAAGGTAAATCGATGACCCGTGGATCATTTAGGAACTGAAAAAGGTAAGATCTTACATCAGTCGTCGATGGGCTGTCTGGAGTGCCCAAATTGATTAATAGTACGCCTGTTTTATTTTTCATTATTAAGGATTGCTTGTTGAGTACAGGTTTAGGAAGTCGAAAAAATATAGTGATTCAAAATTAAAAAATTATTTTAAATTCAACAACTAGTACGGTTTAATCTTTAAAACAGATCATCTTCAAGTTGATAAAAGTTTAAACGGCTGAAGTCGCTGCCGCTACTTGCCATGCAAAACGAAGCGTTGATGTGGCCAATCTCAGTTAACAGAAACACCAGTGATTTCAACTCCTGACTCACCATTTTGAAGCGTCAAAATGCCCAAAAAATGACCCGCATACTTTGTGCTTGTTACTCGCCATAAAATACTAATGCCATTTTCGCGGTGGATTGAATCGATAAACTCATAGTCGTCGGCGATGTGGGTGATTAATGGAAAATCGATACAGCTCTGCCGAAAATGTTCTTCTGATAATTTACCGCGCAAATCACTCGAAAAACCGCGAGAAAATCGTGCGTAATCTTCGTTGCGTGAAGATTCAATAATGTTCTTCCAGATCGGTAGAGCGACTGATTTAAGTTGTTCTTTTTCGAGTTCATTTGGAGTTGGCATATTTTTCTATGAGTTAAGGTTTATTGGGGTAAAAGGTCTTTATCTTGCTTATCTGAGGTGAACCTTTGCTTCACGTCTTCATAAACTGACAACATGGCTGGTATTACTAGTAAGATTAACACTGTGGCGAAGGCAAGGCCAAATGCTATCGACACTGCCATTGGAATTAGAAACTGAGCTTGGCGTGAAGTCTCAAATAATAATGGTGTTAGTCCTGCAATTGTAGTGAGCGATGTTAGCAATACGGCGCGTAGTCGTTGGCAGGCGGCTTCTTCAAGTGCCTTATAGATTGGGACGCCTGTTTTTCTGATTTGTTGATAAAACATAACTAGAATAATAGAGTCGTTGACGACAATACCTGATAATCCAAAAAAACCGAACAGTGACAAGATGGTCATGTTCATATCCATGATCCAGTGGCCAAGCACAGCGCCAGTTAAGCCCAGGGGGATGGTGATCATCACCAGTAGTGGCCACCCATAGGATGAAAACACCCATGCTAGAACCAGATACATCAACATTAGAGCAATCAACGCACCAAGTTTCATATCGGAGAAAGTTTCTCTCTGGCTGGCTGAACTACCTTCAATACTAAAGTTTACGCCATATAGACTTGCCAGCGCTGGCAAAGCTGATGCTTGTAAGTCTTTTGAAATGTCGGTAATACTAATGACGGTTTCATTGACGTCAGCCGTTACCGCTGCTGACAATTTGCCGTTGAAATGGCGTAGTGATTCGAAGCCCTGATTTGAACCCCACTCGGCAACACTCTCGAGTGGAACGAAATTGCCGTTGGGTAGTTTGATGGGTAATTGAAGTAAACTGTTGAGATTACGTTGTTCGGTGCTTGGGAGCTGTAAACGCACTTCAACTTCATCAGCCCCTTGCTGGAAGCGTTGCAAGATGATGCCATCATAAGCGGCTCTTAATTGTCGACCAAGGTCAGTAATGGATAAGCCGAGTGCTTCACCAGCAGGGCTGAGTGAGTAGATTAGTTGTTCTCGGCCATAGGGCAAATCGTCATCAATAGCGCTAACACCCGGGATGCTGGCCAATGCTTCCTGCAAATCCAATGAGGCTGATTTGAGCAGCTTTGGTGAGGCACCCGTTAGTCGAATATTCAGATCTCGTCGAGCGGGCCCAACTCGGCGTGATGAAATGGCAAAGCTTTCAATGCCGGAGGGCAGGGTGACTCTGTCACGCCAGTTTTTTATAAAATCGACATTTTCCGTTTGTCGGTTTTCAGAACTGACAAGCTCTACATAGACTGATCCTACTCGCTCACCTTTGATAGCGCGACCACGACCAGAGGTACGTGCATGTGACGTGTAATAAGTTTCTACGACGGTTTCATCGTAAGACATTATAGTGTTTCTTAATTCATTTTCAGTCTGCAGTAAGAATTTGTCGACCACTTCATGGGAGGTGCCTGCGACAAACCGGACATTGGCATAAACCGTGGTTGATTCTGGAGATGGAAAGAACTGCCATCCCGTTTTTCCACCCAAAAATAAACCCGCTGCAAAAATTAAAAAACCAAACGCGAGGGCAATAGTTGTCCAACGGAACTCGATTGCTGCGTGCACCAAAGGTCGAAACAAGTTGTCTCTGAAACGATCAAAGCCATTGGTGAGTTTTGCCCGCAGCTTTGATTCTGATTGTCTCT
>Ga0307997_10001018_pt1 | contig 13068 bp, 13 predicted proteins | sample Davwhametageno36_FD_203165 | JGI IMG/M metagenome (GOLD analysis project Ga0307997, IMG submission 203165) | Marine microbial communities from Davis Island wharf, Antarctic Ocean - #36 | ecosystem: Environmental > Aquatic > Marine > Unclassified | place: Antarctic Ocean: Davis Island wharf... | reverse complement strand
GGATCCGGCTAGTGTACCCACACTTTTAGAGAAAAACCCAACTCCCACGCAGCCAGAACCCGCTGCATTGCCGCCGCCCGTATCCGCCAATTTTGATATATCCGCCGAGGATCACCCCATAGCGCGCTCTATCCCTTTGGAACGTATCGTTCTAATGACATCTTTACGTCCAAAAGATCGTCCCAAAAGTATAGGTTTGAGATATTCTGCGCGCTGGTTGCGTAGCCTTGATGCCCCCAAACGCGACAAGCAATGGGCCTGTCTGGCGGAAGCCCTCTATTTTGAGGCGCGTGGGGAATTAGTCAAAGGTCAATTCGGCGTGGCGGAGGTGATTCTTAACCGTGTGGCCAGTCCTGAATACCCCAACAGCATCTGCAGGGTGGTGAACCAAGGCACGGGCCGCAAGCATGCCTGCCAATTCAGCTATACCTGTGACGGCAAGCCTGAGAAAATCGTAAATGGTGCGGCTTATGATCAGGTGGGCCGGGTTGCTCGGGTGATGATGGATGGCGGTACGCGGAGATTGACCGAGGGTGCCACCTATTATCACACAAAATCGGTTCGCCCGTCTTGGGCGCGCCGATTTGAGCATACTGCTACAATCGGCGTGCACAAATTCTACAAACCCGTTAGACGCGTTGCTAAGAAGTAATTTCGCGCCTGCGCTCACTCTGGTGATGGCAGGGCGGGGGGCAGTGATATGATCGATGATCTCAACCATGCTTTCGCGCATCCTTTGACGCGCTCGGAGGTCACAGCAATAGATCCATGTGACAGGATATCTGTACGTGATCACATTATAACTGTCGAAATCGGGGCATTTCAGGCCGAACGTGGCACGACTCAGCGCATTCGCTTTGATGTTGTCGTTGAAGTCCAACCCTTGAGCGACGAAATTGAAGACGATGTTGATCGGATTTTGTCCTACGATCGCGTCACCGAAGCCATTGAGGCATCTCTGTCCGAGGAACGGCTTAATTTGTTGGAAACCTTGGCGGAACGGGTGGCAGATCGCATTCTTTTAGCTCCACAGGCGCAACGAGTTTTTGTGCGAATTGAAAAAATTGACCGTGGCCCAGGCAATTTGGGCGTGGAGATTGTCAGAGCACGGACACGGGCTTTGGATGCTGGGCTGCGCAGATTGGAAGATACACCGCACCCCATCGTGTTGTTTCTGGCCAATTCTGTGGTATCTGGCGATAGTCTTTCGGATTGGATTGCAGCCGCTGAGACCAATGACCGCCCGGTGATCATCTGTGTCGACACTCCGCAAACCGCTCCACCGCAAGTACTTCAACATAAAATGGTGCAACGCCGGATTGATTTGCTAGCGATTGAACAAAATGCTTGGGTGTTGGCCAGCCATGATGACCGCTGTGTGGTTGTTGGTTCCAAGACTGAGCTGGATTGGGGTATGCGCCATGACCAGATCAGTGTTTGGGCCCCGTCAAAGATTGTTTTGGATGCGGTCGATGGGCCGCCGACACATATGGTAGATATGCCTGCTCTGGTGGAATGGTTCGCCAAAGAAATGCAGGCGGTGCAGGTCGTATTTGTCGGTGCCGCACCCACGGGTGAATTGGCCAGTGCCCGAGAAGCGCAGGTCGATCAGGCTCAACTATGACGCACTACTACCGACCTTTGATTGAAGAGCGGGGCCAGTTTTTACTGGCGGGTGGTTGGTGCCGCTTTTCTCAGATCGAAATTTTGGAGCGGGGAACAGAGCCTCGTGTTTGCATGGCTGTCGATATCCCTGAAGAAGCTTTGCTGCGCCTGACAGTCCCCCGGCCGGATTTGGGTACTGATGGGATGTCTCGCCCGCAGGTCATGGGTATTGTCAACGCGACACCGGATAGCTTCTCTGACGGTGGTCAGTTTGACATCCTTGCCGCTGCTATGGCCCATGCGCAAACTATGCAACGTGACGGGGCCGATATCATCGACATTGGTGGAGAAAGCACGCGGCCAGGGGCAAATTATGTGGATGTAGCCGATGAAATTACTCGCACAGTCCCTGCCGTGACTGGCTTGCGGCAAGAGATTGCCCTGCCATTGTCTATCGATACAAGAAAGGCTGGCGTGGCCGAAGCTGCTGTGGCGGCAGGTGCTGATTGGATCAATGATGTTTCTGCTTTGAGCTTTGACGAAAATATGGCCAGGCTGGTTGCGCGGTCGGGCGCGCCTATTTGTTTGATGCATGCGCCGAGTGATCCCAAGACCATGCAGCAGCATACAACGTACGACGATGTGCTGCTGGACGTCTATGACTACCTTGCAACGCGAATTGAATTTGCTTTAGGTAATACGATTGCACGCGAAAAAATTATTGTGGATCCGGGGATTGGCTTCGGTAAAACCTTAGAACATAATTTGGTATTGTTGCGTGGGTTGGCTCTGTTCCATGGGCTTGGTTGCCCTATCTTGTTGGGCGCGTCGCGCAAGCGCTTCATTGGTATAATTTCTGGTGTTGAGCAGGCAGAAGACCGTATGCCGGGATCTGTGGCTGTGGCCTTGGCTGCGGTGGCGCAGGGCGCTCAAATCATCCGCGCGCACGACGTGTTGCCAACGGTCCAAGCGCTTAAGCTTTGGGCGGCTGTCCGTGGCTGAAAATTGAACGGAGAACTCCTTCTTGGATGATTGCCACGCCTAGCAAGATCAAGGCCAGTGCCACAAACAAGGTGGCCGGTAGAGTTTCTCCTAAAAATAAGCTGCCAAAGAGGACAGACCAAACGGGTACTTGATAGTTTGTAAGGGTCATAAAAGAGGGCCCGGCGCTGCGGATAACTGCTACTTTGATGATAAAGGCAAGCGCAGTAGGGATCAGTCCGAGGTAGAGTATAGCAAATAAACCGGTGGTGCTTGGCATGGGAGGCCAGCCGTCGACCACCAAGGCAATTGGCACCAAAATCAAAGCCGCCATGATTAACGAGGCGGTGGACAGGGCCAGCTCATTCACTGGTGGGCATTGGCGCGTGGCGATAGAGCCGCAGGCATAGCAAAAGGCTGCCGCAACACAGGCAAAGCGGGCTGTGGCCTCAAGGGGACCTTCCGCAAGGCCCAAGCCACTAGTGCCGATCAGCAAAATAGCTCCAAGAAATCCAACGCTAAACCCGATGATCTTGCGCATATAGACCCGTTCATCGGGCACCAAGAAATGGGCCAATGGCAAAACAAAAATAGGCAAAGCCGCCATTGTCATCCCAGCAAAAGCTGAAGGCACATGCTGTTGGCCCCAGCTGAGCAAGGCAAAGGGGATTGCGCTGGACAGAAGGCCAACCAAAATCACAAATCGCCAAAGCCGAGCATCGGTGAGCGACGGCAGTGCAACCCCGCGCCATTGCATTAGGATATAAAGTGACAGTGCGCCAATGGTGATCCGCCCCGCAGCTAGGGACAGCGGCGCAAAATCACGCAGCGCGACCCGCACAACCATAAACGCCCCGCCCCAAATTAGCGCGATGAAGGCAATGCGGAGCCAGTTGATCAATCCAGGAGATGTCATGCGCGTGCTTTCATGTGGGGCAAATAGAAAAGGGCACGGCCATTATAGCCGCGCCAGTCTGCCTAGAATAAGCCAAAGCCCATCACAAGCTTAGTTTTTAGTTTTATCAACCATTTTCCCAGCGGAAATCCAAGGCATCATGCCGCGTAGTTTTTCGCCTGTGGCTTCGATTTGGTGCTCGTCATTGATGCGACGTGTGGCTTTGAAAGAGGGTTGACCCACTGCATTTTCGAGCATGAAGTCACGCACGAATTTGCCGTTTTGGATGTCGGTCAGAACCGCTTTCATTTTGGCTTTGGTCTCATCGTAAGGCAAGATCCGTGGGCCAGACACATATTCACCATACTCGGCAGTGTTTGAGATCGAGTAGTTCATGTTGGCGATACCGCCTTCATAGATCAGATCGACGATCAATTTGACTTCGTGCAGGCATTCGAAATAGGCCATTTCTGGCGCGTAGCCAGCTTCAACCAGAGTTTCAAAGCCCATTCGGATAAGCTCAACCAATCCGCCACAGAGAACCGCTTGCTCACCAAAGAGGTCAGTTTCGCATTCTTCACGGAAGTTGGTTTCAATAATGCCAGAACGACCACCACCGATGGCGGAGCAATAGGACAGGCCGATTTCCAGCGCTTTTCCGGATGCGTCGTTGTCTACGGCAACAAGGCAAGGCACGCCACCGCCTTTGGTGTATTCGCCGCGCACAGTGTGACCCGGGCCTTTTGGCGCCATCATGATCACGTCGATACCCGCTTTTGGCTCGATTAAGCCAAAGTGAACATTCAAGCCGTGTGCAAATGCGATTGCAGCACCCTCACGGATGTTGCCATGCACGTATTTTTTGTAGGTTTCAGCCTGCAATTCGTCTGGCATTGTGAACATGATCACGTCTGCCCAAGCCGCGGCTTCTGCAATGCCCATAGTCTTCAGGCCTTCGCCTTCAGCTTTTACAATCGAGGTAGAGCCCTCGCGCAAAGCCACAACCAAATTTTTGGCGCCGCTATCACGCAGGTTCAATGCGTGGGCGTGGCCTTGGCTGCCGTAGCCCAAGATCGCTACTTTTTTTTCTTTGATAAGATTTACATCGCAATCGCGATCATAATAAACGCGCATTTTGGCGTCCTTTCATGGTTGTTGTCCTACCCTGTTTCTATCAGCCCTTATAAGATAAGATTAGAGTAAATTTACTTATATTTAGAAAGGTATTAGAAATTTGTATTCTAATATAGATTGTATTATAATATATTTATGCTTGATAATCTTGATCGGCGCATTCTGCGCTTTCTCCAATCTGACCCTGCGGCTCCCATGGCGGAGGTGGCGGAGCGCTGCCAATCGCAACCCGCCACCGTGGCGCGTCGCTTAGAGCGATTGAAGGCGCAGGGCATTTTGCGCGGGCAATATGCCGTGATTGACTGGGCAGTTTTGGGCTATGCGGTAGAGGTGAGCCTTCGATTCACGCTGGATAAAACCAATGCTAAAGCTTTTGACGAATTTTTGATAGCGGCGCGCGAAATCCGGCAGGTGATTGCAATTCAAACGTTTTTGGGCCGTGTAGATGTACGCCTGTCGGTGATTGCCAGAGATATGGCTGACTACCAAAAGCTGTACCGCAATGAAATTTTAAACCTTCCGCATATCTTGGAACTGGAAGCCCTGATGCATGTGGCCACGCTGAAAACAGCGGAAGCCTTGCCGTTATGACGCCTTGGGATGATCTTGATTTTGCGCTGTTGCGGGCTCTGTCGCAAGATGCCACTCAATCTGCGGGTTCTTTGGGACGGTTCTTGGGCCTAAGCCAACCCGCGACTTGGCGGCGCATCAAGAGGTTGCAAGAGGCGGGTGTCTTGGCGGGCCGGCGGATCGATTTGGATGCAGAGGCACTTGGATTTGGGGTCACCGTCTTTCTTGGAGTCAAACTGGCCACCAAAGGGCGGGTGAGTTTGGAAGACTTTGAACGCGCGGTGACGGCTATCCCCGAAGTGCAAACGGTGCAGCATGTATTGGGCCTTTATGATTACCGGCTGCGGGTTGTGGCGCGGGATATTTCTGATTTTGAGCGGGTTTTGCGGCGTCGTATCATGGCATTGCCGGGCGTTGGGGATGTTGAGGCCAATGTGCTACTGAGTGAGGAACGCCTGAGCGGCCCTTTGTAAAACTGGTATGCTCCGCTCAGCATGCGAAAATAGACCGTACAGACCGAGACGAAAGAATTTATGTTGCGGTTAATGATATCGGAGTTTCCCAAATGCCCGGTTTGCTAAACACAGTCGATCCCGATGGCCTATTAGAATATTCAGTGGTTTTTACCGACCGGTCACTGAACCATATGAGCGCGAAATTCCAATGCGTGATGCGCGATATTTCGTCGATGCTCAAAGAGGTTTATGCTGCTGAAGCGGTGGCTTTGGTCCCCGGCGGCGGCACCTTTACGATGGAAGCTGTCGCACGGCAGATTGCGGTTGATAAGTGCGTGATGGTTCTGCGCAATGGATGGTTTTCCGTCCGTTGGTCGCAGATTTTTGAGGCAGGTGGAATTCCTGCAAGCGAAACAGTGATGAAGGCTCGGCGCACTGGCAATGATGCGAAAGCGTCCTTCGCCCCGGCCCCCATCGAAGAGGTGGTGGCCAAGATCTCTGCCGATCAACCGGATGTGGTCTTTGCCCCGCATGTGGAAACCTCCTCTGGAATGATATTGCCCGATGCCTATATCAAAGCGGTTGCAGATGCGGTGCACACTTATGGTGGGTTGTTCGTATTGGATTGTATCGCTTCTGGCTGTGCTTGGGTTGATATGCGCGCCACGGGCGTTGATCTTCTGATCTCTGCGCCGCAAAAAGGTTGGTCCGCCTCGCCTTCTGCGGGCATGGTGATGATGTCTGAGGCCGGAATGGCGGTAGTGAAAGCCAGCCAATCTAACAGTTTTGCTATGGATTTGGGTAAGTGGTTGTCCATAATGGAAGCCTATGAAAACGGCGGTCATGCCTATCATGCGACGATGCCAACTGACGCCCTCACTGCATTCCGCGATACGATGATTGAAACGAAAGCCTATGGGTTTGAGAAACTTGCAGCCGCGCAATGGGAGCAGGGCAATCGCGTTCGTGCGGCCTTGGCCGAGCGCGGTTTTGCGTCAGTGGCTGCCGATGGTTTTGGCGCGCCGGGAGTTGTAGTTAGCTTTGCTTCCAGCCCAGAAATGCAAACAGGCAAGCCCTTCGCAGCCTTAGGTCTGCACATTGCAGCGGGCGTGCCGCTGCAATGTGATGAAGGCCCGACCTATAGCAGTTTCCGTCTAGGATTGTTTGGCTTGGACAAACTCTATGATGTGGATGCCAGCGTGGCCCGATTGGAAAACGCCTTGGACCAAATTCTGGCCGCTTAACGCGTTCCCAGTCCAAGATGCATCAAAGCACGGCGAAGCGGAGTAATCCTGTGGATTACGTCCAACCCCAAAGCCCGCACGCGTGTGGCTGCCGGCCCCTCAGCCTTAGACGCGCGGTTCAATGCGCCAACGCCGATCACTCGTGACTGTGCAATGGGCCTGCGGGCCTGGTGATATTTTTTTAACATTGGAAGTTCGCCGATGCTGCTAGGGGATGCTTTCGCCAGCTCCAACAAGGCTTTGATATCGCCAAGGCTCAGGTTTAAACCCTGCGCCCCAATGGGGGGCACCACATGGGCAGCTTCAGAGATGAAGGCCGTCCGTTCACTATAAAAGCTACTGGCCAATTGGCTGATGATCGGCCAAGCCGTTCGGGCTGTGATTAGGCTGAGTGGCCCCAATACGCCCGCTGAACGAGCAGTTATCTCGACATTGAACTCATCCACAGACAAGGCTTGCATCGCTTGAATGTCCAAGATCTTATCCATCCAAACTACGGCCGAAGAGGGTTTGCACTCAAAGTCTGGCAGGGGCACAAGCGTGAAGGGCCCGCCACCTTTATGGACCTCGGTTGAGATATTGTCATGGGCCATGGCATGTGTCACAGCGAAGCTTAAGGCTAATTGGCCAAACTCTGAGCGTTTGGCTGCAATTCCGGCAGCTTTACGAATTGCGCTGTCGCGCCCATCGGCGGCAATCAACATCTTACAAGACACCAACCGCCCATCGCTTAGGGTGATACGGGCTTCGGTGCTACGGGTGTTTGTGGAGGTCGTGGACAGGCCGGGCTCGAAGACGACATTGGGAAGCGACGCAATCCGGCTCAACAGCCCATCACGCATATCCCAATTGCCAACATTCCAGCCAAACGGCGCATCCGAGATATCTGTAGCGTCAAAATCCTTTGAGACCAAATTCGGGCTCGCCGCATCAACAATCCGCATAACTTGAAGCGGTGCGTTGCGATTTGTGACCAAAGGCCAAACGCCAATCGCCTTTAGGAAGGCTTGTCCTGGTTGCAAATAGGCGGTGGTGCGCAGATCTGCGCCAGCGGCGTCACGGTTGGTAACGGGGTGCGTTGGGTCTACGCAGAGCACGTCGAACCCTGCATCGCCAAAAGCTACAGCAGCAACCAACCCGGCGATGCCACCACCTGAAATTACGATATCTTTATACTCTATCATTTAATGCTATTTAAGCCAGCAACCCGGTCTGAAAACCAAGCTGCGACCAAGTGTGACAAAAACGTTTCAAGATCAGAATGGGCCATGTCGATATAATCTGGAAAGATCAGGTCTGGAGAAATCAATACGGTTCTCATTCCCAATCCAGCGGGCACTTCCAAATTGCGGGGATCATCCTCGAACATCACAGCGCTATGGGGTGTTACATTCGCGCGGGCGAAGACCTCGTGAAAGGCCTCAGCACGGGGCTTTGGCCGGTAGCTGGCGTGCTCAATGCCATAGACAGACTCAAACTCTTGTTCCAATCCACGGGCTGCCAAAACGCGCCGGGCATAGGGTTCTGTGCCATTGGTATAAACAATTTTGCGACCGGGCAGTGTGGCGATTAATTCGGCCAAGGGGCGTGAGTGAGTAAGAACCGAAAAATCTATGTCATGTACATCGCTCAGGAACACATCTGGTGGCATAGCGTGCATTTCCATCATACCCGCTAGGGTTGTGCCATATCTGTGCCAATATCGCGCACGCAATAGGTCTGCATCCTCAAGGCTAACGCTCAGAAAATTAGCGACAAAAATCCGCATTTTCTCCTCAATTTGATCAAACAGCCGTACCTCAGGAGAATAGAGCGTGTTGTCGAGATCAAAGATCCAAGTGTTGATATGGCTGAATGTGTTAAAGTTCATAAGGCAGTGGTACCAAATGGCGCAGCAGGATCAATGGTGAAACGCTTGCTTGGGGGGGGCTGCTAGACCATAGTTCTGGGACTGGTCACTGAGGAGCCAATAATGTCGACACTCGCTACATCGCGGCCCACGCAACGAGACGCCTATGGGCTCATCTTGGAGGCCATTGACGTTGGCATATATAAGCCCGGCAGTCGCTTGGTGGAAAGCGAGCTGGCGGAGCGCTTCGGCGTATCGCGCACCCCAATTCGTGAGGCGCTTCAACGGTTGGAAACTCAAAGCCTGTTGACCCGTGACGGGCGCAGCTTGATCGTGGCATCTTTGGATCACAATCAATTGGCAGAGCTCTATGTGGTGCGCACAGAGCTTGAGGGTCTGGCCGCACGTTTGGCGGCGCAACATGCCTCTGTGGAAGAGGTCAATGTATTGCAACAGATGGTCGACGCGGATCGCATGCGGGTGTCTAATGCCGCGGCACTGGCGCGTTCAAATAAACGGTTCCATAAACAATTGCATTTGGCCTCCCATAATCGCTTTTTGGTGCAGCAACTGGATCTTGTTTACCGCTCGATGGCTCTCTTGGCGACGACATCCCTTGCGGTGGAGGGGCGCGGCCCGGTCGCATTGGACGAGCACCAAGCCATCGTGACAGCAATATCAGATCGGGATGGAGCTTTAGCCTATGAGGCGGTTAAGCAACATTTGAGCCAGGCCTTTGTGACCCGTCTGAAGCATGATGCGGGTGGGCAGTCTTGGTAGTATCGGAAATAGGATCCGCTTAAGAGACCCCATGGGCGGTCTTGTTATACTAAACTACTTGAGACGGGCAGGGTGACTTTGTAGCGTCTTTGGATGACGGTGAACCCATTGCAGATACGCCACGGCAGGAGACCCATGCGCAGGGCAGTCGCTGGGCCCAATTGCTGCAACAGCTCTGATTTCCTGGGATAGTCCTTGAGGGTGATATAGCCGTCGCCCAATCTATCAGCTTGGTTGGGTTGGGCCAATCAACCCGCGCGCACTTAAAATACCCGACCCGCTGGCGACATGGGGCTGGCCACTGTCCAATATAGTTAGCGCTTCGGCGACAAAAATATATCGATTTTCAATCAAAAATTCCAAAAGGGGTGGAGGATCAAAGCCGCTCACATCCCGTCCGACCGATCCCGATTGGGCACCGTTGATGTCCTGAATTTTAGAGATAATTTACCCCAAACCTTGGTCTTAATGCCCAAGTTGGGGGGGAGTTATTAAAGATACCTTAAAGTCTTACGCGGCGAGAGACTTTTGCATTTCGGCGGCAAATTTTTCAAACAAGTAAAAACTATCTTGTGGGCCTGGGCTGGCTTCTGGGTGATATTGCACCGAGAAGACTGGGCGGTCTGCCATACGAATACCACAGTTGGATCCGTCAAACAGGGACACATGGGTCTCAAGCACTCCCACAGGCAAAGACTGGCTGTCTACAGTGAAACCGTGGTTCATGGAGGTTATTTCAACCTTGTTGCTTTCCACATCTTTCACAGGGTGATTGGCGCCATGGTGACCATGATTCATTTTGACGGTTTTCGCACCAAGCGCCAGGGCTAGCATTTGATGGCCCAAGCAAATCCCAAAAACTGGGATGTTGGATTTTGCTAGGATGATTTGTATCATTGGCACTGCATAGCTGCCAGTGGCTGCCGGATCTCCGGGACCGTTAGACAAAAATACGCCATCAGGTTTATGCGTCAAAACTTCTTCGGCCGTAGCGGTGGCGGGTAATACAGTGACATCGCAGCCGACGGAGGCAAGACAGCGCAGAATATTGCGCTTGGCGCCGTAGTCTATCGCAACGACTTTATATTTTGGAGCTTCTTCGGTGACATAGCCATCAGGCCAGGCCCAACGCTTTTCATTCCATTTGTAAGATTGTGTGCAGCTCACATCTTTCGCGAGATCTAGCCCCTCTAGCCCGGCGAAGGCCTGCGCCTGCGCCAGCAAGTCTTTCAGGTCAAACTCACCCTCAGGGTTATGACACAGCGCAACATGTGGCGCGCCCTTTTGCCGGATGGCGCGGGTCAAGCGTCGGGTGTCGATGCCGCCAATAGCGATGCGTCCAAGCGCGGTCAGCCAAAGTGCGATTTTCTCATGCGCCCGCCAGCTGGATGGGTCTGTCGGGTCCCATTTCACCACCATGCCCGCCGCAAAAGGATCTGCGGTCTCGTCATCTTCCGACGTGATACCGGTATTGCCGATATGTGGGAAGGTGAAGGTGACGATTTGGCCGGCATAGGATGGATCTGTCATGATCTCCTGATAGCCCGTCATAGCGGTGTTGAAACATAGCTCGGCGACGGTGGTTCCGATAGCGCCAAAGCCATAGCCGTAAAATATTGATCCGTCCGCAAGCACGAGGCAAGCAGTCGGTTTTTTGTTCGATGACATTGTCATGAAAATACCCCTGGAAGATTGCGGAGGTGGTAAAGTCAGAAGCGTCGCAGGTCAAGGGTACTGAGGCGCTCTTAGCGTTGTAAATTGATTGTTATGCCAGTATAGAGTATGACTTGAACAGTTCGAGGATAAACATAACATGAGTTTGCGGGATCGTTTGAGCATATCGCTGAAAGACGCGATGAGGGCCAAGGATGCAACGCGATTGATGACATTGCGTCTCATCAATGCTACCATCAAGGACCGTGACATTGATGCAAGGGCTGAGGGCAACGATACTGGGGTTTCTGATGACGATTTATTGGCGATTCTCAGCAAAATGGTCAAACAACGCCAAGAAAGCGCACGCGCCTATGAAGAGGGTGGACGGCTGGAATTGGCTGAAAAAGAACTGTCTGAGATTACCATCGTCGAAGAGTTCTTGCCGCGTCAATTGAGCGCTACAGAAACAGAGCAAGCCATTGCTGATGCCATTGCCAAATCTGGGGCTAATTCGATTCGCGATATGGGCAAAGTGATGGGTGTGCTCAAATCCAAATATACCGGCCAGCTGGATTTCGGAAAAGTCGGTGGTGTTGTGAAAGCGCAATTAAGTTAAGCCGTTGGCAGGTTGTTTGGCTTGCTAGCGTGTCAGCTTCGTTTAACCGCACTCAAAAAAGTGTCTTGAAGGTCTTGGGCCAATTCGGGGTGCGCTTGCTCTGATAAGAATGAACCAATTTCCACTGTGCGGCCCCCGCTGCGCATTGTGAGGTAATTTGGAACTGGTCCACCCGTTTGCTGCACTTCGACATCAACCCAATAAGGGTTGGCCTGCCAGACTTGGCAACTTCCATCGGGGTCTATTTGCCGTAGATGGACCTTGTCAATCCAAAGCTCCAACTCCTCACGCATAGTGCCGCTCCGCCAGCTGGCCTTTAATGCCACCCAGATGGCGATTAGAGCCGTTCCCAGGGCTGCAGCGATTATCCACATCACGCCATTATCCAAGAGCGCCAATATGGAAAGTGCCATGAGGGCCGCTGTGATCGACATAAAAAAGAAGCCCACAGAACTTAAGGCGTTATGTTCGGTGATGTGCAACTGCAACCCGGCGCGCCCGTTGGACTTTACGGCGTGCTGGGTGGCGTCAAGAGGGCTGGACCAGTGATAGGGCATGCGAAGACGTTAGACTGGAAAGTCCAAGCGTCCACTACGTTAAAATGTCATGCTGTTTAAGTATTTATGACCAAAAAAATGGCCCTAGAAGAACCAGGGCCATTTCAAGTTGTTTTTTACATCCACAATTTAGTGTGAGGAGCTTTTGTCCCAGTCTTCCTGTTTAGGCAGGATTTCGAAGGTGTGCTCTGGTGGCGGCGATGGGATGGTCCATTCCAAGGTATCGGCCCATTCGTTCCAAGGATTGTTTGCATTCACCTTGCGGCCCGCAAAGACAGCCCATAATACGATCCCGATGAACAAAAGGAATGAGGCGAAGGACAAAAATGCGCCCCAGCTTGACCAATAGTTCCAATAGGCGAAAGCTTCAGGATAATCGATATAACGACGCGGCATGCCTTGGCGCCCAAGGAAGTGCTGCGGGAAGAAGGTGATGTTTGTACCGATAAAGAACATCCAGAAGTGGATTTTACCGAGTGTTTCATTATACCATCGACCAGCCATTTTGGGCAGGTAGAAGTAGACACCGGCAAAGATACCAAAGGCCGCCGCAATCGCCATAACGTAGTGGAAGTGTGCAACCACATAATAGGTGTCATGATAGGCCCTGTCCACGGCAGCTTGAGACAAAACAATGCCTGTAACGCCACCAACGGTGAACATGAACACAAAACCAACCGCAAAGAGCATTGGTGTCTTGAACTCAATTGAGCCGCCCCACATGGT
>Ga0307997_10001013_pt1 | contig 13088 bp, 9 predicted proteins | sample Davwhametageno36_FD_203165 | JGI IMG/M metagenome (GOLD analysis project Ga0307997, IMG submission 203165) | Marine microbial communities from Davis Island wharf, Antarctic Ocean - #36 | ecosystem: Environmental > Aquatic > Marine > Unclassified | place: Antarctic Ocean: Davis Island wharf... | reverse complement strand
TCTGGGGATGCATTCATGTCGCCTTCTCAGCTAGAGGGCCATTGGATGGTTCGAGTGTCGATCGGTGTCGAATCCACTGAGCGTGAGCACGTGCAAAAATTATGGGCACTTATTCAAAAAACAGTGTCGACTTGCCTTAGCGCAAATTGATTTTAAAAAATATTGCCTAAATTACCAAACAATCATAATTTTGATAAGACATTACAAACGAAAAACGATACATTACGTTCTTTTAAAGACCACCAATGATTAAGTAGTAACTTATGGCTAAAATAACCTGGAAGACAGAAGACGGCAAAGAAATCAGTGCCGACGTCAAAGATGGCTTAAATTTAATGGAAGCCGCGATTGCAAACGATGTCCCTGATGTTGATGGGGATTGTGGCGGCTGTTTGTCTTGCGCCACTTGTCATGTATTTGTTGACGACGCTTGGCTTGAAAGAACAGGTGAAATCGACGACATTGAAGACACAATGTTGGAAATGACTGATGTAGAACGTCGCGACAATAGCCGTTTAAGCTGCCAACTAATTGCATCGCCTGAGTTAGATGGTTTGGTGCTTCACGTACCCGCACCCTAACCAGCAGCAGGATACCAACGGGTGCTTTATTGAAAAAGCCTAAAGCACCCTAATTCAGTCGCATCTCTAAAAATACATTTATATTTTCAAACATTAGGCCCTAGTATCTTTTATTATTACTAAATTTTAGAGTCAACAACATGCAAAAGCCAATCGTTATTGTTGGGGCCGGTCAGGCTGCCGCTTCTTTTGTTTCTCGTTATAAGGCACTTGCAAACAAAGGCATCGGAAATAACCAGCCTTTGGTTCTAATCGGTGAAGAGGCAGTGCCACCCTACCAACGCCCGCCGTTGTCCAAGGCTTATATGTCCGGAGACCTAGAGCGCGATCGTCTATTTATTCGTCCCGCACAATGGTACTCAGAGCAAAACATAACAACGCATTACAACACTCGTGTTAACTCGATTGACCCTCAACTAAAACAACTTAAAACGTCAGATGGCAAAATCATCGATTATGCCAAATTAGTGCTGTGCACTGGTTCTAGCCCAATGTCATTACCAGCCAGTATGGGGGGAGATCTTGCAGGTGTTTTTACGCTACGTAATATCGCAGATGTTGAAGCCATGGCACCTGAATTATTGCCAGGTCGCAAACTACTGATCGTCGGTGGTGGCTATATTGGTTTGGAGGCAGCGGCAGTCGCTCGCAAATTTGGCCTTAAAGTCACCGTCATTGAAATGGCTGAGCGTATTTTGCAACGAGTTGCCGCACCGCAAACATCCGACTTCTTCCGAGCCCTTCACCAGTTGCACAATGTCGATATTCGAGAATCAACCCAGTTAGTTAAATTGACCCAAGAAAACGGCAAATCGAACGGTCGAGTCAATGGCGCAGAATTAGCCAATGGTGGACGATTAGACGCCGACTTGGTACTCGTTGGTATTGGTGGTCGGCCCAATATAGAGCTCGCTGAAAAAGCAGGGCTGGACTGCGATAATGGCATTGCCGTTAATCAATCCTGCCAAACCTCAAACCCAGATATTTTTTCAGCGGGCGATTGCGCTAGCTTTATCCGTAATGAGCAGCGAACTCGACTCGAATCAGTTCAAAATGCGGCTGACCAAGGTGATCTAGTTGCCCGAGTTATTGCTGGTGAAGCCGTCAGTTACGATCCACTGCCTTGGTTTTGGTCGGATCAATATGATTGTAAATTACAAATTGCGGGTCTGAATATTGGTTATACCCAAACAGTCATTAGACCAGGATCAAAACCAGGCGGTCAATCAGTTTGGTATTACGCAGAAGATAAATTACTTGCAGTCGATGCCATGAATGATGCCCTGGCTTATGCCCTTGGGCGTAAAATGATTGGTGCAGGCTTACATCCCTCCCCTGATCAAATTGTCGATCCAGCCGTTGATTTGAAGGTATTATCAAAGAATTGAAATTAACCTTAAATAACCAATGGTCTTATCATTTTTTAATAGATTATCAGTGATTACTGTGTCAGTAGTTAATTTGGTTAATAATATACGTTGTTCGACCACTGGGTACTTCCACCATTACTTCATCACCCAACATTTTTTTCATCAGTGCTTTTGCCAACGGTGAGTCAATACTAATGTAATGCTTGCCGTGGTCTAGTTCATCAGGGCCAACGATTCGATAGATCGAGATCACATCGTCTTCATTTTCTAGCTCAATAGTTGCGCCAAAAAAAATGCGTTCCGAGGTTTTTGGTTTTTCGCTGACGGCAATTAATTCCGGCAGACGTTTTTGCAGGTAGCGAATGCGGCGATCGAGTTCGCGCAATTCTTTTTTACGGTAAATATACTCAGCATTTTCTGAGCGGTCTCCTTCTGCGGCGGCAGCTGATAGATGAACCACCACCTCACGACGTGTTGGCCATAGTGCCTTTTGTTCGGCCTCAAGAACTCGCAAGCCTTCAATTGTAATATAGGGCGATTTTGGTGGTGCTGGCGGTCGATAACGGATCATGGGTAAAACAAGAGATTAAAAAAGCTAGTTTAGCTTGTATTGCACTATTTCATAAATTCATTTTTAAACCATTATCAAAACTATCATTAGCAGTTAAATTTCAATGCTTAGTAAAATATCCACTACTGACTAAGACAAAAGTTGAATACATTTTAAGCGCTTACGCTTAATGCCGATACCTGTTGCTTAGTTGCGTGTTAAAGCATAATTAGTCATCACTAGTTTAACTGAGACACGAAAGTCGCAATCCGTTTAAGTGCTTCCTCTAACTCTGTTTTTGAGGTTGCATAAGAAATCCTGAAAAAAGGCGACAAACCAAAAGCACTGCCCGGCACGACCGAAATATCGGCCTCTTCAAGCAATAATCGACAAAAATCTCGATCACTAGAGATAACCTCACCCAAGGGTGTTTTTCGGTTGATAACGCCATGACAACTGGCAAAGGTATAAAAAGCACCTTCGGGCAGAGAACACTCAATACCATCAATTGCATTCAAGGCGTCAACCACCAGATTACGACGTAACTGAAAGCTGTCTTTCCTGTCAATCAGAATGTCTTGAGGGCCAGTTAACGCCTCGACTGCCGCGGCCTGACTAATAGAGCTTGGACAGGAAGTTGCCTGACTTTGTATCACTGACATTGCTTGAATCAATTCAACGGGGCCGGCTGCGTAGCCTATTCGCCAACCAGTCATTGCATAGGCTTTCGACACGCCGTTGACTGTGAGGGTACGGGATCTCAATTTAGGCTCAATTTGAGCTGCAGTAACAAACTCAAAGTCATCGTAAATTATGTGTTCGTATATATCGTCATTCAGCAGCCAAACCTGTGAATGGCGCAGTAATACGTCCAGTATAGGCCGGTAGGCTTTTCGGTCATAAGCAGCACCCGTCGGGTTACTGGGAGAATTGAACAGCAACCATTTAGTTTTATCGGTAATCGCTGCCTCTAGATCCTTGGCCTGTAAACGAAACCCATTGTCGGCACTACAAGGCACCAACACCGGTTTACCACCGCAGATTAAAATAATGTCGGCATAGGAAGTCCAATAAGGGGTTGGGATAATAACCTCATCACCGGCCCTTAAGCTCGCCATAAAGGCATTAAACAAGACTTGCTTGGCACCCGTCGACGCCATGATCTGACTGGTCTCAAACTGCAGACTGTTATCACGTAAGAATTTTGCCTGTATCGCTTTTTTTAATTGGGGTGTTCCCGTCAGGGCGGTGTATTTACTCTCACCCCGCTTTATTGCCTCGATTGCGGCTCGCTTGATATTATCTGGTGTATCAAAATCAGGCTCACCGGCACCCAACTCGATGATCGGACGGCCTTGCGCTTTGAGTGCTTTAGCACGCGCACCAATGACGAGTATCTCAGACACACCAATATCACTAATACGGAGTGCCTTTATAAATACCGAATCGTCCGATAAATTTTGAGTCATGCCTTATCACCTAAAATTAAGATTGCCTAATTGTGCCTGTAGTAAATCGTTCAATCTAGCCTAAAACGATCAAGGTAAATGGATTGCTTAAATGCCCTGTATGACGCGTTCGATTTTTCAGCTCTGAACCGTCACATAACAAAAATGAATAACCTATCAAAAAATAGATATTTGTCGTCTGCCGTGACAACTTCTAATATCATATTTTATAACAGCAGGTAACAAAGATTGAAAATTGATCCGACTAGCGTGATGCCTTATTACACAAGATCATTGTGGGTCCTCTCACTGGCCTTGAATGAATCGAAATGAAAAACTAAAATTCAATTCATTACTCTAACCGCTATCAATGGACAGGCTTGCTATAACCCACTTGAACTCAGCACCAGTGATGCAACCTAGGACAGGCACAGAGTCATGTTCAAAAACACAATAAAGAAACTGGTCTAAACTGGCAAGAACATTGATTCAAACATTCAACCCAAGTGGCCAGGTTATTAAGAACTTTTTTTTAAATCCTATTAACCGTTACACTGCGATATCCCTGAGGAAAAACAAATGCAAAAGAATGTTGTTATTGCCGGATACGTCCGATCACCTTTCCATTTTGCCAAAAAAGGCAGCTTAGCGAGAGTTCGTCCTGATGAAATGACCGCTCAAGTGGTCCGTGGTTTGGTCGAAAAAACAGGCATTAACACCGCCGATATTGAAGACCTTATACTGGGCTGTGCGTTCCCTGAGGGCGAACAAGGTTTAAACATGGCGCGTATTGTTACCTTTTTGGCCAAACTACCGATCAGCGTCGCAGGTACCACGGTCAATCGATTTTGCGGATCGTCCATGCAGTCAATTCATATGGCCGCTGGTGCAATTCAAATGAATGCCGGTGACGCTTTTATTTGTGCTGGTGTTGAGTCCATGAGCCGAGTGCCAATGGGCGGATATAACCCCATGCCACACCCAACGCTGGCAGCTGATTACGAACAAGCTTATATGTCGATGGGTGTTACCGCAGAGAACCTTGCCGAAAAATACAATATTTCTAGGCAACGCCAAGAAGAGCTGACAGTTATCAGTCATCAGCGTGCCACTGATGCCAGGCACAGTGGTCGCTTAACGGATGAAATCATCCCAATTGTCCATGGAGATATTATTATCAGTAGTGATGGCTGTATTCGTGAAGGCACAACCACCGCAGCGCTCGCTGATTTGAAACCTGTATTTAAAGCCGATGGTTCAGTTACGGCAGCAACATCATCACCCTTAACGGATGGCGCCTCAGCGACATTGGTCACGTCTGAAGAATATGCAAGAGCCAACGGCCTACCCATACTAGCTAGAATCAAGTCAATTGCCGTTGCTGGTTGTGCGCCAGAAATAATGGGCATAGGGCCCGTAAACGCCACAATAAAAGCACTGAGCCGCGCAGGATTATCATTAGCCGATATCGATATTATTGAACTGAACGAAGCCTTTGCAGCACAAGCCCTATCCTGTGTTGATGAACTGGGTGTCGACATGGAAAAAACCAACATCGATGGCGGTGCCCTAGCACTCGGACATCCACTGGGTGCTACGGGTGCGCGTATAACGGGTAAGGCTGCCGCTTTATTACAGCGTGAGGGCAAACAATTTGCATTGTCAACACAGTGTATTGGTGGTGGTCAGGGAATTGCAACTATACTTGAGGCTGTGTAATGGTTATTCAACACACCGTGATCAAAAAAGTCGCTGTCATTGGCTCTGGCGTAATGGGCGCACAAATTGCCGCACACTTCGCTAACGCCGGAATATCAACTTTATTGCTTGATATGGTTCCAAAAGGCGCAGGTGATCGAAACGTTTTGGCGTCTGGCGCTATCGAAAAAATGCTCAAGAGCAGCCCAAAAGCATTTGTTCACAATGCCGCCGCTAAACGAGTCACGCCAGGCAACCTAGAAGATGATTTTGACCAGCTAAAAGACGTTGACTGGATTGTAGAGGCTATTATTGAAGACCCCGATATTAAAAGTAACCTGTATAAAAAAATTGACGCCATACGAAAAGACACCACTATTGTTAGTTCCAACACATCAACGATCCCTCTATCCCGTTTAGTAGAGGGCTTATCAGTCAGCTTTAAACAAAACTTTTTAGTCGCTCATTTTTTCAATCCACCACGCTATATGCGCTTACTAGAGCTGGTCGTTGGCCCTGATACCAAACCCGACGTTTTATCCACCATCGAACAATTTGCAGACCACCGTTTAGGTAAAGGTGTTGTTCACTGTTATGACAGACCTGGCTTTGTTGCCAACCGCATTGGTATATTCTGGATGCAAAGTGGCTATGCCGCTGCGTTAGAATCTGATATTACTATTGAAGAGGCCGATGCCGTTATGTCGCGTCCCGTTGGTATTCCTAAAACGGGACTGTTTGGTTTATTTGATTTAATCGGAATCGATTTGCACCCCAAAATCGATGCCAGTATGGCCAGCCTACTTCCAACCGAAGACGCTTACCACAGCCAACGTTGTGACTTAGCTTTAATCAACCAATTAATTGATGAAGGCTATACCGGACGCAAGGGAAAAGGTGGTTTTTACCGACTCAATCGTTCTGGCGGTGGCAAGGTAATGGAAGCTAAAAATCTAAAAACTGGTGACTATGCACCCGTTCAGAAGGTTGACCTTGAGAGCTTAAAAGCGGTTAAGACCAAAGGTTTATCTGGCTTACTAAACCATCCAGATCGAGGTGGACAATTCGCTTGGAGAGTACTGTCAAATACCTTGGCTTATACTGCTTCGCTCGTGTCTGAAGTTGCTGATGATATAGTTGCCATTGATCGAGCAATGACCTTCGGTTATGCGTGGAACGCAGGCCCATTTGCATTAATAGATCAAATTGGAGTGGCAGACTTTGTTGCAAAAATGGCAGCAGAAGGCAGGCCCGTTTCTGACTTCTTAACTCTGGCTGCAAAAGTTGGTAGTTTTTATCGTACTGTTGAAGGCAACCGGCAGTATCTTGATGTGACGGGCGAATATCAGAATATTCCAAGAGAAGCAGGCGTACTGCTGCTTGAAGATATTAAACTAAAGTCTGATCCCATTATTTCAAACCAGTCCGCCAGCCTCTGGGATATAGGTGACGGTGTGGCCTGTTTCGAAGTTCATACCAAAGTGAACGCCCTGAATATGGACATCATGAAATTGATCAACCAGTCGATTGATTTAATACCCATAAATCACAAAGCAATGGTAATCTATAACGAAGCCAGCAACTTCTCTGTTGGCGCCGACATCAATGCATTTGTTACTTTAATCGAACAAAAAAACTGGTCAGAAGCTAAGCGTGTGGTAGCCAAAGGACAGTCAACTTTTCTTGCATTAAAGCGCTCACCCTTCCCTGTAGTAGCGGCACCCTTTGGTATGGCACTGGGCGGCGGATGTGAGACAGTACTCTACGCTAATGCAATACAGGCCCACGTTGAAAGCTATCTAGGCCTTGTAGAAGCAGGGGTAGGATTAATCCCTGGATGGGGTGGCTGCACCGCCATGCTGGAACGATATTCAGCGAATAAAAAATTACCCAAAGGCCCCATGCCAATCATTAATGCCGCATTTGAAACCATTAGTATGGCCAAAGTTTCAGGATCTGCATTTGACGCTAAAGATATTGGATTTCTAAAACCTGATGACGGCATTACCTTTAACCGTGATCGACTGTTAGCCGATGCCAAAGCACGAGCATTAGAACTCGTAGAAACCTATGAAATACCGGAAGTGGCAGAAATTACGCTACCTGGCCCAACTGGACGATCTATCCTCTCTACTGCAGTGAGAAACTTTAAAGCTCGCGGGTTGGCCACCGACTATGATGTTGTCGTATGTGATGCGCTTGCCGATGTTCTCAGTGGCGGCCAAGCTGGAGACCTAACAACACCATTAATTGAAGAGGACCTTCTGGCCTTGGAACTGAAACACTTTGTAGGGCTAATGCAAAATCAAGGGACACTGGATCGAATCCAACACATGTTAAAGACAGGCAAACCTTTGCGTAATTGATTTGGACGTTAGTCGACGTTAAGCCCGTTCAGTACAAACGCGAATCCTTCCCTTTCAAATCAACAGTCGTTTAACTATAATAACTATTCGGAATATGCTTTGGGGGGCTATTTTGTCTGTCGAAGAGTTAGAATTAGGGCCAGAAAATGCAGAGCTTCGTGTTCGTGAAATTCGCAACGTGGTTGAAGCGTTGCGAATTGAGCTAGAACTATCAGACGCGAGACGCCAAAGCGATGTTCAAAAGGCAACACAAGCAGTTGCCGGTGAACTCGACCAGATCAAGAAAACGGCTCAGGCGTTACGGGACGCGCTGGAGGCAGAACAAGCCAACAGCCGTCGTCTGCTGCAAGACGCGCGACGCATAGCCGCGGATCAATCGCTACAGTTACAAAACTCAATTCAGTCTGTACGAGATACGCTAGAAGAAGAGCGTGCTCTTGCTGCGGCTGAACTTCAATCTGCAAAACGCCAAGCAACAGAAGAAGCGCAACAATTACGTATTGCCGTTCAATCGGTTCGAGACACACTTGAAGATGAGCGTGCACGTGGTGCTGGACTGTTGCAGGAATCTCGCAAAGAAGCGGCTGGTGAAGCCAAGCAGATGAGGGAAGCTATTCAATCAGTTCGTGATTCATTAGATGATGAAAAAGCCGAAGGGCAAAAATCATTACAATCCCATAGAGCGCAATCTGCTAACGAATCTACCCAATTACGCAGTGCCGTTCAATCGGTGCGTGATTCGTTAGAACAAGAACGCGCTAAGGGTCAAGACAGCATGCAAGCTGAAAAAGTTACTGCGACCGCAGATTTGAACCACATGCGTAATACGATCACTGCTTTACGCGACGAGATGGATGAAATGAAAGTGCACCAAAATGAAGAAATACAAAGTCATAGCCGGATCCATCGGGACAATGTTCAAGAATTGATGAGCACGATCGCCGCCTTGCGAGCCCAGTTAGAGCAGGAGACATCAGATGCCTAGTGAAACTAATAGCACAGTAGGTGAGACCCATGAAGAGCAGCTTAATCATTTGAAAATGCTGTTGGATGTGTCGCGTAAAGTAGCGTCGCAAGACACGTTGGATATGGTCCTTGAAACCCTAGTGACCCTAGCCTGTGAACAAACAGGGGCTTTGCGTGGCACCCTGTTCCTGAACGATGACACTACTGATGAACTGTTCAGCAGAGTGGCTACTGGTCTTAAGGTGCGCGAAATTCGGATGATGAACGATGAAGGTTTAGCGGGCTCAGTCTTTCATTCGGGTAAGGGTGAAGTAATTGATGATGTCTATGCGGATAAACGCTTTAACAAATCGGTTGACCTTGAGACAGGTTTTAAAACAGACAACCTACTTTGTGTTCCCATTCGAACCGCTAAAAACGAAGTGATTGGGGTGGCTCAGCTGCTCAATAAGAAGGATGGCTTTGAAACGGTAGATTTGGATATTTTGCAGGGCATTACAACCCAATGTGCTATTACCTTACAGTCATTGCAGCTGGTCGAAAAAATTGAAAAAAGTCGCCAGAAGGAAGTTGAGTTCCTAAACATTATTTCGGACATGACATCAGAGTTAGAGTTGTCAAAACTATTAAACAAGGTAATGACCGAGGCAACACGGATGTTAGAAGCCGACCGGTCGACACTATTTCTGAACGATGAAAAGACAAATGAGCTGTTCAGCCATGTTGGTGCAGGACTTACCAGCTTTGAAATTAGGTTACCCAATAACGCTGGTATCGCTGGCGCCGTGTTTACATCTGGCAAGACCATCAACATTCCACATGCTTATGCTGATCTGCGGTTTAACCCTAGCTTTGATAAACAGACGGGATATTTCACTCGGTCTATGCTGGCAGTTCCCGTTGTTAACAAAACGGGCAAGGTCATTGGTGTGACTCAGGTTTTGAACAAGTCAGGTGGCCCGTTCGATGAAGAAGACGAAAGTCGTCTGAAAGCATTTACGGCTCAGATTGCGATTAGCCTAGAGAACGCTAAGCTTTTTAGCGATGTGCAATCGATCAAAAACTATAATCAGGCTATGCTCCAATCGATGGCAAACGGCGTCATCACCATTGATACTGAGCTCGAAATCAAAACTTGTAACGCTGCTGCTGCCACTATGATTGGTAAGAAAGAAGGCGAGATCGTTAAACAAACTTTGGCTATTTTTGGCAAAGAAAACCAAGCGCTCATCGACAAACTGACTGAAACGAATGAAACTCAGGCAGAAGACGAATTGATCGGTGTCGACCTGACCTTTGGTGAGTCCACTATTTCGACCAACCTGACCTTCCTACCGCTGAGATCGGGTGAGGGTAAAGATGATCACCTTGGTTCTATGGTGATGATCGAAGACATAACTGCTGAGAAGGCCGCTAAATCAACACTTTCAAGGTATATGGATCCGATGTTAGCGGATCAAATGATGTCAGGGGGATCAGACGACATTATGGGTGGTTTGGAAACCACAGCGACTGTTCTGTTCTCTGACGTGCGTGGTTTTACCACAATTACAGAAACATTAGGCGCGCAGGGCACTGTTGCACTGCTTAACGAATATTTTGAACTGATGGTCGACTGTATTACTGAGCAGGGCGGCATGCTCGACAAGTTCATCGGTGACGCGATTATGGCAGCCTTTGGTATCCCAATGGCCCATGATGATGACGAAGACCGCGCCATGCGATGTTCTATCAACATGATCACCCGGCTGTGGGACTGGAATGCCGAGCGCAAAGCACGAGGCGAACTGCCAGTGGAAATGGGCATAGGCCTAAACACAGACAGTATCGTGGCGGGTAACATCGGCTCCAGAAAACGCATGGACTACACCATGATCGGCGACGGTGTTAACCTCGCTGCGCGGTTGGAAAGTGCCTGTAAGCAATATCATGCACGGTTATTATTGTCAGAATATACGGTTGCCAAATTGAATGGTGTCTATCGCCTAAGAGAGATCGACCGCGTTATTGTAAAGGGCAAAACTGAGCCCGTTAACGTATTCGAGTGCCTCGATTATCACAATAATAAAACATTTCCAAATTTGAATGATGCGGTAGGTTACTTCAATGACGGTATCAAACTGTATCGTGGTATGGAATGGGACCGATCATTTACCGCGTTTGAAAAAGCGATCAAAGCGAATCCAATTGACCCGCTCGCCAACGACTATTTAATCCGTTGTAGTAGCATGAAGGCTAACCCACCGTCGGATGATTGGGACGGCGTTAACATCATGACGTCTAAGTAGGTTTCAGGCAGAAGACAGATCTATTTTCTAACCATGATTTGGTAGGGGCGTTGCTAATACATTCACTGCCAACATCACCATTGACGAGAGCAAATTAGCCTCCTCATTTGTGTCGCTGCAATAAGAGTTGGGTGATCAAACCCATTGATGGCGAGAAATAATGACTCAATTCAATATGTTATTTTTGTTTAGTGATGAGCATCGACGCGACGCCCTAAGTTGTGACGGACATGCTTTAGTCCAAACGCCTAATCTAGACAGATTACCCCAACAGGGCACTCGTTTTTTAAATGCCTACACCACCTCTCCTATCTAAGTACCAGCACGAGCTTCAATGGCACGTAGTAAGACATATGATGACCAACTTCTCCGCGGCTTTAGAACTAAAGAAATTCATAGCGCTGGGCAATATTAGTCCAGAACTGGCTAAACCTAATCAATCCATAGCATAACTGCATACATTAAAGAAATAATTCAATGAGACGAATCAATCTACTCTGCCTTACAATTGATTGATGATTTGATTTCATCAATGGCGCGGCGTTTATAGGAACTGATAACCATCTAGCTTTTTCGCTATTTCGTTCAGTTTAGCTGATAACGTCGGGTTAGTATTTTTCCCATAGGCGCGTGCGATCTAATCTGGTCTAAAGTTGGCTTTAAGCGTACAGGTGCAACTAAACACTATGAAGTTTAAGATGCCATTCACAACCACAGACTTTTTGTTGGTGTCTCTTCATAGCCGTTATATTTCGATCACTAGAAGCATTATTCTGAGCAGTAAAACAGCTGAATTGTTTTACTAATTTTAAGGTAAATTATTCCAATGACTGAATTAAAAAAAATAAGGGGCGGAAAAATTCTTGCCCGCGCTTTGCGTGATAAGGGTGTTGAGCATGTCTTTACCCTAGCGGGTGGTTTTTGTAATCCAGCATTAGAAGGATTTATGGACTATGAAATGCCCGTGATCAACTGTCCTCATGAGCAAGTTGCGGGTCACCTTGCCGACGGTATTACGAGAATCACGCGTAAACCAGCGGTTTGTATCGTGGGGCCAGAAGGCTTTGCCAATGCCGTCCCAGCCATGATGGAGGCCTGGGGTGAACGATCACCTATTATCTTTGTGACCGGCTCAAGCACGCTCAAACGTCAAGGTGCCGGTGGATTCAAGGAAATTGATGATGTCGCTATCGCCACACCATTGACCAAATACAGTATTAGCATAACCGACGGCACTCGTATCTATGAATTTGTCGATCGGGCATGGAAAATTGCTCTCAGCGGCTATCCCGGCGCCGTTCATTTAAGCTTACCTGTCGACATTATGTTTTCATCCTTCGAAGAAAATGCCGGCAAAGAAGAGCGACCGTTCGATCATCTGCCAAAGCCAACACCTCGCGCCTGGCCAGATCCCGATGCACTGTCATCTATTCTTGATTTAATTGCGAATGCAAAAAGCCCTGTCATCATTGGTGGTCACGGTATTTGGTGGTCCGGTACTGAAAGCAAACTGGAAGACACCGCACGTGAATTAAAAATCCCCGTCTTCAATGTGCCTTATCATCAAAAACTGTTAGGTGAAGAGTCCGACATCTATATGGGTCTGGCTGACTTTCATCAGTACCAACCATCTAAACATGCCGTACATAATTCCGATGTTGTGATTATGGTCGGTGGCCAACTCGACAACCAAATGAACTTCGGCAACCCGCCCTTCTTTCTCGACTCAACCCAGTTGATCTGTGTGAATGGATCACAGGAAGAGCTAGATCGTAATCGCGCTGCTGATCACGTGTTACTTAGTGATCCGGGCGCATTTTT
>Ga0307997_10001012_pt1 | contig 13094 bp, 13 predicted proteins | sample Davwhametageno36_FD_203165 | JGI IMG/M metagenome (GOLD analysis project Ga0307997, IMG submission 203165) | Marine microbial communities from Davis Island wharf, Antarctic Ocean - #36 | ecosystem: Environmental > Aquatic > Marine > Unclassified | place: Antarctic Ocean: Davis Island wharf... | reverse complement strand
TACAATTAATAAATAAACGTATTTAAAAGATTTTTTTCATAATTATACCATGTTGTTTGATACTGAAAACCTACCGGACTGGGCTCTGTACACGATGATTGCAGCCGGTATTGTTTTTATTTGGTCTATTGAATATATATTAGGAATGTTGACGTGCAAACCATGTCGGAAATGTTATAACTCACTTTATGCTATAATGTACTATATGTGCTGTTGCTGCCTTTTTTCAAATGACTCCGAATATTCGAGAGTTTCGAATGTCTAAATTAGAAGTCATGTCTACTATATTCAATAACTCTGGACGCGGGATACAACCAAGCGCAACAAGTATTGGAATATTCACCGGTGACGATTCTGATAACATGGAAATCTTCGTAATGGATGGGAACCTTACTATTAACGATAGTTCTCTTCTAACCAAGTGGAAAGCAACATTCCATTTTGATAATGGACCTTCTAATATTTACACTGTTCCACTCACCGATGGTAAGTTTGAACCGTTGTACGTACCTCCTGCTGCTCTCAAAACAGAAGAGATGCAAATCTACACAGCTTCAGACTGTGCAGTAGCCATGTTGACCCACTGTGTTTCAAATAAATGGTTACCAAAATGTGTGTTTTCCGAGTCTGAGGCGATACTTCTTAATGTCGAAATCAACAATCAACGTGCAGTTGAAATTGTGCAGTCACTTGAACCTGATAAATATACTGCATTCCTTTGTCTGTGTATTCGCTTCACCAAACTTGTTGAGAATGGATATCTAAGCACAACAATTGTGTCTGGTAGTATTGAAAAAGATACAACTATATTTGAAGCTGCTGTTCAAAAAGGACATAACCAGTCTATGATACCAATGCAATATTTGAAAGACCATTTACGTCCCAAAGGAAATGTTGCCTTTCTCTCTGGTTCAGGAAGACCAGCTTATAATGCAACGTTCAGTATTTGTGTGGACAAGCTGGAAATGACAAGCTGGTGGCAGAGAGAAAGTGCACACATGCGGAAATGGACGAATTGGTTCTGCCCATATTCCTGGTATATATTTCTTCCTGGTGTCGATTCAGCGTCAATGTCGCACATTAAAGACATGTGCGAAACACGCAACGGCCGATTTGTCTCTATTGAGATGGCCAATTCAATTCTAGACCGTAAAAGTCTGAACATTCTCCGATATATATTATCATCTAAAAATGGAAGTATTTAAACAAAATCCATAGAGTAAATGTCAGGACTTTGTATTCGATGTAATATACATCCAATCACAACTGTCAATATGCCATGTCAATGTTCTTGTTATTGTAATGGATGTGCCATATATACACTAGAACACCGCAGTAAATGCAAACAATGTAATACTAGAATTCGTCACTATCATTCAATTTCACAATACCAAGAGGAATGCAAAGCATGTGGGTTTATCTGTGACAGGCAATCCACACATGTTTGCTCTGCCACCAAATATACTATGATAATTATCGGCGACCTCAGTGATAGACCCCATCTCGAAGAAACCTTTATTACCGCCGCTCGAGGTTGGGACTTTGTCAAAGTTACCAACCCTGCTGTTCCAACATACAAAATCGCATTGTGTGACTCTTATTTTGAAGAAATGATGCAGGACCTTAAACAGTCTTTACTCTATTTAGAACATAGCAACAATGTGTACAGTGTGCAGACGACTGAGCCCGAACTCTTTTGTTATCGATGTGAGGATGAATTGGACTATAACTTCTACAATACTACTACAATTAATGCCATCTGTCAGGGATGTCGGGAAGAAGTAGAAGCAGAAGAAGAAGCAGAAGCAGAAAAAGTAGAGTCACTGACCTGTGACCGTTGTGATATTGTGGTTGATGATAGATTTAAAGAGTTGGTTGACACGGGAGATGAGCCAGGTAATAATAAATTTTGTAAAAAATGTGACCGTAAATTACATCCCGATAAATATAATTAATATTTTATATACATATGTTGAAAGTTTACTACATAAAGTAGTATAAAAAATAATAAGTATGGACATTCAAATAATTGTTCATATTGTTGTAGACTATTTTACAACTATACAACAGTGGTATATTGCAAGGAGGCTTTGTAGAGGGTCTAAGGAGTTAATTACCACTAAAAAATATAACGATTCTTGTTTTGGAAAGTGTACAGTCGCTAAACAGTGTATGATTTGTCAGCATCAACATCCAGATATTGTCTGGCTCCACTACAATTCTGAAACAATACAAGGTCAAATCACCCACTGTCCAAATTGGTATTGTCGTGTCTCAGCATTGCGGTCGATGATAAAACATTACAAAGAGAAAGGATGTGTACTGCTGAAGTCGCCATGGCGGCCAAATAACGATTGTCAGATACCTCGTTCAGATGGGAGTGTTTCAGATGGTACGTGTGATACTCGCTGTCTATTGTGGCGTCACAATGTCTATTATGTCCACACTGGTTGGCAGTATAATGGACAATTGTACACTAAGTATGTACCACTCACATATTATACAGAGAAAATACCTCAACAAATCTGTATTTAATGTTAGATGTCGTCATAGGGCAATACATACGGTACGAACCCCGACTGTTCTATTGATGCTACTGATTCTGTTGATTCAACTTCGTCAATGTTTAATAACGATTCTGTATACTTGACATATGGCTTTGAGCAGCAAAATCCCATTGTCCTTCCTGCTAGTCTTTAAATATGAGGTTTTTTTTAAGCGTTGTTTATTTATGATGACTTTCCAAAAAAAAGTACTATATAACGTGCAGCTGTATTCATAAAATGACTGAGGATTCTCTAAATGCTATTTATAAAACTTTTGCTTTACGTAATGGTGAAACCAAAAACGAATCTGTGGATGTGGACCAGCAAATGAGAAAAAGCTATGCTCATTGGGTCAAGGGTTTCAAAGAATATAATTTTCCGACTACACCTGCGTATGATGTAGTCGGGTTGTTTGCAGCGTTGTTACTGCCACACAGTAATTGTACTCCCCTAAAAGACATTAAATTCATTGAGTCAGAGCAAGGAAACACTATATTTAAATATCAAAACGCGTGGGAAAACAATATGTCAATAGAGTTAAACCCGTGCCGAGTTTTAAAATTGCAAACTACATCGCCTGATGTTTTTATTAAGTTGTACGAAGCACTAGAAGCGACAGATGTCGCTACTACCACTGCTGACACTACTGATGCTGCTGCTACTGCTGCTACTGCTGCTGCTGCTACTGCTACCACTGTTACTACTTTACCTGACAATTTAATGATTATAACGGATTTAGGAGAAGAGTGTGATGACGAAGTGGCCTGTTTATTGGCCAATGAGGTTGCTGAAAAAGGTGTCAAGGTAACACTAGTGTTCACTAATGAAGCTGGACCGGCGGCATTTTTGACGTTGAAGCCAAACCATTCAGATAATTTTTCAGATAATTTAAAGATGTTGAAAATTTCTGATTCTTTGGCGGACATTTTCAAGGATGGTGAGACCAATACATTGCTTCAAATTGGACCAGTACATCATCGGACTTCCCTCGATATTGGTTCTTATCCATACAACTATTTTTTATTAGGAACGTTAGGAGTTACATTAAATAGTCAACCAAAAGGTGCTGGTGCCAAACCCCTTCGGAATTTGACAACTCGATTGGCTGCCTCTCTCTTTAATGCCGCTGAAAACCGTACAGTAGTCGATACTATGGCTGGAAAGGGAGCATTTAAGTTTACTTACGACGCACTTGTCAAGGTCTTTTATAAAACACATCCTATTATTCCACATGTAATTAAAATTGGATGGAGAAATACGGTTGGTCGAGCAAGTCCGTCTGCCGGCAGATTTATAGCTCATTTGGTGCGTGCCCCTGCGAACCCTAATGACCATGCTGACGAACTCGCTAAAGACGCTGGTGCCAATTATGAGCTCGCTAAAGACGCTGGTGCCAATTATGAGACTGTCAAAGCAATAGTAGATGTTTTAGAAAATGCGAAAAGAAAGAGAAAGCCAGACCACTGCAATAAGAAGATAAAGAAGATTGGACAATATGAGGTAGAATCTGGTAAGGCGGCAGCAGTTGCAGCGATATATTTGGAGAATTTGAAAACATTATCACCTGCAGCTTGGGGACTTCGTTTGGACGTTGATTTGAAAGGTTGGATTACCAACTCGCGTGCGGGAAAGTGGAAAGCATCTCGTGTCGTTGATGGATATACCTATATATTGGAGAATTTGAAAAAATATTTCGATGTACCAATTGAATTTTTTGAATCCGGTAAACCAGAAGATTGGAAAAAACAATGGTTGTATCCGTCATTGGATGATAGAAATAAAGTGTCTAAGGCAGATAGATTTCAAACACAATAAACTTTTTTTATAACTTTTATAATGAATATATTATTTCTATTTTTCCAATGTTATTTTAGAATAGAAAAATGTCGAACCCGTTGCACGGATGGTATTCTGAACAGTGTGAGGCATCGATGCGTGAATTACAGGACATTCACTGTTCTGTGCCTGTGTATCTTGATGCTGGCTCTAATCATGTTCGCGTGACATTTGTGACTATGGAGAGAGAGTTGGATTATCTTTGTACATGGGAAGATTTAGAATACTGTGGAGAAGTCTTTAAATGGTCGAATTGTTCATATTTAAATGAATGAAGTATTAGATATGGCAGGGATTCTTTTGTGGACGCGTAAGGACGGACGGACTTTACATTTATTTCGAAAAATCAATGGGAAATTTAGAGATGTTGGTGGTAAACTTACGACTGGAGATGAGATGGACTCGGCTATTGCTGCATTTTGTAGGGAGTTGCAGCTTTTTACGCCAGAACAGTTGTATTGGCATATTGTCAACTGTTCTCATCTTCAATACAATGCCAAGTGTCATTATTTCTTGTTTCGGGTCTGGTGTGACCCGTCGGTCGTTTCGTCGGTTCCGGCTGGTTATCAATGGCGCCATGGAAGACCATATAAATTGCATGTTCGTTTGAGAGGTCTACAGATATAAAAACGTCGCAACAAGTGTGTAAATAACGTTAGTACATCTTTACTCTCAAATATACCTTTTTAAACCTATAAAACACACACTCCTCGAAGGTATATCATGCAAATATTTGTCAAGACATTAACCGGAAAAACAATTACCCTCGACGTAGAACCCAGCGACGAAATTTCTACGATAAAAGCAAAAATACAAGACAAGGAAGGTGAAAGGTACGCCTAGAAAAGCGCTTTGCCATGGTTATAGAGGCTCTGACCATGGGAAAACAATTGTGGTCCTCTGGATGAACTTTTTTTAATAAATTTAGTTCATCCAACCCAAGCGCTAGTTTCGCAAGAAGCGAGACGCCTTGAGGCGGGAAACCCCTTAGAGTCCTAGCTACCCATTGTCACTTGGAAACATTTGACAAGAACACGGTTAATGACCGTCCCCAATGGTAACAACGCTAGGAATTGGGCAATCCGCCAGCTCATCATCTACGTCCGATATGGTAATGGATAAGATGAGGCCCCAACGACTGAACGGGCGTCGGTTCCAAATGACAGTTTAACCAACTCGATGGAGCTTAAGATACAGTCTAATCCCTGCACGAAAGGCAGGGTATTGGTCAACATTGATACCCCCAGACCAACAGCGGCTCATCTTCGCTGGAAAACAGTTAGAAGATGGAAGGACGTTGATTTAGCGTCGGTGTGAGAAGCAAAGCTCATGCCACACATGTCTTGTAGTTCGGGAAACTCCTAAAGCTTTTACGACCATCTTTTCGACGAAAGTCGGGAAAGAGAACACAGGTAATACCTGTTCCCAATGGTAATCACTGTAAAAGATGAGTTTTTTTTTTAAAAAAAACGAAATGGACAATCCGCTTGCTCAGAAACTAAGTGCGCTATTGATTAGCATAAGTTTCGGCGTCACAGACTGAACGGATATGCACGGGAGAGGTTTAATCCACCTCAATGAACGTGTAAGATACAGTCGGGCCTATTTCGAGAGATATAGGATAACCGTACATCTGGTTCTTCGTCTCCGTTAGATGAAGAATCAATGTTACAAAATTAAATACATACTTAAATAATCAAATCTTAACTTAAATAAACCTCGTTGTATTTACGAATAAGGTCCTGTTTATCTTCTTCTTCATATTTAGCACCTTTCTCTTGATTACCAATGCCCCACATCGGTTGTAAATTTCTATGCCACCAACAGATAGATTCTTGTTCATGAGAAAAGGCAGCGCATGGAACTCTATGGTCTATATGCCATTTTCCATAATTGTCAAACGTCATGCCTTCTTCAAATTGTTTTTTAAACTGTTCGTGAAGCGTATCCCACGTACAACCTATCAACCTTTCAGTGGTTGCTGATTTAGCCTGTCCTTTGATAAATTTGCGCATTCTATTGCGTATGTTATGTTTAATGCGAAAAAATACATCGTTATCCAACCGTTTACGACAGTATGTGACAGAATCACGACAAACCTTTTTACGATGCTCTTCATTAGCATGGTATTTACGTTTGGCCCATTCACGGCGGTATTTCTTCCCCTTTTCTGTTTTCTGATACCGTAAACTGTAAGCCATGCGCTCCTTTTTATGTGTCTGGAAACTCTTTGCATTGCTCACTTTCGTACAAGACTTACAATAACCTTGGTACCCGTCGGGTTTCCGCTTGTTTTTGTAGAAATGAGTAAAATTCTTTTCGGCTTTACACCTTCCGCAACATTTACTGACCTTTACCATTTTATTGATTATAATATTCATATATCTATATATATTACATATGTCTAACTTATGTTGGGATTTATCGCCTTCTTTTCTTTACCATCCTGTCCCGTGTGTCGTCATACACTTCATCGTCTGACTCTTCCTCTGATTCGTCGTCTGACTCATCCTCCGACGAATCAAGACTATCAACAGTAGTTTTGGCATAACAGCTGCTTTCTGTATGGCTATCCCGCCCACATCTTGCACAACTCTTTCTCCGCCGTTTTCTCCGGCATTTATGCTTGGTCAATTGTTTGTAAGTACCTGTGAATGAACATTTGTCACATTCCCATTCTTCAACAGTGCATTGTTTCACAAAATGTTTGGACGAACCACACCGAAGACAGGCGTTCTTTGCATGGAGCAACTTTGTCGCCAACGTTTCTTTGACATGGTCCGGCAATTCTATTTGACAATACATACCGCCCCTTACTTTGTCTATACCCTTTTTTTTCATCCATTCTTCTGTGATTTGGTCTTCTTGTAATGTCGAAGTCATTTTTCTTTTCTTTACCATACGAATAGGCTTATGAAGACGCGTCCATGCAGAACCTCGACCGTTTTTATGTTGCGTAAGTCGCTTGTATGGATTGTCAGACTTGCCAACGTAAAAGCAACCATGTTGAAGTTGTAAAATGTAAATATAGGACACCATTTTGATACAACAATTATCGACATAATAAATAGAGAATATGCTTTGAATATGTTGGTCACGTCTCTAACTTATGTGGGTCCGTGTATAATAGTATTTAAACAATGTAAGGACATTCAAATCATGGACAGGTTTGTTATTCGCGCACCGCCTGACACTCACGAACCCATGGAATGGGCAGCTACACAAAACGGAAAAGTAGTTTCGCCAGCTGTATATACATTCCTGACCGATAAGCCACCTTTACAATGTTTAATTTGTCATGAAGAAGTTCACTTTAGGCGTTCACATAAGCGGCGAAGAAATGGAATTGACCATCCCGTTAAATCTCATTTCGTTCACAACTCGTCCACGTCACATGGTGGTGAAAGTATGGAACATTTGGCTGCAAAAAAAGCCCTATTACATGCTGACAAGCCGATATTTCGTCGTCAGTGTGTAGATTGTCGGGAGTCAATAACCATACATATAGATGGTACACCACGTGAAGAAGTACCAATAGACAAATACAGGCTGGACATCGGCTATATCAATGAAAACGATGAATTAACGGGCGCAGTCGAAGTATTTAAAACACACCTCATCGGACATGAAAAGGAACAGTTTTTAACTAACTCTGGACTGGCTTGGTGTGAAGTTTCGGCACATGAAGTCTTATGTAAGTTGGTCTCGCAAGACAACGCCCCTATTCATGTCCTTAACTGCTCTATGACACGGTGCACATCCTGTTTGACCACTGTAGAATCGGAAAGGATTCGCGCAGAAGTACATACATTAAAAAAAGACGCGCGCAATGCCATGAAAGCAAAATCTTTTGTAAATCATTGGGACAACGCGGTAAATATGTCTGACATGGAACATTATGAATTATGCGAAAAACTAAGTCTATTATTAAAAGAACGATTTAATATTGACACAAGCACTGAATCTATTGAAGACCGTTTACTACAACCCGAGGAAACATTGACGTTTGGTAAACATTGTGGCAAACATTTGCGACAGTTATGGGAAAATGACCAAGAATCGTATGTACGGTGGGTGGCTGGATACACTGGTCGGAGAGATGGGAAGAAAGCACAAGCGAACGACAGTCTTTGTATGGGGGTTAATCTAAAATTACGCAATAATGCGCGTGACTATCTCAAAGGGCACTGTCTTATGTGTTTTTCAGAAACGGGTGAAGATTGGAAACAGTGGTGTAGACATTGTTATAAAAAAAGCACAATTGATGATTATTAAAACTACTCTAAAGTCTTATGCTTTGAATATGTTGGATTTAAGTACAAGTTGCACGACACAACGGACATTTCCCCGACCCATACACTGGGTGGTTTCCCCCACATGTCCAGCGCCAACTGGACATGTATGTTTCATATGCTTCTGGGTTTGACGTCTCCCATTGCTGTATAACGCCTAAAGGCCCTTCGTCCTCGTCATTATTAAAATATTCCAGACAATAACATTGTACTCCGCGGATTGGATTCTCACAACCATTTGGACACGGAGGACAACCGTAAGGTACTGGCGATAGGTGAGAATCCGATTCGCCATGTCCGTGCAACACCGCCCACGTACAGTCAATGCAGAAATAATGAGTACAGAAGGGGAACTTCACCACTCTGTCTTTTTGTTCAAGACACACAGAGCACGGTTCCGTGGCATCTTTGAACTCCAATCGTTGCCACGGCTGATGTGGTATAAGCGAAGGCATCGAATGTAAAACTTCAAATATTCCATTGATTCGCATACCGTCACAGTGGCGACATAAGTTTCCATACTGACTTGTGCTTCCCCAGGCGCCATTGTAGTAACACCAACCAGGTTGTTTGACACCACACAACTCAATATTCACACATGGGACAAGTGTACAATCACATGACAATGCGTTGTCTTTGCGTTTCCAAGCCAAATCGTCATACGGGTTTATACAGGGAGCTTCAAAGTCTTGTTCAAAACAATAGCCCAAGTTTTCATATGTGTTGCCATCTTCGTTTGTACCAGTACATGACATCTTAATTTACACATAAACTCTCTCACACACTAAATACCTGACATATATTTAACTTGGGATTTATCTCTATAAAGACAATATATATAGCTTGACAGTCCTATTAAATAATGAATAAAACGATTGAAATCATAGGCTGTGCGTCGGATTTGACATTGATGATGTTTGCAGGTTTTGTGCACTACCCGTTGATGGCCAAACAGTCTACTATCTGGAACAAGAACCTATTTTACATGCTGGCCTTGTTTTCCTGGATTACAATAACGGAAGGGATATTTTCTATCATCAATACAAATAGATACGACTGCAATAGCTGTATTATTGCATTCGTTTTATTTTGGGTCGGAATCTTTATTACATTACCGATTATATACAAACATCATTTGCTTGCTTCCTCTTGGTCGGACGATATATACACGACACTGTGTCAGTTAAATTTAATGCGTATTCTGGTGTGGGGTTGTCGGCTTGTATTATTGATAGTCAATATAAAAGATTGTTAAAGTTTTTATTGAGGTATTCTAACGCATTTGGTTGACGAGAATTTCCTAGTTGACATCGATAATTAAAAAGATACTTGTTCGAATACCTAACGACGAGCCAACCGTTCTCATACAATCCACCAACATCTTCTTAACATCGACATGTTTTGCATCTACCACTTCTGGATTTATCACCTCTCCTTTATTATACAAACTTTACAGAGTTCTGTTTCCTTGATATCGTGGTGTTTTAACCAACCTCTATATGCTTGTTCAAGCCATTTTTTGCGCTTATCTGTGAGTAACATTACAGGAAGTTGTACACAGCAAATATGAAGATGTTGAATGTTGAAATTGCGGTGTCGCCATAGCTGACCAAGACCATTGTAGGTCAGATGACCACTGTCTAGAGCTTTGTGTATTTTTAAGTCCAAAAGTAAGCCATTGGAAGATTCACAATGTTGGATATCGCGAAACGGAACAAGATGTGCTGCCTCCAAATACTCTTCGTTGTTTTCCCCCGTTGCAGGACAGGCCGAATTGAATTCGTTGAGTAGTTCCTGCCGCATTTTTGGCTGTCCTTTTCGGCTAATACTTTGAAAGTATCGTCGGGTGGATGACGGCGGCAACCTTTCAAATTCTTGGTATATTGTGGCTTGCACTTCTTGCTTGGCTTGCAAGGCCTGTTTTTTTCTGTCGGTCCAAAACCATTGCCTGTAGGTGAGCCCAGAATGTCTCGCTTCGATTATTGATGGTACCACTTCATTCCACCTGTCCACCTGTTCATGAGTAATGTCGTACTTGTCAGGGGACATCCCGCAGTCATCATCGGGTGAAATAGAGTCATATGGGGTGTCGCATAAACAATAATTGCCCGCCCCATCCGAAGAAAACATACCATTTGGCGTGCCACAAATGCTGTAAGGACAATCATTTCGAAGAGGATGCTGCTCGTATCGGCTTCGGACATTGTCCGAGGTCTCGTCATTTGAAGCTTGCAACAAAGCGGCCTCTCTGGCGACATGGCAGGCAAGAGGGCCGTCGCATTCGTGACAATATTCACAATCACACGTTTTGTCACAAACTTGAAACCATTCATCACCAATAAACAGGTCAATTTGACAGGTATTGTCGATGTCGGCAGTTCTCCAGTCGAAAGCAATACCCTCAACATTGTCTACGAAAGGGACAACTCTCTTGTCTTCGTTACAACTCCAAATACATTTGTCATTTTCCATGCAGGCAGAAAAATGTCCAAAGCCGAAATCAGTGTCATGTTTCCAATGGGGTTTCCCATTTTTGTCAAAAAAAATAAGCCACTGGACTGAGACACCACTGACTTCAGTTTCTAAATAAAAAACGGTCTGACCCAAAACCGTGCCCGTGACTAGTGAACTGTCAAAATATTTGCAATAATTCCTGTCCTGGACGTATATGCGGACATTGTTGGGTACAGGGCCCAATTCACAAAACTCAGTCGCTAAATCTTTCAAAATTTGTTCTGCATGGATTTGTCGTACCACTTCATTCCACATGTCCACTTGTTCTTGAGTAATGTCGTACTTGTCAGGGGACATACCACAGTAATCATGAGGTGAAATGTAGTCATACTTAGTGTCGCATAAACAATAATTGGCCGCAGTGTCACTGGCAAAAAGCTTCGCTCCACCACAGATATTGTAAAGGCATTTAACCTCCTTACTTTCTCGACCATAGTTCCAATCAAATGGGTTTCCAACTGGGATACGTCCACACTCTCGTTCTGTCTCTGTCCAATATGCATATTCATCATCTAATCCTCCACCGAACTGCGCATGATGTTCATCTTCCCCGATTATTAAGCCAATCAACTTACCACGGTAAAGTTGTTCGTATCCACCATTCATAATTTTGACTTTCTGAGGCTTATAACCATCTTTAAATTCTAATTTTGGATAATTTTTTTCGAATGCTGATACTTTCCAGCCAGCTGCGAGACATTTTGCAACAAATGTTTGAATCTTGTCACGAGAGACATCGTACACATCTGAGAATATGATAATGTTGTCGGTCTGGAATTGCTGTACAACACGCAAACTTTTTGTAAATAGGTTTTTAAAAATGTCAAAAACAATAGAGGAAGCATCCGTTCTCTTATCGAGTTCAATGTCATGCGCTTTTGCAAGTTGTCTGCATTTCTGCCGTATGAGTCTTTTGGACAATATATCACCAGCCAACAGTGACGCAAAGGCTTGTTGAGCCGATTCGTAGTTGATAGTCTCAATTTCGACTGTCTCGACTTTAGCTTGTTTTGGCATGGGTCTGTCCAAGTCATTTGAGGATTTACGTTTTGACATTTTTGTATTGTATTTTTTCACCGATAAAAAAATTATAGAATATGCACAACTTATTATCGCTGCAAAAAAGAATAGTCTAAAACTTTGTCTGATGGTTGTAGAGCTCATATAAATGGAATTGTTTTTGATGTATTATCTATATATTGTATTGTAATATGGGAAGGTCTTTGGTCAAAATATCCCCGCCGCTCTCCCATAAATACATAATGAACCACCTTGTTATTATGCACAGTTGTTAATCCGTTTAAAGAGAATAGAATTTGCGGAGCACCCACCATATTGAACTGGACCTTTCCACACACGGTTTTGTTTTGCACATTAAGGGCGAACTTTTTTTCTAAATATGAGGCATGCACCTCTGAGCCATTGCTCATGCGCCAATAGGGCTCCACTATATTGTTGTTCATTCTATAGCATATTACATTTGAATCTTTTTTCCTGCCAATGACCAATAAAATAGAGGGGTCTATTTTTCTACAAGTGTCCACGATTGTCGGCATGTGAGACGACATTTTTTCACTTATACTTTTGTATATCAAAATATATACCATAAACAAGTCGCTGTATGCAAATGCCAGGAAATTAAAAAATTCCTTGTATTATATTGTCGAGTATTGTTGTACTGGCATTGTCCAATTCTGCGTTATACCTATTTGGGGACCAGTTGGCTTCACGTGCTATGTGTACAGCATCTATTTTACTTATTTCACCTATGAGTTGTGCTTGTGCTATGCGTACAGCTAGACGTGCTTTATTTATTTCTTTGTACAGTTCTTGGTCGCCTTTGTACTTAATTACATCTTCTTTAAGACGAAGCACCATTGCCTGTGTGTTTTTTGCTTTATTTAAT
>Ga0307997_10001005_pt1 | contig 13122 bp, 11 predicted proteins | sample Davwhametageno36_FD_203165 | JGI IMG/M metagenome (GOLD analysis project Ga0307997, IMG submission 203165) | Marine microbial communities from Davis Island wharf, Antarctic Ocean - #36 | ecosystem: Environmental > Aquatic > Marine > Unclassified | place: Antarctic Ocean: Davis Island wharf... | reverse complement strand
CCGAAACCCCGCCTTGGGACTACGCCACCAATCGCGCAAATCATCTGCGGATCACCCTCAAGAAAATCCTAGAAACCCTGTCAGATTGGAGACCGTCATGAACGATCCCCGCAAGAACACCCGTGACGGTGCTGTCAGACTAATGATTGCAAACATCAGATTGATGGGGCAATCGAAATCTATGCGCTCAATAATTGACGCCACTCAGCAAGAGCAGCAGCACAGTTTACCTTGAAATTGGTGCGTGAATAGAGATGGCGTTCCTTATTGAAATGGTTCTGAATAGACGCGTGGACCGAGACGAACTTCTGTAACGTTGCCGTTCGTCGAAATCTTAGCATCGCCCTCTCCCGTCGCCTGAATGGCAAATGAGAGTTCTCAGCTCTGTTGTTTGCCCAGCGGCCAGTTTCCTGCCGATCCGCGTTGCCGATGACTTTCATCGCAGCGCCATAGGAACGTAGCTTGTCCGTCACAACTACTTCTGGTTGACCGCAGCGCTTCATTGCTTTTTTGAGGAATTTCAAGGCTGCCTTGCGGTCTCGGCGCTTGGTGACAAAGCTTTCTAGGACTTCCCCTTCGTGATCTACTGCCCGCCAAAGATAATGCGTCTCGCCGTTGATCTTCACGAACACCTCGTCCAAGTGCCACTGCCAATTTGAATATGCGCGCACATGGCTGACCCTTTTCTTACGGATCTCTGCGGCAAATAGCGGGCTAAATCTGTTCCACCAAAATCGAACCGTTTCGTGGCTGATCTCAATACCACGTTCATGTAAAAGATCCTCAACATTCCGCAACGAGAGCGGATAACGCACATACATCATAACCGCCAAGCGGATGATCTGCGGGCTCGTCTTGAAGTACTTGAATATGTCGGGTTTGGTCATGATTGGACGCTACGAAACCACCCTGCCCTGCACAAGCCAGTTTACTCTGACACTGCCCTCAGAAGGGGTGATCGATTATTATCGGTGTCCGGCCACCCGGTCGGCCAAGGCGTGCCAGCGCAGAATCATCGGCATGAACCAAGGGTTGCCAGAATAGAACGGCTTACTGTTGAACATCAAATCATCATAAATGGTGTCACATTCCCCCTGTCTCAATATTTTCCGGCTCAGCTGGTGCGCGAAGTAGATCGAGCGAGTCACACCGGAACCGCAATACCCCATCGCGTAATGTAGCCCGTCGATCTGACCCAGATGCGGTGCATGATCGAAGGTATAGGCAACCTGCCCATGCCAACAATATTCCACATCAATCCCATGCAATTGCGGAAAAACAGTTCGTGCCATCGACATCAGATCAGCTGAAATGCGTTTGGGGCGGTTATGCGGGTCCATCACCCGACCGCCAAAAATCATCCGCCGTCCATCAGGTGTCGGGCGATACCAAAACACCAAACTGTGCGTGCCGCCATGCATGCGCAATTTCGGCGTCAACTCGCGGATTTTCTCAGGACCCAGATCAGGGGTCGCCACCACACCCGAGGTGACCGGGATCAATCTGCGCCGCAAGGATTGAAACTCTGGGCCCGTATAGCCGTTGGTTGCGATCACGATATCTTTGGTCGTTATATTTGCTCCCTTCACAAGAACCTGTTTTTGCGGCGTGTCGGCCCTGACGCCTTCAACCTTGTGATGCTCCAGAATGCGCACGCCTGCTTCACGGGCCTTGCGCGCCAGCTCAAGCGTCAGTTTGTAGGGATGCACGCCCGCGTCACGCTCATAAACAACACCGCCGTGATAGAGATCGGTACCTATTTCCTCACCCTGATTCTTGCGCTCAACCGCATGATATTTCAGGCCAATTTTCTGACTAAGCAGCTCAGACGTTGCACAGAGGTTATCGAAATCCTTCGCGCTTGCCGCACCTCTGAACCGGCCAGCCATTTGCAGATCGCAGTCGAGCTGTTCGTCTTTGATAAACGACACAAAATGCTCAAACGTGTTTAACCCTTCTTGCATAAGCGCCCATGCTTTGGTCTCACCATACTGCTTGATCAACCCGCTATGCCCCAGCTTGTGAAAACTGGGGCCACACATACCGCCCGAACGCCCCGAACATCCGTGGCCAATTTCGTGACTGTCCAAAACCAACACAGAGCGCCCTGCCCGCGCCAGAAGCAGCGCCGTCGTCAGCCCCGTAAACCCCGCGCCGACAATCACGACATCGCAGTCTTTTGGTAGCAGCTCTTCATCAGCGGGCAGCGGCTGCACGCCCGATTTCCAGTAAGGTTTGATCGGTGTAATCATCTGACCTTGCTCCATCCTCAAATACTCTAGGTAACTTCGGCTACTCTTTGAAATCTGTCCACCGCAAAGGCTTGGATCGGCAGCGCGGTTTGCTGCGATAGGATCAGCTCAGCAATTACGCGCCCGCAGATTGGTGCCAAGGCAAAACCATGCGCCGAGAAGCCAAACAGGTGGAACCCGCCGCTTTGCCCTGCGTGCCCGATCACCGGCATCCGGTCGGGCGTGACCCCTTCGATACCAGCCCAAGCACGGGTGATCCTTGTCTGATTCATCAAAGGAAAGATAGCCTGCGCCGCTGTCGCATTGGCGGCAAGCTGGCGCATATCCAAGGTTGTCGTGCCATGTTCCAGCTCAGCGCGCCCTTGATAACCGCCGCCGATCAGAACCGTGCCATTGTCGAGCTGTTTAAACGATAGCGTACGCCCCTCAGCGCCAACAACAGCGCTCAGAAACGGCTTGATCCGCTCAGTTATCATCAACATCAACGCCTGCGCTTGAATGGGCACATGATCGCCCATCATCCCAGAAATCTGATCGCCCCACGCCCCGGCGGCATTGATCAGATGTGGTGTGTTAAAGGCCAGACCACCTGCCTTAACAGACCATTTACCGTTCAAATACGTGATCTGGGTGACGGGCGCGCCTTCAATTATCCTTACCCCTAGCGACAGGGCTTTGCGATGAAATGCGCGCACGGTGGCAAAGGGGTCCGCGTGGCCGTCTCCCTTAACGATCAACCCGCCAACGCAGTGTTTAGCTACCTCAGGCAGCAAGCTGTGCAGCGTGTCTGCGTCAATCATCTCTTCATGCGCAAAACCGTAATCGCACACCGTTTGGCTGCGGATTTGTAGCGCGTTCAGCCCTTCGGCGTCTTCGGCAACCTTGATCTGCACGCTTTCGCAAAAGCCACAGGTCTCATCCACAAGGCTCTCGATGTCATGCCACAACTCTATCGCCGCGACTGCAATCGGTATCTCAGGCAGCGCGCGTCCCAACCGCCGCACGCCCCCAGCATTTGCACTTGAGGCATGTCGCCCGATCCGGTCCTTCTCCAGCAGCGTGACCTCTACGCCTGCCTTGGCCAGATGAATTGCGCTCGATAACCCATGCAACCCGCCGCCGACAATCACCGCATCAGCGGTTTGCGCCCCTGTCATTCCTTATCCGCAAGCGCGGCAAGTTGACCCAATTCCAACGGCTTAACCGGAGATCGCAACCGCGCGGCACCGATATCTTGCACCGGGCGGCCCAGTTCATCCGCGATTATCGCGCTGACGGTCAATCCGCACAGGCGCCCCTGACAGGGGCCCATACCCGCACGCGTAAAACTTTTGAGTTGATTTGGTCCCTGACACCCAAGGCTGACAGCTTCGCGAATTTCAGCAGCGCTCACTTCTTCGCAACGACAGACCAACGTTGCAGGATCGGCAGGAATGCGAAACTGTTCGGCAGGCTGATAGAGACGGTCCAGAAACCGGCGCAGCGGCTGTTGGCGGGACATAATCTTGCGCAGGGGCATCGCGATCTTATCCCGCTCTGGAATGCTCAGTTTACCAATGCGATACAGCGCATCCAACGCCGCCAAACCGCCCAAGGCCTGCGCACTGTCTGCCCCGACGATCCCCGCACCATCACCCGCAATTGAGACCCCCTCAACCGTAGAATAGCCCCAGTCATCCACCTGCGCATGCCAGCACAATTGCGCATCGCTCCAGTGATGTTTACACCCCGCAGCCATGGCCAAATTGACGTTCGGCACGACACCCTGATGCAGCAACACAGACTCCGCCGAACAGCTGTGCCAATGCCCGGCGATCTTGTACTCAACACTTTCGGCATGATCCGCCCCGTTGATCCTGATATCCTCGACGCCGGTCTTAAATGTCGTCCCCGAAGTGCGCAGGTCTTTCAGCCATCCCAAACCTTTCCAAATCTGCCCCGCTTCCCTGAACGCAGCTGGCAGCAACCCCAATGCTTGGCACAGATTGCTGCGCGGCGTTGTATCAAGAACGGCAGCGATCGGAACACCAGCGCGCAAATATTGGTGCGCGATCAGATACAACAACGGCCCCGTGCCGACAAAGACCGGATAGGGCAGCAAGACGCCAGAGGATTTCAGCAAGATCTGCGCAGCCCCCGCGTTCATCACACCCGGCAGGGTCCAGCCCGGAACAGGAAAGGGGCGTTCCTGCGCACCCGTAGCGATGATGATATGATCGGCGTTGATCAATTCTGCAGCGCCATCCACGCTCACCCCAATCTCGCGTTGATCCGAGACGTGCCAAACTGTGGCACCTGTAACATGCTCAACTGTGCTTGCGGCCAAACGATCAACAAGGGCGCCCCCCTGATAGTATTCAGTCCCTAATATGGCGCTGCCAGTCGCTTTTTGTGATCCGACAGCGCGATAGATCTGTCCACCAGCAGCCGCTTGTTCATCCAGCAAAAGAACTGACGCACCGTGATCAGCTGCCATAACCGCCGCCGCCATTCCCGCAGGACCTGCGCCAATAACCGCAATGTCTGTACGGGACTTCACGGCGCAGCCTCAAAAGCGCCGCTTTGAGGGGCGACGTTCATCCCCTCTTTGACCTCGCGCATGCAGGCCTGTTGATTTCCCATGCCGTCAATTTCGACCAAACAATCAAAGCACACACCCATCATACACAGCGGCCCACGCGGTGCCACGCCTACTGGCGTCGTGCGAAAGGTCCAATGACCCGCAGCCAACAAAGCGGCCGCGACGCTGTCACCTTCCTGTGCTTCAATCGTCTCACCTGCAAATCGAAAACTCACATTGGTGCAGGGTTTTCGAGGTATCCTAGACATCAGCGAACCTTTCAGGACCAAGGGCTGCGACACTGGCAGGCAGTTGGTTTTCTGCGATGGCAGGGGCCAGCACATTCGCATGTGCCGCCGCCAAAGTGACGCCCGAATGGCACACGGCGGCAAAGGCACCGGGACAAGTTTTTGACTGCGCATAGATCGGCGCGCCATCAGGGCTCATCACGCGCAGAGCCCCCCAGGCACGCACAATTCGCGCACGCTGCAAATGCGGAAAGGTCTTGACCGCGCGTGCCGCAATGTCGGCCATCGTGGCGGGCGTGACACTGTCATCGAACCCAACTTCCTCATTGCTTTCGCCCAGTTGTACGCCGCCTTCATCAGTCTGCCGAATACCGGACAAAGGCATTGACAGAAACGGTTTGACCCGCTCAGTAATCAAGTTCTGACCACGCTGCGGACGGACGTCAATCTTGAGCCCGATCATCTCAGCAAGCTTGGGCGTACCAAGGCCCGCGGCCACAACAACGCGACCACTCTCATAGGCTTGATCCGCAGTGCGCACCTTGAAACCTGATGATGTTTGATCAATGCGCTGCACAGGCGCACCACTTGAAATCTTGCCGCCCATCGTCTGGAACCCCACATGCAGCGCCCGCAGTAACATCAACGGGTTGACATGCCCATCACCGGGACTAAGACAACCGCCTGCAACATCTGGCCCCAAACCGGGCAGCATGTTGCCAAGCGCCTTACGCTCCAACATCCGAAACTCAATGTGATCGGCATGCGTTTGCAAACGCTCCATCTTCTTTTGCTTGTCTTCCATCTCAGCGGCAGTCAGGCAAATCTCGATCCCACCGGGGCGATGATAGGCGAGGCGCGCGCCGGTCTGTGCCATCAGCTCCGCACTTAGATCAGCCCAGCCTTGCGCCGATGTCCATGTCCATTGCGCATATGCAGGCAGGTCGGTGCCTTTGGATTGCGTCCATATCAACCCAAAATTCCCACGCGCCGCGCGAAACGCGTTGTCGCTTTCATCCAACAGAAGCGTCGGGAGGTTGCGCCGTTGCAGTCCATAGGCGATGGCCACGCCGACCAATCCTCCACCAACAACAATGAACTCAGCTTGGGTCATGAAAAACGCGTGGTGCTATAGGGGGCGAGATCAAGGTTGGTGGGTTCCTTGGCAATAATTCCAGCCACGATCCGCCCTGTATTGGGTGCCATGCCCAGCCCATAATGACAATGCCCGAACGCCGCGAACAACCCGCGATGATTGGGCAGCTCACCTATCATAGGAAGGCTGTCGGGGAAGGACGGACGGGTGCCCATCCACGGCGTAACATCAGACGTATCAAGGCGCGGGAACAGCCGTTTGGCCAGCTTGGCGAACACATGGGCCCGGGCGTAATTAGGCGGCGCGTCAAGGCCCACGAACTCAGCCGTGCCAGCGCAGCGGATGCCGTCGATCATCGCACTGGCGACGAATTTGCCGTCCACATCCATCACCGAATTGTTCACCGTTATGCCAGGATTGGCGAACATCAGATGATAGCCGCGCTCCGCCTCCAGCGGCAGTTTCAAACCCAAGGGTTCAAGCAAACGCGCAGACCACGCGCCCGCTGCCATCACCAGCTTGTGCGCTGCAATCGGACCATCAGTTGTGTCGAGAGACCAGCCATCACCATCTGGGCGTAACGCCAAAACTTCGGTCCGGCGAAAGCGCGCGCCCATTTTCAAGGCTTTGTCCATCAGCGCCCGACCTAACGCACCGGGATCAATCGCACGGGCCTGATCTTTGATCAGGATTGCCGCCTGATACTCGGGCGAAATCTCTGGCTCGACCTCTTGCAGCTCACCTTGGGTGATGCGCTCAACTGGCACGCCATGCTCTGCTCTGATCCGCCAAGACAGCTTGTTCAAATCCGCATCAGCCGCATTTCGATACGCATGCACATATAGAGAGTCCTGTAATAGGTGCTCATGCCCCGTGCCCTTGAGGTGCTGCGTATAAAGTTCCACATTTGGGCGGTTCAGCGTATTCATGGCTTGCGCAATTGCGGGCAAATTCTCGTGCGATCCAGCTTTCAAAAACCGACGCAACCAAGGCAACATGCGCGGCGCATAAGACCAACGCAGCGACAGCGGTCCATCCGGATCAAACAGCCATTTCGGCACCTGTTTCCACAGGCCGGGCATGGATTGCGGCACGCAGCTCCACGGTGAAATCACTCCCGCATTACCGAAACTCGCCCCGCTCGCCAGATCGTTACGGTCGATCAGTTCAACTGCAAATCCCTTTTCCAGCAGCGAAAGAGCAGTGCAAATACCAACGATCCCTGCCCCTAGCACATGCACCGTTTCATCAGGCATTTGCGGCACTCTCGCTATCCGCGCGCTTGCTGGCCGCGACCTGCTGGATCAACACCGGCAGCGCAAGGACAAGCGCCAAAAGATCGCTTTTCAACCCCGGTGCCACCATAAACACCGCCGCAAAGCCCATCAGCCAGCGCAAGGAGCGTGGCAAAGGCGCGATGAAATAGGCGCTGACGGCTGTGGCCATCATTGCCACACCCAGACCGCAAGTCAGCACGGTCTGGAAAAACTCGCCCCACGTGAAATACTCATCCAGAACTATCAACATCGCAGGTGAATAGACAAAGACCATCGGCACCATCAGCTTGGCCATGCCGAGCGAGAACGCGGACAAACCGGTCTTGAAGGGGTCCGCACCCGCAATGCCAGCGGCAGCATAGGCAGAGGCACAAACCGGCGGCGTGATTTCTGAGATGACACCGTAATACAGCACGAAAAGATGCGAGGCTAAAGGCGGCACACCAAGGTTCGCGAGTGCGGGCTGAGCTACAGTTGCGAGCATAATGTAAAGGGCCGTGGTCGGCAGACCTGCGCCCATCAAGATGCAAGTGATCGCGATCAGAATGAGCGAGATAAACAGTTGCAGACTGGTGAGTTGCAGGTCAAAGAACGGCACCCACGCAACCAACCAGTGCACGTTCTCTGCGAGCGTCAGCGATCCTTCGGCGACCATAAAGCCAAGCCGGAAACCAAGCCCGGTGGAATTGACCACACCCACAACGATCCCAATCGCCGCCACAACCGCACCAACCGACAGCGCGTATTTCACACCCAACACCGCACCGTCCATCACATCGCGGATCGACATCCGGTGCATCGGGTTCAGGAACCCGACAACCAGCGCCGCCGTGATGCCCCAGAATGCCGCCATATGCGGAGAGAACCCACTGAACAGCACGTAAACCAGAACAAACAACGGGATCGACGCAGGCCAGCCGCGCTTGATCACGTTCCACAGTTGCGGGATTTCTTCTTCGGGCACGCCTTTCAGGCCCAGACGTTTTGCCTGAAAATGAACGATCATCAAAACGCCAATATAATGCATGGCAGCGGGAACAGCCGCGGCCAGAACGATGGTGGTATATGGCACCTCAAGAAACTCGGCCATGATAAAGGCCGCTGCGCCCATGATCGGCGGCGTGATCTGACCACCCGCACTTGATGCCGCCTCAACCCCGCCCGCAAGGTGACCGGGATAGCCCATCTTCTTCATGTTCGGGATGGTAAGCGAACCCGTAGAAACCGTATTCGCAATGGAGGACCCTGAAATCGTGCCGAAGAACGCGGATGACACAACGCTGACCTTGGCCAGCCCGCCCGTATAGCGCCCGGCAACGACAGTGGCGAGGTCAACAAACAATTGCCCCAGCCCCATCCGTTGCGCCAGTACGCCGAACAGGACAAAGTGAAACACAACCGTCGAGACGATCCATAGCGTGACGCCATAGATGCCCTCAGACGGGAAATACATATTGTTGATATATTGGCCCCAGGGAATGCCCGGATGCATGATGATCTGAAACGGCATGTATTGGCCAAAAATCGCATAACCTGTGAAAATCAAAATGATGATGGGCACCACGATGCCCAAGGTCCGCCGCACCGCTTCGAGCAGAACAATGATCAGAACCGTGCCGAATACCACATCCAGATTGGTCGGATCACCCTGTCGCATGACCTGATCCACCAGATGCACACGTATGCCCATAATGGTGTAGTCAATCTCGTACCACGTGACGCCGATATAAAGAGAGGTCACAATCCCCGCGATGATGAACGCCCAATCCCACAGCGGCACATTGCCAAACCGCCACCACGTGTTGTCCTTCATAGGTTGGTTGCGGTCGCTTTTGAACATCGGAAAACTGATAAACACCAGCAGGATCACACCGGACATATGAAACCCCATATGCCAGTAATCGACAGGCACACCGATGCCAGCCGTCACATAATGGTAAGCTGCGAATATCAAGGAAAAGAGGAAAACAAACTTGACCAACCAAGGGCCAATTGTGCGGGTCTGTAGCGCGGTATCGTATTCCTTTTCAAGCTCTTCAGCCTTGTCTACGTCAAAGATTGCCATGCCCGTCTTTCTATTTTCTTATGTGGAGGAAGCCTGACCGCGTGCGGGTAAAGGTAGAGCGGGCAAGTTCATGCCCGCCCTGAACTCAGCAAGATTACTTGACCATGCCAACTTCTTTGTAGTACCGCTCAGCACCGGGGTGCAGCGGGATCAGAACGCCGGTCAACGCCGTTTCCAACCGGATCGCCTTGCCTTTGGAGTGGCCTTTGTCGAGCAAACCGCGTGTCTTTTCGCTCCACAGGGCTTTAGTGATCTCATAGACCAACTCTTCGTCCTGATCGACCGATGTTATCAGCTGACCGTTGACTGCCACTGTCGCCGTGTTGGTCGTGATGTTCTCATAGACGCCCGCAGGGATGTCGCTGTGAACATAATAAGGGATGATGCTGTTGATCGTGTCACGCTCAGCATCCGAGAATGAATAAAGTTCAAACCCTTTGGTTGACCCAAGCTGGATCAGCGCCGCGAACGGGGTGCCGCCAGCGTAAAAGAACGCGTCCAGCTGGCCATCTGCAAGGCGCTGCGCAGACTGACCAAGGCTGAGTTCCTGTTCATCAGCTTTGATCTCATAGTGGTTGAGGATCATGCGCACGGATACTTGCGTGCCAGAACCCGCCGCCGCGACGCCGACTTTCATGCCCTCAAGTCCTTTGAGATCGGCAATTGTCGTGCCTTTGGCCAGCACCAGATGCATGTCCTCGGGATAGAGATTGGCGATAACCCGGATTTTGTCCTTGACCGCACCGTCAAATTTGCCCGCGCCGTTATAACCCTGCACAACGCTTTGTGCACCGGCCAGACCCGCATCAAGCTGACCCGCATGGATCGCGTTCACGTTTGCCACGGAGGCGTTCGTGGATACCGCAATCGCCACTAGACCGGGCACACCGCAGGTACCGCCCTCATCACAGGAACGCGCGCCGGGAGGGCTGGAGATGGCGTTGGCAATCAAGCCTCCAATCGGGAAATATGTACCGCCAGCACCACCGGTGCCAATGCGCCAAAATCTCATATCCTGCGCCGTTGCCGCGCTTGCCGTTAGCAAAATGCCGACAGCGGCAGCCACAAATTTATGTCGTAATTTCATTTTTCACTCTCCGTTGGTGGTTATTATTGCGATGTCCGTTTGGTTGGATATCGCTTGGATAAACTCCAAAGCATATTTGTTGTTATGGTGCGCAACCTTGGCTTTTTCACCAATAAATGCTGTTGGAATTCAATGGGTTGGACGCAATCCTTGCGCCGCACATATTCTCAAAACGATCCCCCATGTTGCCCGTTCCAAACCGCGAGATACCCATCGCAGTGGCTCTAATAACTAATTACTAATTACTATGACGGGCACCTTCCATAAATTCAAATTTATAATATTTTTGATATCATAGAAAAATCTTATGGGTTAAGGATTTGACGTCAATAGGAGTGTACCGTGATGAACCTGCGACAGCTTGAAGCATTTAATGAGGTGATGATCACCGGCTCCGTCTCAGAAGCCGGGCGCAATATGGGGCGCACGCAGCCTGCGGTTAGTTCGCTCATTGCTGCGCTGGAACGCTCCGTAGGCTACAATCTGTTCGAACGCCGTCGCGGCAGATTACATCCAGTGCCAGAGGCGCATTATCTGCATGCCCAGTCTGGCACGATCCTGAACGATCTGGGCAAGCTGCGGGAAAACATGCAGGCAGTGGGGAACCTGCAAGGTGGGCACCTCAATATCGCCTGCCTGCCCGTCTTTGGTGAGATTTTGATGCCACGGCTGATCTCCCGTTTTGTTAAAGATCGCAAGGACGTCTCGGTTTCGCTGGTCAGCCATTCATCGGAACGGGTGTTTGAACGGCTCGCCTCCCAGCAATTCGATATCGGCTTGGCCGAAGCCTCCATCACTTCGCCCTTGGTCAAAGGCGCGGTGTCAGCGATGGACTGCCTCTGCGCCTTGCCTGCGGAGGACCCGCTGGCGTGCAGAACCGTCATTACGCCAGCGGATCTGGCAGGCAAGCCGATGACGACGTTCCAGCCCAACCACTTTATCCGCCGCCAAGTGGAAGAGGTCTTTGCGCGCGAAAAGATTGATCTGTCGATCAGATTTGAAATGCAGAACGCGGCGTCGCAATTCGTTTTTATCGAAGAAGGACTGGCTTGGGCCGTGATGAGCCCGATGAGTGCGCATTATTATCATCAGTCACAGGTCGATGTGCCGCGCATTGTCTTTCGCCCGTTCCAACCGCAGGTGGTCTATAAGATCGCCGTGCTCACGCCAACACATGCGCCTATTTCCAACCTTGCCCGCGCTTTCGCTGAAGTGCTCAGTGCGGAAGTCTTGCGTGTTGCGCAAACAGGGCATGCGCCACTAAACCCTGACGAAGACCCCTATCCAAGTCAGTCTGATAGGCAAAGAGTGCTGCAAGCCCGCCGGTATGAATGAACAAGACCTTGCTCCCTTTGGGGATATCGCCGCTTTGGACCAGCGCAGGAGTGGCCAAGAACACCTTGGCCGTATAGACTGGGTCCAGCATCAGTCCCTCAAGACGCGCCGCAGATTTCATCGCCTCCAGCGCAGGCGGGCCGATCTGCCCGTAAGGGGCAAGTTGCGGACGTCGTCGTCGGTCATCATTTTAATGGCAACAACAGGAATTGGTCTTCAAGTGGCCGCTTCAAAGGAACCGCTTTGCTTTCATTACGGCAGATCTACCCATAAAGACCAATAACTGTGCAGCTACCGAAACCGTGTTTGTGTCTGACTCACCGAACCCCTTAGGCACTGGCAAATCGGGCAAGCTTGCTGCACGGTGCTGTCAGACTAATGATTGCAAGCATCAGATTGATGGGGGCAATCGAAATTTATGCGCTCAATAGTTGACGCCACTCAGCCAGAGCAGCGGCACGGTTTAACTTAAAATTGATGCGTGAGTGGCGATCCAGTTACCAAACAAAATTCCAGCCCAATGAATCTACAACGCTAACACCAAAGGCCCGTGGTCCGAGACGCTGGGCCCGGGGATTGGGGGGGGCGGTCCACAGGCCTGCGGTTCAACTGTATGGATTGGGCACAGTAACCCCTGATTAACACTATTTTGATCTGATGTTTCATTGTGGGTAGCGTTGTGGGTACGGATTTTACATAATATAAAATTAGAATAAAATCATATACTTATTAGGTTAATTTGGCAGATCTACAGGGATTCGAAGCTTCGAACTCCTCTAATTCCATTTAAACTATGCCAGTCTACAGAAAGCTTAATGAGCAAATCAAACACAATCCTTTTCCAAAAACCGTGCAGTTGTGCTCTAAAACCCTGAGTAATCCACTAACCCGCGTTAGCAGCCACACTTGTGGACCATGCAAGGTCGCCCCCGTAAGCCGCAGCACAGACGGCAACAGACACCACTGCGATCAACTTACCCCCACGGGTGGTTGCGAACCTTGTGGCTTAAGCCGCTCAAAGTCAGCCTGTGACGTTGATGTACTGGTTGCCGTCGGCATACCGGATGTATTTGTAGACGACGGCTCGGGTGGCGAACTTGGTGTTGTTGGCGCGTTGGGCTTGGGCACTGACGCTATGGATTTACCCATGCGTGACTTTGGCTTGCTCTTCGCCTTTACGTCACCACCCTTGAGCCGTGTGT
>Ga0307997_10001004_pt1 | contig 13123 bp, 10 predicted proteins | sample Davwhametageno36_FD_203165 | JGI IMG/M metagenome (GOLD analysis project Ga0307997, IMG submission 203165) | Marine microbial communities from Davis Island wharf, Antarctic Ocean - #36 | ecosystem: Environmental > Aquatic > Marine > Unclassified | place: Antarctic Ocean: Davis Island wharf... | reverse complement strand
GGAATATACGTGATGCAGCAAAGACAACTGCACCGTGTGCAGCTGGAGACAATGCGTCGTCCTTTCAGACGGCGCGATTTCCGGCGTTTGATGCAGGAACTGACAGCGTTGCCACTGGCACTGCCACTGCCGTCGCCGCCGTCGGCGCCACGGATGGACTTGGACCGATTGGACCGCATGGTGGTGTTGTGGGACTTGTTGATGTTGCCACCGTTGTCACCGCTGACACGTACTGTGCCGTCTGGTATGGCTCTGCCGGTGACCGTGCCGGCACGTGCACGTGCACGTGGAACTTGTGGTCTGGTGGCGCTGCAGGTGGAGGGTGAGGTGGGTGAGTGTGCGGTGTGTTTGGAGCGGATGGAGATGGGTGAGTGGATAATCCCTTTGCCTTGTCAGGCAAATGTGAATCACTGTTATCACCGCGATTGCATTACCCCATGGCTAGAAAATAGTCGTAGCTGCCCGCAGTGTCGTGGAAGCTTCTGAGTAGAAGATGTGACACACCGAAGGCAATGATGATGCACCCGAGAAAGATGCAGATGTCGCTGTTGTAGACGACTTTGTCTGTGTATTTCCAGCGTCTCCCCCACCCAACAACGAGTGGAAAGGTGAGAACGGGTGCGACGGACCAGATGCTGAGAGAGGACATGGCAAAAAGTCCCAGGCAGGCGGCGGCGGAGATGTATTCGGTGATGACATGTGGTTGAAACATGAGTCCGGGAAGCGCTCCAAGAGACCACACGCGCTACAAGCGCCACAGACACCACTGACACTGCCTATGGTCGCGCAGCCTTGCTCCGCGAAGGTTGGTGCACGATCTGCGAGGATGACTGTGTGAATCCAAAGTGGCAGCGCTATCAGCTCAACAGACGCATATATTATATACCACACTGTCGGACGTGGAAGTGCCAAGTGTCAGCGCTGAAATCCATGATTGCGCACTGTCGAGTTCTAAAGCGCGTGCTTCTCCGCACGCCATGGGGAGACGCCCTGTTGGCAGTACCAAGGTCGGACGGGTCAGAGACCATTGGACACTGTGACCCGACCGTGCTGCTGCAACGCGCGGACAAATACTATGTCGAGACATGGTGGGACGCGCTGTCCAAGCTCGTCCCGTTGGCATACTACACAACAGCAACACCTAAGATTATGGTGCTCTAGGGTGAAACCGACGCCAGAGACGCCAGCCCAGAGACAGAGACGCCAGAGCCCAAGATACACTGTGGATCACACTGAGGATCACACTGAGGATCACACTGAGGATCACACTGAGGATCAGAGCGCGACGCTCTTGTTCTGACGACGCAGCTTTAAAAACGCAAATATAATTTGTTGTTTTCTTTTTTTGTTTCTTTTTTTGTCTTCTTTTTCTTCTTCTTTGTCTGTTCCTCCGCCGCCTCTGACTCCGCCGCCTCTGCGATTTTTTTTGCTAGAGCATTGAGTAAAGATTGACTGTTGTCTGTTGCTCCTCGTGCCGTCAGCCCCTTCCACGCTTTCCTCCAACATATTAAAGCGTTGGCGTTACTTTCAGCTACATAGTGACCCTCAGACCAGAGTATACCCATATAATACAGCGCGTTATAGTCAGGTTCTGACCCTTTCCCTGCTTGATTGAGCCAATATGCTGCCTTCTTCCAGATTGCTCGACTATAATATAAGAATCCAAGATCGAACTGTGCCTCTTTCATTCCCTGTTTGGCTGCTCCTGTGAGCCATTTTTCTGCTTTATCAAATTCTTTAGTAGTTTTGTACATGAGTCCAAGTTCGTGCTGCGCCAAAGCATATCCCTGTTCTGCTGCTTTTTCAAACCAAATTTTTGCTGCACTGTAGCTTTGTTGAATGTTACCGTCATTGTACAGTATACCAAGATTGAACTGTGCCACAGCCAGACCCTGTTCTGCTGCGAGCCTGAACCAATGTGCTGCAGTATCGTATTCACGTTTGCGAAGGTGTATCCAGCCCATCTGGTGCTGCGCCCATGCAGGTGGGTTTTCTTGGTCAACCTGTCGATGAATCTGAACCCTCTTGTCTTCTTCAGTTGACGGCAATTGTTCGTGACAATTGAAACAATCAGTTTGGTGCATATCACCACAACTTACATGTATTCCCAGTCCACAACAAGTGAGACGAATAAATTGTGATTCCGATTGCGGCAGATCCCCCCTGCACAAGCCACATTGTTCTACTTTCGCCTCTGTCACCTCTGTCACCTCCGCCTTCGACTCTGCCCCTGTCTGAATCGAAAGCTCCTCACGCCAGGCACGCACCAAGGATGGAATGTTAGCCTTATCCATCGACAAAATCCTTGTCAGTTGTGTGCGGTATGCTCGTGGTATTTGTTGTTGGAGTCTCAGTGACTCATCTGCGAGTCCCTGCCACTTCTTCACCTCCTCCTCCATTATTTGTATGAAAAGCACCTTGATGAATTCTATTTCCGCCGCTTGCAGCCCCGGCGCATCTGGACCCGCCACCTTCGCCCGCACTGCTTTTCTGTATAGTTTCATGAGGAGGTTTGCCTCCTCCCGCTCCCTGCCGTCTGCTATTGCCTGCATTGTTTTTAGTGCTTTTCTGTATAGTTTCATGGTGCGGTCTTCATCCGGTCCATTGCGTGCCATCTTCATCACCGCCGCATCCGTTCTCTTCCGGTCCGCGTCCCGTTGGTTTCTTTCATATTTTTTGCGTCTGTCAATAATATCTGTCAGAAATGCCTGCTCCTCCGCCGCCTCCTTTGCCGCCTCCTCCGCCGGCTCTGCACTTTCCTCTGCCGTCACCGCCACCATCGCCGCCTCCTCTGCCGCCTTCTCTGCCTCCTCTGCCTCCCCTGCCGCCAGTCTTGTCGCCTCTTCAGTGTTCACTGCCTTCGCCGCTTCATGTGCCGCCTCCGCCGCCTCCGCCGCCTTCTCCGCCTCTAGCGCCCGCGCCTTTGCCGCCTCCGCCGCCTCTGTCGCCTTCTTCGCAGATTCTCTCACCTCCTCTTGTTGTGTAGCCTTCGACAAGTCTGCAAGAACACGTGCCAGGTAATTTTCATGCTGCCATTCCAGCTCCGCATCATTTGCGACCAGTCTCAACTTCTTTGCGACCAGTCTTGCACGTTCTTTTGGCGCCGCCGCTTCACGTACTGCTTCACGTGCCGCATCACGTGTCTCAACCATCGCCCATACATTTTTATTTGCCACTACCACCCTCTTTGTCGCCGCCGCCGCCAGTGCCGCCTTCTCTGTCGCCTTCTCTGTCGCCTCCTTTAGCATGGCAGGTGCATTTCTTAGGAAGTCACGGTTATTTGTGAGTGCCTGTTGGAGTTCTCTTGATGCATCGCCCATCTTTTCATTCGCTGTTGTTAGCATATTTCGACACACTGTCAATTCTCTCTGACATTCATTTAAACTGAGTGCGAGTAGCTGTCGTCGCTCTGATTCGGCATCTGCTTTTTGCTTGGTGGTTGTTTCGACTTCTTGTTCTAGCACTTTGCATCTATTTAGAACAGTTTCGTAGTGTCGCTGGCTACTTTTAAATATCTTATACAGAAGTTTTATCTCAGGAATGGATTGTTGCATGTCGTCTTCTGTACGACCTTTCATGTAAAAAACATGCTATATATACGGTGAAACAGTGGGTGAGTGGATAATCCCTTTGCCTTGCCAGGCAAATGTGAATCACTGTTATCACCGCGATTGCATTACCCCATGGCTAGAAAATAGCCGTAGCTGCCCGCAGTGTCGTGGAAGCTTCTGAGTAGAAGATGTGACACACCGAAGGCAATGATGATGCACCCGAGAAAGATGCAGATGTCGCTGTTGTAGACGACTTTGTCTGTGTATTTCCAGCGTCTCCCCCACCCAACAACGAGTGGAAAGGTGAGAACGGGTGCGACGGACCAGATGCTGAGAGAGGACATGGCAAAAAGTCCCAGGCAGGCGGCGGCGGAGATGTATTCGGTGATGACATGTGGTTGAAACATGAGTTGGTACTTTGCTTCGGCGGCGCAGATTTGTGCGAGCAGGGCACCCAGGAGCCGAAAATCAACAGCGTAGTGTGGCATGGTGTTGAACAGGAGTAGGTAGCAGAGTGCAGCGCACAGATGTGCAAAGGCGGCTGCGAGCAGGGCGCTCCATTTGTTGTCTCCCTTGTAGATGCCCCACAAGAGGGTGGATTTGAGGAGAAGAAACGAGGATGGACGCTGTGCGAGATAGACGACAAGAAACGGACAGTTGACACTGATGTACCAGACTGCGAGTGGATACCCCATGCAGAGATGAATGGTGAGTGGGATCCATGCAACGTCTAGAATATTTTGTGAGGGCAGGGTTTGAAGAAGGCTGATGATTGGGAGCAGAATGACGTCTCGCGTGTAGACTGGTACTTGTACGTGTCGACCAAATGTGACGCGGTTGACGACATCGGCGTCTGCTACGAAGAAGGAGCGGAATGCCAACCAAATGGACTGGACGCTGTGTTGTAAAATGGGAGAGGGTAGCAGAAGTTGGTTACCGATTGTGCCCAGGACAAAGAGAAGGGCGCTGACGACAGGTTCCATGTTGCGGTGGGTTGTTGCTGTTGCTCTTGTGTGGAGTTATACACCGTGTATGGCGAGTGTGTGAACCTTCTCTGTGGTGCAAGAGATGCTAGGGTTTGTACCAGGATGTTCGAGTAGTAAGTACAAGAAGCATGCGGACCAACTGTTGACACTGAGTAGTGATCCTCGTATCCGGCAGGTCTGTGAGTGGTGGCAAGATCCACAGTGTTGGTATGCGTTTGAGTCGCAAAGGGGTGCGGAGTGGTGGGGTAAGCATGGTGGACCACCAACGTTTTGTCAGAATCTTCCCGCCCCTGCTGCTGCCCCTGCTGCTGCCCCTGCTGCTGCCCCTGCTGCTGCCCCTGTTGCTGCCCCTGTTGCTGCCCCTGTCGCCCCTGCTTCGTTTGCTGCTAGTTGTTTTTACTGCAATGGTGCGTTGGTACTGAGCCAACCCATCACGTGTTGCACATGTGAGTGTTCTACTTGGTATATGCATCAACAGTGTAGTAAGTTATTTCGACATAAGCGGTGTTTCAAGTGCAATGCAATTTATTCTTACACAGACATTTTGATTGACGAGGTAGCTTTGGTGAACCCAAGAGTGTCTCTGCAGTAGTGGTAGACAAAGGCGGTAACAGTGTTCATGCTGTGTTGCAGTGCACTATTGTGTTGTAGTTCCTGGCGCAATTCCTGTGTTGTACGCCCGGTGAATGGATTCGGCACTGGGTGTAGGTCTGCGTCTGCGTCTGCCTGCTCGAGTGCATGTGTGATTAACGGTCCCAGGGGTCCCAGGGGTCCCAGGGGTCCCACTGACGTTGGAGGCTGTCTGGCACTGGCACTGGCACTGGCACTGGCACTGGCATTGTGCCAGGTTGGGAATATAATTTTTTTCTTTTTGGTGATTCGATAGAGTTCGTCTGGTACAATGGGCAGATTGACTTGCGTCCCTGCAACGTCGACATGCGTCCGGTTGTGCGTTGCATATGGGATGGCACAGGTGAATAATGCTAGATGTAGCTGTGATGGCAGTTTGGTAAACTGGTTGTTGAGAAGGGTGGTGTAGACAAAGGAGTGTCGGCGCTGAAGAATGAATATATGTTTTTTGCAGGGAGAGTCCACTGAGTTTATCATGGGTGTGCCTACCCATTTGACAGTGTAACCTTTGAAGGACCCCTGCTTGATCGAATGGTTGAACCATTGTGTGACGAGCAGTGATGATGGATGAGGCAGCGTGTACATGTTTGTGGGTCAGACAGACAATAATTATAGGGGTATAATCAGTGTAGAAATATGTATAAATAATGATTCGATGAGCAAGTTTATGGGAAAATTAAATTTGTCTGGAATTTTTCACCCCCCGCACAATGTACCATCTGGTGTACCAAGTGTACCATCTAGTGTACCATCTAGTGTACCATCTAGTGTACCACCTAGTGTACTGCGCACACCGCGCGCACCGCGCACACCGCGCACACCGCGCATACTGCCTAAGGCACGATCGGGTCCTCTGGCGGTGTCTGGTGGGTCTGGGTCTGATGGATCCGGTCCACCGCTGTGTCCACCGCTGTGTCCACCGCTGTGTCCACCGCTGTGTGTGTCGCTGTGTGTGTCGCTGTGTGCGTCGCTGTGTCCACCGCTGTGTGTGTCGCGCAGTCCGCGAAGTCCGCGAAGTCTGCGAATTCCTCAGAGTACTGTGTATGGTGTGTTAGTAGTAGTTGGGGTGGTGTCGCTGTTGTGTTTGTACCGTCGTGTCCCTCGCGCGCGGCAATTGGGCGTGCGTGTTCCCCAGTTGCGTCAGATTCACCGTATTGACTGTGAAGTGTTGGTGGGTGAGTTTCAGTGCAGCAGCCAGTATCGTACTGGCACGTTCCGCCTGAAGACGTCGCCGGAGTGCCTGCGTTACATGTACGACGTGGATGACAAGCCGTTTGTGAGAATTGCTGGGTTTTCGGACGGGATGTTTGCAGTGGTGGCACGTCCGACAGTGACCGTGCGCGACGCGCGTGCTGGCTGCATGTTGACGGCGTACTGGACAAACGACGTGGAGGTGGAGGATCGATATGTGGAGTACAAGACGGTGTGGGTGACAACGCGTAAACATACTGAGTTTACGATGGTGGTGGACGGGGTGCAGTTGTTGGAGCGCGCACCTGCGGAGATGTTGCTGTTGGAGACAAATGGTGAGTGGGTAGCGTACGGTTCTCGTGCGGGTGGGACGACGGTGGTGGTAACAGGAGACAGCACGGATGTTATTCATATCTATGGCGAGACGTCTGCTGCGATGGTCCTTGGTAGCTGATGGATGAATGGAAGGTTTGTTACAAGCGAACTTGATCAAAGCTGGCGATGCGATCGATTTTATGTTCAAAAAATTCCATATTTGTGGTACGGTGGGAATGGGAGGTCACATTGTGAACACGATCATCACAACACCAGACGGGAAGACGATGCGCACATTGGTCAACCACGTGTACCCGTCGCTCACGGCGTGGTCGGAGGCGTGTTTGCGCGAGGGGCTAAGCGAAGAAAATATGCGCTACGCAAGCTGGAAACGCGTGCGTCACTTGGCGTCGGATCGGACACTGCAAAGTCTGCGTGCCGAGTACAACATTGGCAAAAAGGGTGCGCAGGCGTCGCGGCAGGACTTGTACGCAGAGATCAATCGCCTGCACGCGTCGGTGAAAAAGATGACGCGGGTGACACCGACGCGAGAGTACCCGACCAGCCAGCTGGTGATCGAAACGGATCAGCTGTTGACCGACAGCGCTGCCCTCGATTTTTTCAGAAAATGGAATGGAACTTGCTTGGGGAGTACTTGTCTCCCACAGACTGGTGGAGTGTCCGACTGACGCAGAGAGGCATGACTGCGCGCGCATGGACATGGCGAGTAATTTGGTCACATATTGGACCATCGTATGGGGTCGGTGGCTACACTGCGTGCCGGTGTATGCAGACGCTGCTGCGGACGAAGCGACTGGACCATGCGTGCCTGTTGTTGAGCATGCGTCCGTGTTTGTTGCGGGTGGCGTTTTGGGTGCTGCAGCGCCAATATGGCACTGCCTACTGCCACACGTTGTTTGCGGAGTGCAACCGCCGGACCAAGAACGCTTGGTCGTACAATCTGTTGTTGCTGCGGATGTTGACGCGCATGCGCAGGCGAAGTGTGCAGGTATCTGAGAGTGTAGAACCGTATATATATTCCTCTATTGTCTAAAAAATAATGCAGACGATTAGTTATCGTCGTTATTTGACGGGTGCGTTTGAGTATTTTCAAAGTCGCAAGCTGGAGGAGTTGGACATGGCAATGCCACGTGCGTACGGCAAACCAAAACCGGTGCAGCGCACGTACAAGGGGGACGAGCGCATTCAGAATATTCGCAAGCAGCTGAATGGATTTGGTTTGGAGCGTTCGAAGATGCAGAAGCAGTTCCATGAGTCGTTCCTGCAGAGCGTGTGTCTGCATTTGTATAAGGACGATCCGGACGTGGACATGGAGCGCATCATGCGCATCAATAATTGGGAGGATTTGCGGCAGTCGGTACTGTGCATGACGCCGCGTCGTTTTGGCAAGACGACGGCGGTGTCGATGTTTGTGGCGGCGTACGCGATGTGTGTGCCGCACTCAGTGCAGTCTATTTTTTCGACGGGTCGTCGTGCGAGTCAGAAGCTGCTGGAGTTGATTCGTGATTTGGTGAAGGCGACGCCGTGGGCGGACCGGATTATTAAGTGTAACCAGGAGGAGTTTATTCTGCAGGGTGACAGTCCGTTTGACCACCGGAAGGTATTTTCGTACCCCAGTTGTGCCAAGACGCTGCGTGGTGTGGGTGGGGACGTGTTGTATTTGGAGGAGGCGGCGTTTTTGGACTTGTCGGTGTTTTTTGAGATTGTGGTGCCACTGTTGGAGATGGCGACGACGGCGCTGATTGCGATCAGCACTCCGCAGGACCGCCTGAATTTTTACAGTGAGATGTTTGAGCTCAAGGACCATACGGGTGAGATGTTTTTCCGGACGATCAAGGTGTCACTGGTGTGCGAGGCGTGCCTGCAGAGTGGGAAGGCGGTGGAGTGCACGCACAACCAGGATTTGATCCCGCCGTGGAAGTCTGCTGCCAAGTTGGACATGGTGCGTGCGCTGTACGGTGAGCAGAGTGATTTGATGGCGCGCGAGTCCATGGGTGCAATTACGGACGACGCGACGTCGCTGTTCCCGTCTCAAAAGGTGTTGGCGTTCATGACGAAGTCCGTGCAGCTGGAGATACAGCCGAGCTACATCTTCATGGGGTTTGATCCGAACGGTGGTGGCAGCAGCAAGATGGCGCTGGTGAGTGTGGTGTTCCTGGGGGAGTCGCTGGTGGTGGTGGGGGTGGACACTGCGGCAACGGACCAGCACGATCAGATTGAGCAGATGTTGAAGCAGCACGTGCGGTCACTCCGCAGTCATCCGAAGCTGAAGAACGCGTTTATTATTTTTTTACCTGAAAATAATCTTGGTCAGGAGGCGGAGCACGCGCGGCACATGCTCCAGCACGAGCGTCGCCTGTACACGGTGCACGAGAAGAAGAAGGCGGGCGTCTGTACGACGCATGCGCGGAAGGAGCTGTATGCACTGACGCTGCTGGAGTACATTAACAGTGGAACGATTGCGTTTGCCAAGGGAACGGCGTGTGCAAATCCCATGATGGACGCGAACACGCGACTGCGCGTCACGCGGAAGGAGTTTCAGAAGCAGATGGTGCAGTTCCGGAAGATCATTCTGCCGTCGAAGCAGCCGTTCAAAGCGAACAAGGTGGTGTACAGCGGGAAGGCAAAGTCGGGTATGAACGATGATTTGGTCATGACGCTGATGATTGCGGTGTACTGGGGCAGAGAGTTTCTGCGTCGACGCATAGCCGGTGTGCCGTACGACACGTTGTGATTCTCACTATGGCGTCTATGGCGTTGTCCATGACACTGCGCGCGGCTGTGCCGGCATGTTAAAGTTAACGGTGTTTCCATTGTTTGTACTTGTGTTTGTGTGGTTTCTCCCCTTGCTGTTTGTGTGGTCCCCTGCCTCCTTGTCTATCTGGAGCAACGGTGTGGCAGCGTGTGTCATGTTTGCGTGGTACCCTTACATGCACCTGCGTCTGTTCCGGGACCCCGAGTACCGCTGCCTGTCGTTTGGTGGGAAGATGCGGGAACTGCGCCGCGCTGCAAAGGCGACGATCACGGTGGTGCTGCTACCAACGTTTCTGGTGTGGCTGTACATGATGTCGGAGTCGGAGTCGGAGTCAGCGGAGTTGTGGGAGCAGCCGCAGCACCAACGGACGGCAGCCATGTTTGCGGCGGTGTGGTTTGGTCTGGAGTTGTCTGCACTCATGATGGTCACGATGCCACCAATCGCCGCTATGCACAGCCTGTTGTGGACGGTGCACTGTGGTTTGATTGGCAGTGGCATGGTGACGACCTCGATGTGGACGGCGCGGGTCTTGGTGGTGTCGCTGGTGTTTGAGTGCCTTGCTGGGGTGTGTAGCGCAGCGTGGTGGAGGGTGCTGGTGGGTCTGTTGGACGTGGCGTACCAGGGTTGGGTACTGTGCAGCCGCCCAATGAGTGCGTGGGGTGTGTACTGGGTGTGTTGTTTGGTGCTCCGATGGAATCATAACTTCCGAGTGATATTTCATCCAAGATATGGCGATGTATAAACTTGAGCTGGGAGTGAGTGAAAGAGAATGTCCGACGGATCCGACGGACTGGATAGTTTTGTGCATGCCGGGAGCACTTTTTCGAACGACGCATTTTCTCGCGTGAAGGACGTCAAGGTGCTGGGTGGGACGGACAATCTGCGTCACTTTGTGTTTGCGATCCCCTACGCGCACATGTTCCAGTCTCCCATGAAGTTTGGTGACTTCCGCTCGTCGTCGGAGGCGCAGGCGCTGCGCACGTGTCTTACCTTTTTCTTGGACATGTGTTACAGCATTGCTAGTGCCAAGTCAAAGGAGCAGAAGGTGGTGTTCAACGACACGGTGTGCATGCTGGAGACGTGCAAGCACTATGAGAAGGATCGTTATGTGGGCACGCGCATCCACGTCTTCACGACGCGGTGTCCGTCGGAGCTGCAGCGTCTGTTCAAGACGTTTGAGTTTAACATGGAGCTCTCAAAGAAAAAGAACGTGACGCTGGGTGAGTTTGAGCGCCATCGCATGGTGACGAGCGTGTACGGCTACGCGAGTCGCATTGTGAACGTGTATTTGGGCAACACGCACGGCACGTCGGTGGTGGACACCATGTTTGACGAGGCGGAAGTGGACCACGAGTTGGCACCGTCCAGTGTGTTCAGTCTGGCAAACATGCACCTGGAGAACGCGACGTACAACGACCCTGACGACTATGCGCGCAACGGCGACTTTGTGTTTCCGGACGAGAACAATGTGCTGCGGATTGCACCGGACATGCTGCACCCGGACATGTTGATGCCGCGCTACTTGCCGGACTACTTGATGTATCGCGTGAATCCACCGGAGGCGCACGTGGACACGCGGGGTTTTGTCTGTCACATGGAGCTGAAGCACCACGAGCTGCGGGTCGATCCCCCGGAGCTGGTGCTGGAGGACAACCGCTGTACGTTTCCGGTGGAGGAGCGAGCAGCAATGGAAGCAACAATGGTAGGATTCCGAATGATTGACATTTGTGACGACACGGTGCCGTACAAGTGCTCATTTGGATTTTTTACGTTTCGCAGTCTGGTGGCGAGCACGGCAAAGGTCAACACCACGTCGTACATGTCGATGGAGAGCACGGGCGAGCAGGTGTTGTACCATCCGATGTTGGTGTCGCAGAGCAAGTTGTCAGACATTGACATCATTAAGATCCGCGGCGATCGGATGAAGGGTGTGGTGAATGACGAGAAGCGCCGGCGGTTCATGTTGTCGGAGTTCAAGCAGCGGTGCTGGGGTGATACGGACGCAAACATCTCGAAGCCGCTCAAGGCGGTGATTCGCTGGTTCAACAGTGACTACGACGGCACGACGTTTGCGTTCAAGCGGCACTACAACAACCTGTCGGTGTTTGCCAACCGCGCAATTCGTTTGATGAAGGTGTACGACAAGCTGTTCATGATTTCCACGGCACACCATGCATTTTTACTGATCAACACTGCCAAGCTGGACAGCTGGCGGCACACCATGGACCTGCACTTCAACATCTGCTCAACGGGAGATGGTGCGACATCCAAGTCGTTCCTGTACGAGCTGATGATTGAGAACTCGATTCCGGGCACGTGTCCGGAGTTCACGTACGAGACGGCAAAGAGCAACGCGCACGACGACAACAACAACCATCTGCGCAACGTGTTCCAGGAGGCACCGCAGGGCATGTTCACGTCGAACAAACACACGGATCCACAGCAGGAGGCGGCGTTCAAGGAGCGCCTGACGTCCCAGAAGACGTCACACCGGCGGCTGCACATTGACGAGACGACGGGGGTGCGGAAGCAGGTGTCGTCGGTGTCGCAGGCAATTGGGTGTTATTTTGGTGCGTCGAACGATCCCAAGTCCAAGAGTACCCCTGCCATGATCACGCGCTTCCACTGGTTGGACAGTGAGAAGATTCATCGCTCTGGGCGCAACATCCACGACTGCCAGCGTGCACTCGTGAGCATGAGCGAGCGGGCGCAGCGGATGCGAGAGAAGCAGCTGACGTACGCGCGACGGGAGGACATGATAGTGGCGCTCACCCAGCAGTTCATTCGCATGGGGATTTTGCAGCCGCCGACGCTGGTGGTGGCGGACATTCTGATCGACAATTTTACGATTCTGTTGAAAAAGTACGGGATCTCGCTGGAGGGGCGGGACATTGAGCGAGTGAAAATATTATGTGGCATCAACACGATTATTGGTGCACAGGAGCGTCTGTTTAACGTGGTGGGTGGCAAGCATTGTGGGAAGCCGTTTGAGTTGGAGCAGCTCTTGGACATGGACGATCAGCTGGTGTGCACGGAGGAGATTGCGCTCTTCAGTTTGGGATGCGTGTTCAACAGCATCGAGGGTGAGAATAAAAAGAAGGTCCTGAAGGCAATCTGGCGACTGCACAGTCACAGTAAAAAGTATCGCGGGATGGACATGGGTTCGACGTCAGTGGACCACGGGTACATCATGATGGACTCACTGAAGCGGCTGAAGCAGCAGATTCACGGCTCAATTCCAGAGAGCGAGGGTAAGATTGGCGCTGCCGCAATCTACAGTGTACTGGGTGAGCTGTCCAAGGAGCAGATTGAGTGTTCTCAGTATGAGGATGCTGCATCTGCGACGGAGCTGACGTTTGCAGACGGGTACCCAGAGCCGGTGCAGGGACAGCGACCGTTTCGCCAGGAGCGGTTAATTGTGGATAGTCAGATGACGTACATTCACGTGGAGAATTTCCGCGTGTTTCGTGAGAATCGATTTTCAGATCTGTTCAAAGAGTGTCTGGATGAAATTCGTCATCGGTTTACCCGACGGCGTAAAATTGTCATCGGGCGTCGGATCCGCAACGAGCGCGGCATTGTGGAGCATCCCCACTTGTTGGACGTGTACGAGATGTCGACGCGGGAGCAGTATCTGATGGTGTCGGGTGGCACGTCGTACGACGACTCAGACT
>Ga0307997_10001000_pt1 | contig 13138 bp, 11 predicted proteins | sample Davwhametageno36_FD_203165 | JGI IMG/M metagenome (GOLD analysis project Ga0307997, IMG submission 203165) | Marine microbial communities from Davis Island wharf, Antarctic Ocean - #36 | ecosystem: Environmental > Aquatic > Marine > Unclassified | place: Antarctic Ocean: Davis Island wharf... | reverse complement strand
AATTTCTATACAGGCTTCGGCAACACCAGGCGAATATGCAAGAGCTAAATCGCGCCCCGTTGCCATTGGCTTTGTAGGGCGGATTTCAAGTTTTCCAGGCTGGGGGAATTCGTGATAATCTGGAGCAGCTTGACGCTCCGTGGCGGTCTTAGTTTTATCTAATGCCATATGTCTTTTCCTTTTACTTCCAGCTACGCAATAGTTCTGGTAATCGTATCAGTCATTAGAACCTAAAGAGTAGTTTAATCTGACAGAGCCACGTAGACAGTTGAGACAGCGCTATCCCAGCACAACAGGTTCACCGTGGGGCGTTGAAAGATAGGCCTGCTCCCACGCATCGCGCATCTGTACGACGTCCTTTGGCAACGCGGCACCTGTTTCGGATAAATACGCCTCTAACGTCTCAAGCCATGCGCTAAAGTAATCGTCACCGCCATTTAGATCTTTATCCACGCCTTGACGCTTCAGGGTCGCGCTAAAGCGATCCGCCCAATCAGGCCACGCAAAGTACCCCGCCTCGTTCAAATGAACAGTCAGGGCAAACAACTGTGCGTGCCACGGAGCCTCAAACACAGGTTCGCAGACCCTCAAGATGCACCACTAAGATAACTTTGCCACAAATCCAAGACGACCTCATCTTTAGGGTGCTCAGGGTTAGCCCACAACTCCGATGCCGAAAAGGCGACCGCATAAAGTGGCTCCGCAGCATCACCCAAACGGTGTGCACTGCTGTCTGGTAATATATGTGCGCCATGGATCATCACGATACGCCCTACAGCTCCAACGACATATGTGGGCAGTCGCGTGTGCCCACCGTTCACATGACGGTTGCCATTGATCTTACGGGTACGGACCGTCTCACCAACGTTATAAAAAACAGGCACATCACTGGGGCGATCAGCAGGACCGCCAGAGGCCAAAATCCCTGCAACCTTATCAGCGTCCATCCGCTTAGCTGTCAGATTACTTGATCCAATCGCACGGCCTTTCTCCAATTCTTCACGACTTAGGATATTAGTGTCCACCAACAGCCCAGCCAAACCCGCCATCCATTTTTCGTAATATGACATGGATGCGTAATCGACAGGCGAAAGGCATTCTCGACCATGACGGCTAATATCGATATTCCATTTTCCTAAGGCACCAGCGGCCAAAGTTATGGCCAGCGCGCGGCCATGCCACTTTTCACGAAAAACGGGATTATCTTCAGTCTCGGGCACAATCATACCATCGCCAAAGCGACCACCCATATCATGAACGCGGCTCATGGCGCGATCGCCAATCCTGTGCCAATCATGCTATCGCGGGTGATCAGGCCCATCAATGCGCCCTTATCCATTCCATCCGTGCCCTTAGGACGCTGTGGCAGCACCAAATAACGTATCTCAGCAGTGGAATCCCAAACGCGCACAGCCTTTTCACTAGGCAAGGTCACGCCAAATTCAGCCAACACCCTGCGCGGCTCTCGGACAGCGCGGGCGCGATAAGCGTCTGATTTATACCATGCAGGCGGGATGCCGAGCAAAGGCCACGGGTAACAGCTGCACAAGGTACACACGACGATATTGTGCACCTCGTCTGTATTCTCCACCACCACCATATGTTCGCCTTGCCGGCCATAATAGCCCAACTCAGACACCACAGACGTCGCATCACTTAGCAATGCAGCCTTGAAAGTAGGGTCAGTCCAAGCGTTTGCAACCACACGGGCGCCATTGCGCGGCCCAATCTTGGTCTCGTAGGCTTCAATGATTTTGTCCAACGCCGCGGGGTCAATCAACCCTTTTTGGATCAGGATGGTTTCAAGCGCCTTGACCCGCAGAGCAGGGTCAGAGGGTAGCAATGTGTGCGGGTGATCCTGATCAGTATGGTCATGAGGCATAGGCTCTTCATAAAAGGCACGCAACCTTCTGTCTAGTGGGATGCTCTCAAACAAATGAGAACAAGCATCGGATTACTAGCACAGCCTAAATCTATGCGCTCAATAATTAACGCCACTCAGCGAGAGCAGCGGCACGGTTTAACTTGAATTAATGCGTGAATACAGATAGTTGTTAACAACAAAAAAACCCAAGATTATTCAAGCACCAATACTAAAGGGCCGGCCACGTTTCGAAGGCACAGCCTGAATTCCGTCTCGGTTTGGACGTGTTCTGAGTTGCAACTAATCTTCAGAAAATTTTACATAATCTTTGTAATTTTTCTTGCTAGTGCCGTTCCTAAAGTTTGATGAGCTTCTTTTTCAAAGTGTACACCGTCAATTGGTGATGTCGCAATAACGTCACCAGAATCAAAGAATTCGATGCCCCAATGGGTGGCAATTTCTGAATACAAATCGCTTAGTTGTTCTGACAGACCATCGGCGCCATAAAAAGAGGCCCTGAAGATGCCTGTTACAACAATAGGTGGTGGCGCGATTAAAAGCGTCTTGTACCCTCCATGCCGACTTTGAAGTTCGGCATTTTGTGCAATTGCCAACAACCCAGAAATTCCACCCAAAATATCACGTGCGGAATTCCCAAAAAGTGCTTTGCAGTCATTTGTACCAAGCATGATTGTTAGCAGATCAATTGGTCCATGACTGGCAAGTGCAATTTTTAATCCCATCCATCCATTCGTAAAGGATCCCATTATTGGGTCATCAAAACAAGTTGTACGACCAGGCAATCCTTCTTCAATTAATAACCAGTTATCTCCAAGTGCCTCTTTTGCTACGCATGGCCACCTAGCTTTCACATCAAAGCGGCCATAATCTCCTTCGGCTACTATTGGGGGAGTGCCGTGAGTATTGCTGTCACCGAAGGTCAATAAAGTAGGCATAAGTGATCCTTAGAATTTTTTGAGCCAAGCTATGGCACCAATTTTAGTCATTACTGCTAAATACTTTAGTCCTCATCATGTCCACTGCAAAGCGAATAACCTCAGGGCTGGTGGATGGTCTTGCGTTTAGCCCCAGCCTTGAACGTGGCTATCTGGGTGGTGGTTCGAGCTAAGTCAGGGAGTTGGGTTAAGAGCCGCTTTGGGTCAGAGGCTTTCGAGCGATCTGATTGGAATACCTTTCTGGCACTTGCCCCAGCATACCCCAAATCAGGCCGCATCTTCTCTAATCCTAATGGTGTCAGAGGTAGGTCACCTGTTTTGATCAGTTCCATTTCCAGCCTATCAGGCATCAAGTCGTTAAACTCAATCAGATGATCTACTGGCATCTCGACAGGCAGGTTCGATAGTAAGAATACCCGCTTCTGATAATCAGCCCAAACTAACCTCAGTCGGGCTATTGCTTGCACAGTCTCAGCCTCCCTGATTTGCTTTTGGACTGCTTCAATGCGGGGATCACTAAATGATGGAACTGTTATGGCTGCTGGAGAATGTGGACTTCGTTCAGACAGCCAATAATCAACCTGATCTAAGGGTAGGTTTCCTTTATCGTCATAGTTTAGTGGATTGCCTGACTCACCAAAGACTGCCCTCGCTTGTTGTTCGATGCCATCGATTGGTGGCTGGTTGCGGCCAGTTACAAATACAACTGATCTGTCCCCAAAGGCATTGGAGCCACGCAGAGACATAAAGTGCGCCACAGCCACACCTGCATCAAGTCTGGAGTGATCTCGTAGGAATTTACATAAATCTTTGTTTCCTACTATTAGAGGGCTTTCTCCTGCCTTCACCCATGCGTTTAGGATTGTGATCAAGCTGGCTAAGTCATTGTGGCGAGCATCATAGGTTGGTTCAGATAGGTTATCTTGTTCTGGCCCAATCTTACTGTTCCAGAAGTTTTTACTACCAGTGCGATCATGTACCTGACTGACCACAGCTAATTGGCGAACATCAATCTGATGATATTGCAGGGCTGGTAAATACGCTTCAGTGATTATGGGGTCAGCCGTAGCATCCAAGTAAAGCACTGGCGTAGACCGTGGCACTCGAATGGGTTTGTGCTCACAGATCACAATATCGTTCTTACGGTTGTTGTTACGGGTTTTTCTATTGTCGTGGACCAACTGCCCGAAGCTGTCTCTACCCTGGTCCTCAATCTCCCGTGCTGCGATCTCAAGTAGTTTGGTCAGGGCCTTATATTGCTTGGCGGATCTCACATTGCGGCTTTGCGTCGTCCCAGCACTGAAGGGAGTAGCTGGATTTAGCCCTTCAATTGATACGGCGTTGAACTCAAAGGCTCCAATGTCTTTGTCTCGTAGGTAGGATAGATCACCTTGATGTTCGGTTAGGCACTCTGCCAGATCGAATCCTAACTGAGCATTTCCATCAAAACGAATGTGCTGAGTTACGTCACCCACTGGAATGGAGGGCATATTGCTAACGGCAGAGGACATAAACGCCTCATCTATTATTACCAAATCAGGCTCTGCTTGGCGTTCAAACTCATTCCTGCTTAGAAACAATGACGCATGGGAGTAAATACGGATCGTATTCTCAACGCCCAGATCATTGCCCGATTGCCTGAACTGATCCAAATAGGCACAACTGCTAAAGAAGCTGCATTGCTCTCCAGAGGTTCGGCTAAGACAGGCATTGCCATAGATGCTGTGGCCCTTCTCCTCCAAGTCTCTGACATACTCTGCCCGCTGGCACATAATGGGATGTGGATATGAGTTCTGTTCTTCGTCCCATTTACCGCCTGTACGGGGATAAACGTGAATGACCCCGGCATTGATGCCTTCTAAGCTTTCTTCCCATTCGTCAGCTAGATCATGTCGGGGGACGTAGACTTCTACGGACTGTTGGAATTTGTCAGTCAGGTAGGCCTTCAAGTGTACTATGGTTTGTTTGGTTTTACCTGTTCCCATCGTCAGGCGAATAGCAACTCTTGGGTTAGCGCCCTCAGCCAAGTCCTCGAAGAAGCCGCTTAGAATGGTATCGAGTTCAGACTGTGCCTCTTTGGCTCCAACAAGCTTTGGGCGTTCTACTTTACCTGCACCTGCTACAAGTATCGTTCTGTCTGAGCGAGATACAAAGTCATACGTACCGCTATCAAGTTCGTGCAATCTTGCTCTGGCCTTTGAAGCAGCATCAGCAATCGTCCAAGCGCCACGGGCAGATACCACGCTTATATCTGCTTCCTCACAGAAACGGTTCCAGAGGACCGCAGTCGCGTCTTCTTCGCTGGGAGTGTATTCTGAGGTGACCAACTCCTGCATGACCTGATTGGACAGCAAGAACATCAGCTGCTCCCTGCCATCGATGGCAAGACCAGTATCTGGATCACGGATAATATCGGCAGGATCAAGCAGTCCTGATGTGCCACGTGTTCGTTGCTTTGAGGACTTTGAAGCGACAGCACTCCTGAAGGCTAAATCAGATGGCACTGTTACGGTTGATACTCCAGTGCCAGCTTTAAACAAGCCAGATCGATTAGGGTATGGATCAATAGCACCATCGCTAAATAGGGGGTTAGCAGTCAGATGGATTTGGATGGGGTTGAACATCCGCATATCCACTGGACAGCCAGACAGCCACGCCTTCAATTCATTGTCAGAACACGTGCGTTCCAACCAGAACCACAGATGCACATTAATCCCAGACTTGATGCCCATGCTGGATGACAAATGATACCAGCAGTCGGTAGCTTGGAACTCAGCAGGAAGCTGCTGGATTGCATATGACAGCATTGCCTGTTGATCAGAAAGATCACCATCCCAAGCAAGGCTATCGATGTCGATCATGCACCATTGGCGAGAGGTGGCAATGAGGGTTTCCTTGTTGCGAGGCACTGGGTTGCTTTGGTCGTCCACCAGTGACCCTCTGATAACCGTATGCTTGGGATCACTCTATAGTGCCTTCGGCTCTTGGTTCCCGGTCCACGGGCCCAAGCAGGATGGTCCAGAAACCCCGGGCCAGGTTTCATGTAGCGAAATGGAGAGTGTTTTGTCATTCGGCATGGTTACAAAGTCGCCCTGCCCGCTTCAAGCAAGTTTACTCTAACAGTGCCAGTTTTCTCTGACAGTACCCCACTCGCATCTTTCAAAAGTGGGGCTAAAGGTCGAGCACTGTTGTTGCTGTTGTTTGACCAGTTTAGAGGGAGTATATTGGTTTCAACTAAGGAGAAGCAGATGGGTCATGTAATAGATATTTCAAATAAGGAGTGTTTATTGGAAGAAATCTACAGGGTCGTTCAATTGTCGATGCCTGATATTTCTACCCTACGTGCAAAAGCTGAACTTCAAATTGAGATAATTGAAATGATGTTAGACAATGGCTTAAGTATTAAAGATACAGGCAAAAAGTGTTTTACAGATTATGGTATGAAATTGGACTATTAACCGAATGAGTGATGAAGAATATACTGAATTAGATTTCACAGATCCTTTAAGAGGATCGTCAAGTTGACGATGCCACTACGACAGTTCTTTGAGTACTACCGACCTTGGAAAACTTTGTTCTTTCTCGATTTTGGCTGCGCCGTGGTTTCGGGGTTGCTTGAGTTGGCCTTCCCCCTTGCGGTTAAAGGGTTCATTGACGTTTTGCTGCCCAGCGGCAATCTGGCACTGACCTTATGGGCTGCAGTTGGATTGCTAGTCATTTACCTAGTTAACGCGGGTCTGATGGTGATTGTGATTTACTGGGGCCACAAGCTGGGCATCAATATCGAGACAGAGATGCGTCGCCGCGCTTTCGCTCATTTGCAACGCCTGTCGTTTGGCTATTTTGACAAAGTTCGCACCGGCAAACTAGTGGCGCGTGTCACGCGTGATCTGGAGGAAATCGGCGAGGTTGCGCATCACGGCCCTGAAGATCTATTTATTGCGGTTATGACTTTCGTTGGCGCCTTCATATTAATGTCCTCTATCAACCTTGAACTGGCGCTTATCACAGCGGTAATAGTGCCCGCGTGCGTCACGATTGTAATGGTCTTTGGTGGGCGGATGACACGAACATGGCGGGCTATCTATGCACGGGTTGCTGACTTTAACGTGCGGCTCGAGGAAAACATCGGCGGTATCCGAGTGGTTCAGGCCTTCGCCAACGAGGAGCACGAGAAAACACTTTTCGAGCACGACAACAGCCGCTACCGGGCGACTAAGCTGTCAGCCTACAAGCTGATGGCGGGATCATCCGCGCTGAACTATGTGGGAATGCGCCTGATTCAGGTGTTGGTCATGGTAACCGGTGCAGCCTTTGTACTAGACGGGTCGCTAACTACCGGTGGGTTCGTAGCGTTTCTGTTATTGGTTACCGTTTTTTTTCGTCCGCTCGACAAGATTGCGGCGGTGATCGAAACCTATCCACGCGGAATAGCGGGTTTCCGTCGCTACTTAGAACTGTTGGAGACCGAGCCAGAGGTGACAGACGCGCCGGGTGCGGTGCAGGCACCAAATTTCAAAGGGGCGATCACATTCAGTGCCGTGGCCTTTGGCTATGGGCATGGACCGGGCGTGCTCAAGGGTATTACACTGGCAGTAAAGCCTGGTGAAAAACTGGCCTTTGTCGGTCAGTCGGGCGCGGGCAAGACGACGCTCATGGCGCTGGTGCCTAGATTTTACAACCTGGAATCGGGTGAGATAACCATCGACGGATTAAATATTTCTAAAATGACACTCAAATCTCTGCGCGACCAGATCGGCGTCGTAAGCCAAGACGTTTTTCTGTTTGGCGGTACCCTGCGGGAAAATATTGCCTACGGACGATTAAATGCAGATGAGACGGCGATCATGGATGCAGCGGAGAAAGCCCAACTATCCAAGATGATTGCGGAACTGCCTGCGGGACTAGATACTATCGTCGGAGAACGTGGCGTGAGCTTGTCGGGTGGGCAAAAACAACGGGTCGCGATTGCTCGGATATTTCTGAAAAACCCACCTATACTTATTCTAGATGAGGCAACCTCTGCGCTGGATACGCATACAGAACGACAAATACAGATGGCCCTTGATGCGTTATCCGTCGATCGTACGACCTTGGTAATTGCGCATCGGCTTGATACTATCCGTAATGCAGATCGGATCGCGGTGATGCACGATGGTATGGTTGTCGAAGCTGGAACGCATAACGAATTGAGCCAAACCTTGGGTCATTATGCCCGTCTGGCGGCCGTCTGACACTAACGCTCTTCCGTCGGAGGATGGACAGTGGATGGGTTTATTGCTCAGAACGGCGTTGTCAAACAAATGAGAACTCGCATCGGATTGCTAGCACAGCCTAAATCTATGCGCTCAATAATTGTCGCCACTCGGCGAGAGCAGCGGCACGGTTCAGCTTGAAGTTAGTGCGTGAATAGAGATGCACAGTCGAACGAAATTACCCTCGAATGGATGTTGTCAGACAAATTCTAACACGTCCCAAAGTACCAACGATCACACAAATCTATGAAGCGCAGATTTGAAACCACTCAATAAGAGCGGCTGTGCGTTTTTGCTTATAAGTCTGTCTGTTTTGAAGATGTCTTTCATGATTGAAGTGGTTGTATATCTGGGCGTGATAACTGGTAAATTTCTGGAGCATTGCACAACTTTTAAACTTCTGCATCGCCCTTATTGAGCGAATAGATTTAGGTGTGCCAGCAATCCGATGCGTGTTCTCATTATTTTGACAGATGCGGTTCTATCGTTATTCTATGGCGCCGACGTCTTTGGTTCAAGAATTAGCCATTTCATGTTTCTTGGGCGCTCTTCAGAAAATGCTAAGAGACGTTCATCATCACTAAATTCATCTAGCTCGATGAAGTCCTTATGACTGTAATATTCACGTTGTATGGCGGACACATTAAAAAAAACTTTTGCGTCATTCATAAGAAATTCTTCTTTTTTAATACCGTGTTCAACAAAAAATGGATGCAATTCGCAGATTACGTAACAATCTTTGAGAAGTTCTAACATATCACTATTTAAAAGTTCATATTCAGCACCTTCAATATCTATTAAAATTACAGCACATTTATATTTTTTTAATAATATTTTTAATGATTTGTAACTTGCCTCTTCTTGAACGCTAATGCGGTCTTCACAGTTGTTTTGTTTAATGTTAGCCGTTAATTTTTTACGACCACTTGGACTTATCTCATAAGCTACGACCCCATCGCAAAGGCCTCCAAAAGCTACTCCTACAGCGAAATATCCATCCGCTGCGCCAATATCTACGAATGGTCCATCAACAATTTTAGTAAAATCACATATTTTTTTTACTACATGCTCTTCGTAGGTGCCCAGTATTTTACTAATAAGGTCGAATTTCCCCCACCACATATCTTGATTTAGCCCCATTCCCTTGAATGGGCCATGACCCACTTTAGAGTGATGCCTGAGTAAAAGTGTTTTTAATAACTTGGCCTTAGAATCGTGGATAGTATTTTTTTCGGTTAAATATAGTACCGCCATTAATATGCGAACGATTGAATATCTAATTCCATCACGTTTTAAGTTCCGAAAGACTTTTTTTAATTTTTGAACTACGGTTTGACGTAGTCCATTGGTCCGAAGCTTTTTCTGAATTCGGTTGAAATTTAGTTTTATTTTTGTTTTAATCATTGAATGGTTCATCACATCTTAAGTGTGTTTAAAACTTGAAAACACCGCTAGGGTCAGTGTCGGGCGGAACATGCAGAGTTCGAGTTGAATTATAGTAAAAGCATCAAACTAACATCTGTTTCACAAGTATACAAATCGCTCGCATAAAACTAGAGTTTAACTCGTTGGTCTCCGATTTAATTCTGGTTATCAACTGTTTGCTTAAACGATAGGTTACTAAAATGAAATGGAAGTATCGATCAATAAAATTAGCCTTTAAAAGGTGTATAGAGTTTAAAAATAGATCTCAATTTATGGAACCTTCTTCATGCCAGATTTTTGATGAGGATTTTAGCGGCTTAACTGGAAGCGGTTTTTTCAAAGGCAAAAGATTTTTGTTACTTACGCATGAACTTTCATATACCGGGGCACCACTTTTGTTGATGGAAACTGCCCAAATGCTCATTGATGAAGGCGCAATTGTAAAGCTCGTAAGTCCATACAGAGGCCATAAAAAGTGGTCACTATTTCGCAAAAGACTCAAGTTAGCGCACGAACACAATATTCCGGTAGTCCCTTTTTCTTCAATTTCCAAGCATTTGCTGACTTCAGACTTCGTGATTGCCAACACAGTAACTGAGAAGGTTATGGGTGCCGTCGATGAAATAATTAAACAGACGCCAGATGTAATTAAAAAGCTTATTATTTGGGTCCATGAAATTGATGTTGAGAGATACTTACCATTCAGTGCAAACATTAATGCTTGTTCTTTAAGAATTTTTGATAGCCAAGCCTGCAAAGATGCTTGGGAGGAACATATCGGCGTCGTACAAAATTCAGTAGTGATCCACCCTTCGATTAGTCCCCAAATGTTTGAAAAATTGTCAGATAACAGGCCTAAATTTTCACATTTACCAACGAGCTGTCGGCCGAAGAATACTCATAGGTCGACACGAAAAGAAATCAGGTCGATGTTAGGCGTCGGTGATAATGATTTTCTTGTGTTGTGCTTGGGGACTATCTCTGACCGAAAAGGGCAAGCAATTCTTCTCGATACTCTATCTAAAATTTCAGGTGATTTTGGTGGCCGGATTAAGCTCTGTTTAGTCGGATTTAAAAATGCCCGTAGAATTAAGAAATTCTTTTTTAATATGACTGAAGGCGAACGCACGGTACTTGCTCCTGAACGAGCCTACGTTTCTCAAACCGAAATTGCTGCATTTTACATAGCAGCAGACGTATTTGTCATGAACTCACAAGGAGAAAACAAAGGCCGTGGTGAATGTTTTGGAAGGGTTACGGTGGAGGCAATGGCCGCTGGCCTAGCCGTACTTGGAACATCGGCCGGTGGTACAAGTGAAATAATAATAAACGAAAAGTCTGGTTATTTATTCCCGCCTGGTACAGAAGGACAAGCGGTTTTAACTCATCAAATAAAGTCTCTTATTAATAACCCGGAGAAGGCAGTATCTTTGGGGTTGGCTGCACGAAAATATGCCTTAGAAAACTTCAACCATTTAAAATTCTTAAGAGAACTTGAAGCTGTAGTTGCGACGATTTCGCAAAATTAATGTAAGCTCATCTAGAGGGTTTCTGCTGTCAATCGTATTGTTGCACGCATCAAGTGGCACACACAACTTAAATACAAGAGCCGAATAATTGACGCCACTCAGCGAGAGCAGCGGCACGGTTCAGCTTGAAATTGGTGCGTGAGTAGAGATGTACAGTCAAACAAAATTACCCCCGAATGAATTTACAACTCTAATACTAAAGGCCCGTGGTCCGAGGCGCGGGGCCCTGGGATTGGGGGGTGCGGTCCATAATCCTGAATCTCAACTATAGAGATCAGGCGCAGTAACCCCTGATTAACTCTGTTTTGATCTGATGTTTCATTGTGGGTAGCGTTGTGGGTAGAGATATAAATTAAAATTATAATTACATTAAATCAATTAATTAATGCCTATATTTGGCGGACATACAGGGAATCGAACTTCAAAAGTGGCCTCCCACCACACATCAATTTACCCCCTCCATTTGCCAAAAATAATTGCCGTGCTATTTTTAGGTCTACTTAAAAAATAGATCGAGACGCATATGAAACCCACCTTAAATTTCACCCGTCGCCAATGGCTGGCCTCGGCTTTTGGGTTTTTGACTACCTCAGCAGCCAGCCCGATATTTGCTCAGACAAAAATTCGTCGCATTCAAACCCAGTATATCGCAGCATTGGCTCCTGAAGGTGCCACGTCAGGGACTGGCGCGGAAACTTGGGGCCTTTGGAAAGTTGATCCAGGCCCGATCGGTGTGTGGTTGCGGTTTTATCAGGCTTTGCAGAAAGCGGGTAATATTGCTCCTTCGGGTTGGCGGTTTGATATTGATGATTGGTGGCTGGATGAAAACGGCTTGATCATGAAAGCCCCCGAGTTTCCTATTCCGGCGGGACAGTATTACGTGACCAACGGTGAAGAGAATATTTCTCTTCTGACAGTTGAAGAGGCGGATGCGGAAGGCAAGCAAGCCTGGTCACTCACAGATGATAAAACCATTGGGGATGTCACACATGGCCCATGCCGGTCTGCGAGATATACGCCCGAAGGTGAAAGCGGTTCCTGCTCGCCAAAATATGCGGACCGGTCTGCTTTCCCTCTAAAGCCCGGCGAATCTCCTCCACTGGTAAGCGGGTGCAATCGCAAGAACTATGCAGTCCTGATTGTTTTTGCGGTACCGGCTGACGAGTGATAGTTAACAGAATTAACATTTTATTTAATTATATTAACTATTTAAAAAATATAACTACTTTAGCCGAACCTGAATTGGTGTTATGATTAAAGCATAGCAGTAGCCCGAATGACCAAGTTCGGTTTGTTGCTGGCTTCAATATTGAAGTCCTAATTCAACGGAAGGAGTTAGCATGCTGCTGACCACTTGTTCGTTGGGTCTTGGGGAGCTTCGTTCTTCAAACTCAACACCTCGCCATCACCCGCCACGACAAATTCAAAAAGCAAAGCACCTGTTTACTGAACAGGGAATTGTTGTGCCTATTGTCGTTGATGAGAACCATCGCATAATTGATGGCCATCTTAGGCTTGCCGTGGCTCAAGAGCTCGGCGGTGAAACTCTCAATGCGACTGTTGTATCAGAGGCGTCGCCCGCCCAGCTCATTGAACTGGAATTGGCACTCAACCGTCTGGCCGGAGCTGTCAAACTAATCAGAACTCGCATCAGATTGCTAGCACAGCCTAAATCTATGCGCTCAATAATTGACGCCACTCAGCGAGAGCAGCGGCACGGTTAAGCTTGAAGTTGGTGAGTGAATAGAGATGGCGTTCGAAGTTCCATACCGCCAGCCTAACCCCACACCCAGCCCCTGTTGCGCCTTTAGCGGACCCAAGTGGCCGAGGAGGGGTGGGGCTGGGATTTAGATGAAGATGTAGCTTATGTTTTAATTGACGTTACGCCAGTTTCGGTTCGCCACAGCAGTCCATCTTTCTTTAAGGACACATGCATGGTCGCGTCTTTGGTACCATTAGCGTAATCAGCTTTCATATGCTGCACTAAAATATCATCATTTTCATAAATGCAGCGTTGCTCTCTCATATTAGAGCTTTCCATAATAGCTTCCATTTGCTCGGCATTAACGAACGTTCTGTCTGTAACTTTACCTGTCGAGTGCCAAGTCA
>Ga0307997_10000996_pt1 | contig 13164 bp, 8 predicted proteins | sample Davwhametageno36_FD_203165 | JGI IMG/M metagenome (GOLD analysis project Ga0307997, IMG submission 203165) | Marine microbial communities from Davis Island wharf, Antarctic Ocean - #36 | ecosystem: Environmental > Aquatic > Marine > Unclassified | place: Antarctic Ocean: Davis Island wharf... | reverse complement strand
TCCAAAATGCTCGAGATAATCCATCACCACCCAGCCACCCATTGACCAACCCACTAGCAGCGGTGAGACCAAGTTAAGGGTTTGTATGATCGCATTCATATCTTCAGCCCAAGGGCGGCTAGTATTGTAGCAGCTCGGATCCAAAGGTTTTTCAGATTGACCATGGCCACGCAAGTCTGGCAAAATAAGCCTAAATTTCTCAGCAAGCGTAGCTTGACGGGCAAACGAGAGATGGCATTGTGACCATCCGTGCAGCAATATAATCGCAGGCGCTGTCTCTACGCCGAGGTCATGCACGCGCAGCTGGACACCGCCATGGCCTGTTATTACGTGGCTACGTTTCACTTACCTACCTTCCACTTCAGATCCTTAGGCCCCTGGCCCACTGGGGACTTGATCGGAGGAAGTTGTGGTGAACATTCGTCCGGGGCTTCGCAGGCATCAACCTTGACACGCAGATCAAACCACGCAGCTTGGCCCGTGACAGGGTCAGAATTTGCCCACCGCATGCCATCGCCCTTTTCAGGCATCAGCTCATGAATAAGATGGTTAAGCAAAAATCCCTTAGTAGCCTCTGGTGCCTTTTCATCTAAGGCCCAAGCTCCTTTACGTTTACCAATGGCGTTCCATGTCCAAACTGTATTTTCATTCAAAGCGGCCATATGGGCCACAGGAACAACAATGGCACCATGAGCAGAGGTTACCCGTGCCCAATCACCTTCTACAAAGCCATTAGCTTCCCAAATCTTAGTGGGTATAAACAATGGGTTTTGCCCATGGATTTGCCGCAGCCAAGCATTTTGTGTACCCCAACTATGGTACATCGCCATTGGCCGTTGGGTCAGTGCATGGACGTCAAATTCAGAAGTGTCGACATTGTCATCCTCAAATGGTGCATACCAGATAGGCAGAGGATCCAAGGTTTCCTTAATCCGTTCGCGCAGGTGCTCTGGTGGCTGCCGATCACCGTGGCCTTCTGCGGCCAATTGAAATTTACGCATAGGTTCCGAATAGAGATCAAACAAATAGGGTTGTGGGGCGTCATATATACCGATTTTTACCGCCCAATCTTGATAGGCCACATTCCAAGGCTTATAGTAATTAGCACCATCAGGCACGTGAATTTCATAAAACCCGCCGTTGTCTATGTAAGCCTGCATCTGATCTGGGTTAGGTTTGCCACGCCCTTCATCTTTGCCATCCTCACCGCGAAAACCAATCAACGGGCCCACGCCCGGTCGGCGCTCATGGTTAACAATGTAGTCGGCATAATCTTTATATTTAGCCGAACCATCTTCATTCACAAAGCCCTTTAGACCCATGCGCGCACCCAAGTCGACCAAAACAGATTGAAAGCCCCGCACATCCCGGTCCGGCTCCACCACCGGCCAGCGAATACTGTCGGCGGCGCCATCGGCCTCACAAATTGGCCGGTCCAATAGCGAAATACAGTCGTGACGCTCGAGGTATGTGGTATCTGGCAAGATCAGATCAGCATAGGCAACCATTTCAGAAGAATAGGCATCAGAATAGATGATCTTCGGAATTACGTAATCGCCGTTTTTATCCTTATCGGTGAGCATTTTCATCACACCACCCGTGTTCATCGAACTGTTCCAGCTCATATTTGCCATATACATGAAGAGGACGTCGATCTTGTAGGGATCACCGGCGTAAGCGTTAGAGATCACCATATGCATCAATCCGTGGGCGGACATTGGGTTTTCCCAAGTGTATGCTTTATCGATGCGCGCCGGGCTGCCATCTTCTTTTAAGCACAGATCATCCGGCCCGCGAACATAGCCCAAATGCGGGCCATCCAGAGCGGCTCCAGGCGTTACTTTACAATGCGGTTTTGGGTGCGCTGAGACAGGTTTTGGATATGGGGGCTTGAAGCGAAAGCCGCCCGGCACTTCAACCGTGCCAAGGATGATTTGCAATAAGTGCAAACTGCGGCAGGTCTGAAAGCCGTTGGAATGAGCCGATACCCCGCGCATGGCGTGGAACGACACCGGGCGGCCAATCATGGTGTCATGTTTATTGCCCCTAAAATCGGTCCAGGGTTGGTCCAACTCAAAAGACTCGTCAAATGCCACGCGTGCTAAATCAGCAGCAATTGCGCGAATGCGCTCAGCGGGGATACCACAGCGCTCCGCCACATTCTCAGGCGCATATTTATCCGACATATAGCGCTCAGCCAGGTGCTGAAATACCGTACGGTGACCTTGATAGGTAGCGGCCAAATCTGGTGTGATGCCCTTGGTATCAAAAGCAACAAGCCTGCCAGTATTTCGGTCGACCACAAGCAGTTTATCATCTTTACCGCGCAGAAGCAGACCCTTGTTTGGACCCTCTGTACTGTCCACTAGTGCCGGGGCATTAGTCAACTGTGCCAGGTAATTCAAGTCAACCTTTCCGGCCTTAAGCAACAGATGCACCATCGACAAGATAAACAAGCCATCAGTACCAGGCGTGATACCCACCCATTCGTCGGCAATGGCGTTGTAGCCCGTGCGGATTGGGTTAACACCAATCACCTTGGCACCGCGCTCCTTTAGCTTGCCCAACCCCATTTTGATCGGGTTACTATCGTGATCTTCAGCAACACCAAATAGCATAAACAATTTGGTACGTTCCCAATCTGGTTGGCCAAACTCCCAAAAAGAGCCACCCATTGTATAGATACCACCAGCCGCCATATTCACAGAACAGAAACCACCATGGGCAGCATAGTTGGGAGTACCAAAACCTTGCGCCCAAAAGGAGGTAAAGCTTTGAGATTGATCACGACCGGTAAAAAATGCTAGTTTTTCGGGGTTTTCTTTGTGGACTGGCTCTAGCCAATCCTGTGCTAATTGCAAAGCTTCATCCCATGATATTTCTTCAAACTCACCGGAACCACGTTCTCCTACCCGTTTAAGCGGCGCACGCAGACGTGAGGGAGCATTCACCTGCATAATGCCCGCTGACCCTTTGGCGCAAAGAACACCCTTATTAACAGGATGACCGCGGTTACCCTCAATATAGGCAACTTTTCCCTCTTTCATATGTACATCGATCCCACAACGGCAGGCGCACATGTAGCAGGTGGTCTTACGTATCTCATCACTCACTTTAGGTGATAGGTTCAATTTTGGTTGTTCAAATCCCATGAAAGGACCCCTTATTGCCTGCCGATCAGGTTTTTTTTGTAGCGGATTGCGCCACCGTAACAGAAATCATATCGATGATGTCACTGGTAGTACATCCACGCGACAAGTCATTTGCAGGCTTTGCAAGCCCTTGCAAAATCGGCCCAATTGCCTTGGCACCACCAAAGCGTTGTGCGATTTTATAGCTAATATTTCCCGCATCAAGATTAGGAAACACAAAGATATTAGCTTGGCCAGCCACTGGGGAATCGGGCGCCTTAGATGCCCCAACAGAAGGCACCATAGCAGCATCGAATTGCAACTCGCCGTCAACCGCAAGATCTGGGCGCAAGCCGCGCACAATAGCTGTGGCCTCGGCCACTTTAGTGACACTCGGGTGTTTGGCACTGCCTCGAGTAGAGAAGGAAAGCATTGCAATTTTAGGATCAATTCCAGTTAAACTTTGCATTGAACTAGCCGAGGCAATTGCAATGTCCGCTAGCTCTTCAGCGGTTGGGTCAATAACCAACCCACAATCCGCAAAGACATTTATTTGACTGGGAATGTCGAGGCGGTCTTCAAACAACATAAAGAAGAATGAGGACAGAAGCTTGGTTTGTGGGGCTGTCCCAATGACCTTAAGTGCTGCCCGAATTATGTCCGGCGTAGAATAGACGGCCCCACCAATCGTCCCATCTGCATCTCCAGCCGCCACCATAGCCGCAGCAAAGAAATTAGGTTGCGATAGTTCGGCTCGAGCTCTTTCTGGCGTCATCCCTTTCTCAGCACGCTTTTGCACATAATCGTCAACATAGCCTACCAGACGCCTACTAGTCTGGGGATCTTCAATTTTGATGTTACCGACACCCGCACCAACAGCGTTTAGAGATGCGCTCACCGCGGTCACCTCCCCCACACAAATAATCTTTGCTAAATTAGAAACAGAGGCTGCAACTGCAGCCTCTGCAACGCGAAGGTCAGCACCCTCACTGAGTACAATTGTCGGTTTGACGTCCGACGTAACGGCAAGTATTTCTCGTAACGCCGCCACACTCAACTCCCCTATTCTGCGGCCATATCTGCGGCTATAACACCCGCAACCTGGACTGGCTTTTTCATCGCATCTCGACGGAAAGGCTCCCCTAGTTCTTGATTCAAGATCACCTCAATCACAGTCGTTTTATTATTTTCCATCTGGTCTTTAATCGCTTGGTTTAAAACAGCTGTCAGCTCATCCATAGTTTGAACCTGAACACCCTGAAGACCACATGCCTGCGCAATACCAGCGTAAGATACTTTGGTATCGAGCTCCGTACCTACAAAGTTGTCATCGAACCACAATGTTGAGTTGCGCTTTTCAGCTCCCCATTGATAGTTTCTAAATACAATCTGTGTCACTGCTGGCCATTCATCACGACCGATAGCCGTCAGCTCATTGACGGCTATCCCAAAGGCACCGTCACCTGCAAAACCCACAACTGGCACATTTGGCTGGCCAATTTTGGCACCAACAATTGATGGCAAGCCGTAGCCACAAGGGCCAAACAGGCCCGGCGCAAGGTACTTGCGGCCCTCGTCGAAAGAGGGGTAGGCATTACCGATTGCACAGTTATTACCGATATCTGAAGAAATAATTGCATTTTTAGGCAAAGCCGATTGAATAGCGCGCCAAGCCATACGAGGAGACATCCAGTCAGGCTTGTCCGCCCGTGCGCGTTGGTTCCAAGTTGTGCCCGGATCATCATCTTCGTGATCCATCGAGGTCAACTCTTGCGCCCAAGCAGATTTAGTTGTGGAAATCAGGTTTTTACGATCAGCGCGGCCGGCATCACCTGCGCCCTCTGACAACCGACCCAAGATGCCCTGCGCCACTTTCTTTGCATCACCAATAATGCCCACAGCAACTGGCTTGGTGAGGCCAATGCGATCGGGGTTAATATCGACCTGGATAATTTTCGCATCAGTTGGCCAATAATCAATACCGTAACCTGGCAAAGTTGAGAACGGGTTAAGCCGCGTGCCCAAAGCCAAAACAACATCGGCACGTGAGATTAATTCCATACCGGCTTTTGAACCGTTATAACCCAAAGGTCCCGCGAACAAAGGATGCGAACCTGGGAAGGCGTCATTATGCTGATAGCCCACGCAAACTGGCGCATCCAACCGCTCAGCCAAGTCAGCCACAGCGTCAAAAGCATCGGCCAAAACTACACCAGCACCATTTAGGATAACTGGAAATTTTGCATTAGAAATCAGCCTTGCGGCTTCAGCCACTGCATCATCACCGCCCTGCGGGCGCTCAAATGCTACAATCTTTGGAAGCTCAATATCGACCACTTGCGTCCACATATCCCGTGGGATGTTGATCTGGGCAGGGGCAGATGCGCGATGGGCTTGCATAATAACACGGTTCAAAACTTCTGCGACCCGAGTTGGGTCACGAACTTCCTCTTGATAAGCAACCATATCTTCAAATAGTTTCATTTGCTCAACTTCTTGGAAGCCGCCTTGGCCGATTGTCTTATTGGCCGCTTGAGGCGTGACCAACAGCAAAGGGGTGTGGTTCCAATAGGCGGTTTTGACAGCGGTCACAAAATTAGTAATGCCTGGACCGTTTTGCGCGATCATCATCGACATTTCGCCTGTGGCGCGTGTATAACCATCGGCCATCATCCCTGCAGAGCCTTCATGAGCACAATCCCAGAACATAATACCAGCTTTTGGGAAGATATCAGAAATGGGCATCATGGCAGAACCAATGATACCAAAAGCGTGACGAATCCCGTGCATTTGAAGCGTTTTTACAAATGCTTCTTCGGTGGTCATTTTCATATATCAGCTCCTTAAAAGCATTGTAGTGCCATGAGAATCTCCCATAACAAATCTGAAGTTCTAATCCTGCCTTTGAACTAGGCTATACACAATAACATCTTTAGGGCCAGTTGCCACCCTCGGGTAAGACCAAATTTGAAATCAAGCCTCTTCGTTAAATTTTGAGACCACTATTGATGTGATTTAGTGAATTAATCCGACACATGTGACTGGCATCCTTTGAAATATAACAACGGTTTATCATTTCCATCATATAAAAGTCATAAAATTAATGCTGTGTCTTGGTACTCTAAGAAAAGATTTAAGAAATATTCTTTTCACGAATCCAATCAAACCTTCCATTACAAACAGTTCAGCTTTCGCCTGGGTACAAGCTAAAATAGTCGAAGCTAGCTTAATAATAATTAGATCTAAAATTAATGCGATAATATCATCAGGCTTGAGGACTAGGTGAAAGGCGCTCAGCAGTGCGGGCAGATGGAATCATTGCACAAATACTTATTTGCTACAAAATGGTCTCCACCCATCAACTACTTGAGATATAGCAGATTGGCGTTTACCAACTGTAAAGAAAATTGCATTTTGGAGCTCCCTTATGGCCGACTACAAGTTTGACACCCTTTCTTTGCATGCAGGCCAAAGCCCCGATGTGCGATTCGGAAGCCGTGCTGTACCTATCCACCAGACTACGAGCTATGTGTTCGATAGTACCGAACATGCAGCTGCGCTGTTCAATATGGAGGTTGGTGGCCATATCTATTCTCGGTTGACCAATCCAACGGTGGCAGTTTTGGAGCAAAGGTTGGCAGCCCTTGATGGTGGCGTAGCGGCCATTGCGACGGCCTCTGGTATGTCAGCATTATTCGTGACCGTCTTGGCTCTTTGCTCTGCGGGTGACCACATTGTCAGCTCATCCCAAATGTATGGCGCAAATATCAACCTATTTCAGCATACGCTAAAACGCTACGGTATTGAAACGACCTTTGTGGCGCCAAATGACCCAGCCGCCATTGCGGAGGCTATTCGACCAAATACCAAAATGGTATTTGGTGAGGTAATAGGAAACCCAGGTATGGACATCATGGATGTGCCTGCAATAGCCGCGATCACTAACGCCGCAGAAATTCCCTTAGTAATCGACGCCACATTTAATACACCGTGGATGATAAAACCCATTGAGCTGGGCGCAAATGTTGTAATCCACTCTCTGACCAAATGGATTGGTGGCCACGGCATTGCCTTGGGCGGTGCCGTAATCGATGGCGGTAACTTTAATTGGGGGCAGAACGATAAGTTTCCCACCCTCACTACGCCACATTTTGGCTATCAAGGCGCAGTCTTGTGGGAAGAGTTTGGCCCTGCCGCACTTTCGGTACGGATAAGAACCGAAGGCATGATGAATGTGGGTCCCTGCATGTCGCCTCAGAATGCGTTTTATATCCTACAAGGGCTGGAAACCCTCGGCCTCCGTATGGAAAAACATATATCAAACACCAAAGAAATATTGGATTTTCTAGTTAATCACGAGCAAATAGCCTGGGTAAAACATCCCAGCTTGCCTGATCACCCAGATCATGAAGCCGCCATGCGTTTGATGCCAAAGGGCCAGGGCTCAATCATTGCATGCGGCATCAAAGGTGGGCGCATCGCCGGCCAGTCCTTCATCGAAGGCGTGCAATTGGCTAGCCACCTAGCAAATGTGGGCGACGCTAAAACCTTGGTTATTCATCCTGGCTCAACTACCCATTCACACCTTTCAGCGGATGCAATGGTAACTGCTGGATTAACTGATGACCTAATCCGAATCTCTGTAGGTCTGGAGGATATCAAAGATCTTAAGGATGACTTTAAGCAGGCGCTACGCACCGCCGGTAGAGTGGCTGCTACCAAAGTAGACACCGCATGAAGGTCACACTGCACAATACAGAAATCTTCGCCTCCACTGGTGGTCGCAACTTTAATGTTAAGGGTAACGTTGTAATATTTATTCACGGCTCCGGTCAATCACACCTTGGCTTTATGTTGCAACACCGGTTCTTTGCAAATCGAGGTTGGCAATGCATCACGCCAGACATGCCCGGACATGGCTTATCCGGAGGAAAAGCTATCGAAACGGTGGAGCTCATGGCCGATTGGTATGCCGATTTCATGCAAGCTATTGGAATCACAAAGGCTACATTGGTTGGCCATTCCATGGGCGGCTTGATTGAGCTGGAATTAGCAAGCCGCTATCCAAATCTGGTGTCCAAAGCGGCATTTATCAGTACAGCTCTTACGATCCCTGTGAATGACGCTTTGGTAGACTTAGCCGCCACTAAAGAGAGCGCAGCAATCACCGCTATGATGGATTGGGGCCACGGTCCGTCTGGACATATTCATGAACACACAATGCCAGGTACCTCTCATATGCACTACGGCAGCCGACTAATGGCGAGTAACGCGCCAGGTTCTCTGCATACAGGCCTTGCCGCTTGCAATACCTACATCAACGGCCCAACCGCTGCGGCAACAGTTACCTGCCCGACACTCACGGTCGTATGCGGACAAGACCGTATGACGCCCCGTAAAACTGGATTAGCGCTACACAGCGCGCTAGGCGGTGAGTTGGTTGAGATACCTCACTCAGGCCATATGTCGATCACTGAGCAACCTTTTGACGTAAACAAAGCCCTTCGGGCTTTTTTCTAAGAATCGAATACAGTATGACATTTAAACGCATCGCAGTTATCGGCGCAGGCACTATGGGGTCCGGTATTGCTGGGCAAATCGCAAACGCAGGCCATAAAGTTCTGTTGCTAGACCTCACATCTAAAGCGACGGAGTATGCGCTCGAACGGTTGCAAAACTCCGAGCCAGCGCCATTGCATCGGCGCAGCAATATCACATTGATCGAAACCGGTACGATTGATGCAGACTTCCACAAGCTGGCCGATTGCGATTGGATTGTAGAAGCGGTTGTTGAGCGCCTCGACATCAAGCGCGATCTTTACAAGCGGTTAGATGCGGTGATTAACGATAACTGTGTCGTGACTTCAAACACCTCCACCATACCTATAAAACTTCTAGTAGCTGAGATGCCACTAGCCTTCCGAAAACGCTTCGCCATCACCCATTATTTCAACCCAGTACGTTACATGCGGTTGCTCGAATTGGTGCGCGGCGCCGATACCCGCCCAGAGGTGATTGCACGGCTCTCTACCTATAATGATGAAGTCTTGGGCAAAGGAGTGGTCCTTTGTGATGACACACCCGGGTTCTTAGGTAATCGCGTTGGCGTTTTTGCATTACAAGTTGGTATGGATGAGGCTTTCAAACAGGGCTTAAGCATCGAGCACGCAGACGCCTTAATGGGTCGGCCTATGGGTATCCCAAAAACAGGCGTATTTGGGCTCTACGATATGATTGGTGTAGATCTCATGTCTGATGTAGTGGATACTCTGGGCGATATTCTTCCCGTTCAAGACGTATTCCACGCGGTGGGACGGTCCAACAATCCAGCCAATGCCCTGATCACGGTAATGATTGCAGAGGGGTTTACCGGTCAAAAATCTGGTAAGGGTGGGTTTTATCGTGACGACCAGGCAATTGAACTGGTTAGCGGTTCCATGCGTACTCGTACTACAGAGCTTCCGCAAATGGCCCAAGATGCAGCTACCGCTCAGCAAGAAAGTAGAGAAACTCTGCCTTTGATGATTGCGGGTGAAGGCCCACACACACAGTTTTGTCGTAACTTCTTAGGTCGTGTACTAGCCTATGCCGCCGCTTTAATCCCTGAAGTCACCAAGACTCCACAAGATATCGATGACGCCATGAAAATGGGGTTTAATTGGATCCGTGGTCCGTTCGAAATGATTGACGCCTTGGGTGCCGCAACTGTGATCGAACTTGCACAGCAAGCCGGCTGTGAGATCCCAATGTCCCTTGCCGAATCTGCGGATCAGGGACCGTTCTACGTGGTAAAAAACCAAACATTAATGGTCCGTACCTTCGAAAACAGCCCAGCCCTAAAAGCCGTCAGCCTGCCAACGGGCACCCAACGCTTCAGCCTAACAAGGCGCACACTTCAGCCTATCGCTAGCAATAAAGCCGCCAGTCTTTGGGCGCTACCTGGCGATCTGCGATTGGTAGAGTTCCACTCAAAAGCTAATGCCCTAACCGCCGACAGCATGGCCATTGTCCGGCAAGCTGCTACTGATCATGGCAAGGGTATCCTAATTCATAATGATGCCCAACACTTCAGTGCCGGTGTTGATCTCAATCGTTTTGCCGACTTCATCGCACGCAAAGCCTGGGAGGAGATGGACAACTTTCTAGACACCTTCCAACAATCTGTAGCAGCATTGAAATACTGTCCTGTGCCTGTTGTTGGCGCGCCATCTGGCCTATCGCTTGGCGGCGGATTTGAGGTACTACTGCATTGCGATAAATTAATTACCCATGCAAACTCAGTACTTGGATTAGTCGAAAGTGGCGTTGGTGTCGTTCCGGGAGGCGGTGGTGTGAAAACTACCTACCAACGTTGGCTTACCGCCAGCAAGGATCCTGAAGTGGCAGCTTGGGAAACATGGATGCAAGTGGGCTACGGCAAAACCGGTGAGAGCCCTGAACAGGCCACAAAACTGCGGTATTTTATTCCTGGCCATGATGAAATTGTCATGAACCGTGACAAGCTGATTACACGAGCCACCACGCTCCTTACTGATATGGCCCCTGGGTATACTCCACCCACGCCCCCCAAAATGATCCTGCCTGGAAAAGCTACTTTTAGTAAAATGGAGGCCTTCATGTCCGATGGCCTGGTCAAAGGCTGGTTCAAATCCCACAACAAAACAACTGCTATGGAAATTGCAACAATCGTCGTCAACATCACCTCCAATGAGCCTCTAGAGGTCACTGAGCAAGATATGTTTAACCGCGAACGCGCAGCTTTTTTGCGTTTGGCAAAAACCCCAGACACTAAACGCTGGATTACAGCTATGCTCTCTGGTGCGGACATCGAATAAGGAATTTAAAAAAACCGGCCCCTCTGGGCCGGTTTTAAAAGCTTTTAAACTTTGCCCTTCCAAGGCACTAGCCAGCTTTCTAGCTGGCGAATGCCAATATCGATTAGAAAGCCAATTACCCCAATAAGGATGATCCCAACAATTACGATATCAGTCAGCTGAAACTTAGCTGCGACCATGATCATCATGCCAAGACCTTTTTCTGCTGCTACCAATTCCGCAGCTACGACCGTACCCCAACATACCCCCATAGCAACGCGAGCACCTGTAAATATCTCAGGCAGGGAGTTGGGAATGATAACCTTGAGTAAGATTTGCCATTTGCTGGCACCTAAGGAGTAGGCCGCATGTACCTTTGCAATCGCAACCCCAGACACCCCAGACCGCGCAGCAATGGCCATGATCCAAAGCGCTGCCAAGAACAGTAAGATAATCTTGGAGGTCTCACCAATTCCGAACCAGATGATCATCAACGGGATCAAGGCCAAAGGTGGCACGGGCCTCATAAACTCAACAATTGGATCAAACCAACCACGCGCCCAATTTGTAAGCCCCATGGCATAGCCCAAAGGAATGCCCAACAAGGCACCAAACAGAAAACCGTATAAAACCCGCGACAATGAAGCCCATGTATGCTGCAGAAGCGTGAAATTACGATAACCCTCTTTGTTCAGCTTTAAAAAACGTTCTGAAGCAACCTCTGGCGCCGGCAAATACAACCGTGCCATGCGAAACCCAGTTGCCGGTTCAAAGAAAGGGGTACCTTTGTCGGTGAGCGCCAAGCGACCTTCATTCAACGCAATTTCTTCTCCCGGTGCAACCGCTTGCCCATTTAGATGTGTAACGGTAACACCGTCTGATTTCTTGAATTCGTCATTTGCAAAAACAGAGACAAGCTTGGATCCATAGCGTGGAATCACCAGAGTATCGTTCTTCGCAAATCCATCTCCCAACTCGATAAAACGCTTCGCTGGAATTTCACCTGGTTTTCCATTAGGGCCGTTTGTCAGCTGAATATCTTCAGGGTATACTAATATCAACACCGTGGCGTCGTCAGAACTACCGTCGGGTAGGGTTGCTGTATATGTAAACTCAACGGGTCCATCAAAAGGACCTTTTGCTTTAATCACAGGCAGAGATGTGTTTGTGAAAGCGGCCCAAAGAGCAAAGATCGCCAGAACAGAGATCACCGAGGCAGCACGGTTGGGCCTGACAGCACTTTCATCACCAAAGGTAACAGTCTTAAGAGACGTGTAATCAGCCCGGGTAAAAAACCGTTTAGTGGCCCAGGCAACAGCAACCATACTGACCGCAAAAATCGCGATATATACTGACAGGAGAATAATACCGGTCATGCGCTTTCCTCCGTACGACCCATAATTTCTTCTTCCATTTCCCAGATCATCGACAGTATCTCTTCTCGCGTCTTAGCATAATCTGGATGTTTTTTAACCTCGCGCAAATCCGCACCCACACCCATTTCAGCAAAAGGCAATCGATACTCTTTATGAATGCGCCCTGGTCGCGGCGCCATCACTAACAACCGCTCGCCTAAAAGTAAGGCTTCTTCAACCGAATGAGTTATCAAGATGATTGTTTTGCCTGTCTCTTTCCAGAGGTCGAGGACCAAAGATTGCATTTTTTCACGGGTCAATGCGTCGAGAGCGCCTAAAGGCTCGTCCATCAAAATTACGTCTGGTTCGTTTGCCAAGCAACGGGCCAGAGCCACACGCTGCTGCATCCCACCAGACAACTCATAAACTGCTTTTTCTTTGAAATCTTGTAGGCCTACAACTTCCAACAGGCGGTCCACGATTTGGCGACTCTCAGCTCGTGGCATTTTCTTCATGTCTGGGCCAAAAGATACGTTTTCACGTACGGTCATCCATTCAAATAATGCACCTTGTTGAAATACCATGCCACGCTCTGGGCCGGGGCCTTTGACTGCTTTCTCATTTATAATGATATCGCCACTCGTAGGCGCTAAAAATCCTGCAACAATATTTAGTAATGTTGTTTTACCACAACCGGAGGGGCCAAGGACACTTAATAATTCACCAGATTTTATATCTAAAGTTACGTTTTTAAGCGCTTGTACGGATCCGCTATTAGGCAAATCAAAGCGCATTGAAATATTATCTATTAGTAGGCCTGACACCTGGAGCTCCCGTCTGGCCAGACTTTACTGACCGTTTATT
>Ga0307997_10000991_pt1 | contig 13195 bp, 9 predicted proteins | sample Davwhametageno36_FD_203165 | JGI IMG/M metagenome (GOLD analysis project Ga0307997, IMG submission 203165) | Marine microbial communities from Davis Island wharf, Antarctic Ocean - #36 | ecosystem: Environmental > Aquatic > Marine > Unclassified | place: Antarctic Ocean: Davis Island wharf... | reverse complement strand
AGATCGGCGAAGGCAACGCTGCGGCCGGCCCGACCGATGTCGACGGGCTCGGCCGGATCGCTGTCGGGAACGGCCCGTTCGGTGAGTACCAAGCGGTTGTTGTTCTCGACGACGAGAGCGCCGCCATCGGGTGAGATTGCCAGCACATCCCCCACAAGCGTGACGGGTTGGACGGCGTCGGGCGTGAGTGACAGGTAGCCAGCTGATGTCGGCACGACGGGCAGGCACCCGCTGACATCGGCAAGCACCTCCGGATGCGCAAGGGCTTCGATTTGGATGGTGCCATCGTTGAGATCGACGACCATAATTTCGTCGGTGGCAGCGCGAGCGAGAATGACGCACGTGCTGCCGCGCGGCGCGAGTTTGTCGATGCCCGTCGTGGTCGGCTGGGCGCCAGGGAGGTCGGCGATCACGAGGCCATCGACGTCGACGATCGCAGTGCCTTGGTCGCCACGCACGATCAGTCGATCACCGCGCGGCGCCACGCTGCCGGACACCACGGTGCCGACGCTGAGCGATTCGAGCGTGGTGACTTCGCCGCTGGCGATCGACAGTGAGAGGACCTCACCTTCGACGCCGATCAGAATGACATTGCCGTCGGCGATCATTCCGGCCCGGACCGACGCCGTTTCGGTGGAGACACCGGACTCGCCGTCGTGATCGAAGACGTTGATGTTTGCGTTGGTGCCGACGTTCTGAGCTGTCACGACGATCGAGCCGTCGACCGCCAGCGCTAAGCCCGGGAAGAAGCTCGGAGCATCACGGTCGAATGAGAACAGGACGCTCTGGAAGTTGCCTGAGTCGGTCACCAAAACGTTGCGCCCCGTGGGATCGCTGCGGGCGAGGCCAACGTCGTATCGAGCGCCGGGCACCGTGTCGAGATCAGCGGTGTCGATCACTTCGCGAGTCGGACCGTGCACGAGCACAACTCGCTGCGACGCGATGTCGGGGGCAATGACGGTGTCGACGGTCCCGGACGGGCGGACGAGGGTGCCAGCCGACTCGATGTCGATGATGACGACGTCATCGGGTGCGGAGAGGTCAGCCACAGCAATCCTGTCGGGCGCTGCAGCAATCACGGTCGAGCCGATGACGGAACTGTCGGTGAGCGATTGGAGGCCGAGCCGGAACCGGCCGGTTTCTTCACCTTTGACGTCGGTGAGAACCACGGTGCCAATGTTCTGGTCGATCGACACGACGGTGTTCCAGTTGCTGTTCCCAAAAGCCGAACTGGAGCCATCATCGCGGCTGCCGATGAGCTGACCGGCAGCGATTGCCGTGGCGGCGATAAGCACAACAACGAGACCAACGACGATCGCGCGGCGGATCAGAAAGTTTGGAACGCCACGTCGTCCGTTGTCGAGACCCTCAACGGAGTCGCGATCGCGCCAGCTGCTCGAGTCACGTCGCTGTTCGCCCCGTGCGACATCCGGCAGGCCACCGCCGTCGTCGTACATCGGTGGACGAGAACGTAGCATCGGAGTGGATAGTACGCGTTGTAACGTCGCTGGGGTGACGTTTCCAGCAGGTCGATTGATTCATTTGGGTACGAGCTGGTCGGAGCTGTCGTCGTGATCTTCGACTGTCCGCGTTGCACCACCTCGGTCGACGAGGAGTACTTCGGCCCGTGCGACACATGCCGCATCAACCTGCGGGCCACGATCCGCGCCGACGCCCGAGATGTCGATCTTGCCGAATATGAACCGAAGATGAACGTCACCCCCAACGCCGTCGCACTAAAAGACGACTGACGATTTTCATGAAATCCCTGGCGATTGATCAGTCGGAGGGAGTATTTGACCCCTCGCCGATCGAGCTCTGAACCTTCGGTGGAGGGTTCTGGCGCCGATCACACCGGGGAGATGCTGGCGGCGAGGAAGTTGCTGAAGAACAGAGCCGCGCCCTGAGTTGCGGCCAAATCACGCCTTTGCCGAAAGTCACGCGGTGGACAGGGCCAGAGCCCCGATATCGTCTCTCCTGCCTCTGGGGACGTAGCTCAGTTGGCAGAGCACCTGCTTTGCAAGCAGGGGGTCGTGGGTTCGATTCCCATCGTCTCCACCATCAAAGCCCCTGGTAGCAGCGCTGCCGGGGGCTTTTTGGTTCCTGGGGTCGGGTGGCTTGCACATCAGTTGCACATTAAGCAGCGGTTCTCTATGGTCGACAGAGTGGGACTACGGAGAGCATTCGGGACGACGCGCAAGCATCGCTCGGGCCGTTGGGGTGCCGAGTACACCCACCCGATCTCGCGGGAACGTGTGCTGCCGGGCCACTCGTTCCGGACCAAGGCCGATGCCCTCAAGTGGCTCGCCACAGCGGAGGTCGATCTCGACCGGGGCCAGTTGCTCGACCCGAGCGGTACGAAGCAGACGTTCGAGTCGTACGCGACGACCTGGCTCGCCGGACGAAACGATCTCCGCCCGAAGACGCTGTCGCTGTACGACTACCTGTTGCGCGTTCACCGGCGCTGTTGCGTTGAGCGATCGAGGGGCGCGGCGCACCGGTGTGGCCTCGTTCTTCGGTCAGATCGCTTCAGCGAGTTCATCGAAAGCGGCCGCCACACGTAAACGCTCGTGGCGCGCCTCGACAACGAGTTCGTAGTGACCGCGCCGCAGATTCTGAACAAAGGCATGCCCGCGGATCACCGTCGACGCAGTCCAATCCGTTCGCAGACCGCGCATCGGCCGCAGCCTCGCCTTGAGCCGTCCGTGATCGCACTCGATCCGGTTGTTCCCATATTGGCTCGTGTCATGCAGCACCTCCGGGAGAAGTTCGTCGACCACGCGCAGCAACGGTGCCGCCAGATCTGTGGTGACCTCTCTCGGACGTTCGCGGCCTGCCAACATCGTCTCGAAGAACCTGGTCGCGGCGGCCACGTTGCGTCGCTTGGACACCAAAACCTCAATGACCTGACCGTGCTGATCGACAGCCCGGTACACGTACCTCCACACACCGGCTACCTTCACATAGGTCTCGTCCACGAACCAGCGATCGCCGACGCTGTGGCGACACGGTCGCGCCGCGTCGATGACCAGCGGAGTGAAGCGTTGCACCCACCGGTAGATCGTCACGTGATCAACCGCGACACCACGCTCAGCCAACAGCTCTGCCACGTCGCGGTACGACAGGCCGTAGCGGAGATACCAACGCACCCCGAGCAATATCACGTCGGGCGGGAACCGGAAACCAACGAACGACGGAGATGCAGGACGGCCACGACGGATCACTCGTGCACGCTAGGACCCACACCCAATCCATCAACGCAACAGTGCCCTTCACAGGCATTGAATCTGGGCTGACCTCTTGACATAACAACTTCCTTATATTCTAATGTGTTCATGGCAATCCCAATGGATGAACTGATCGAACAGCTGCGGGCAGTCGCTGAGCCGACGCGGCTTCGAATCGTTGTCGCTCTCGAGTCGTGCGAGCTCACGGTGTCGGAAATCTGCACGGTCCTTGGCCAATCCCAACCACGTGTGAGCAGGCACCTGCGCCTGCTCACCGACGCTGGCCTACTTCAGCGCCACGCCGAGGGCACCAGCGCCTACTTCGGGCTCCGGTCTGATGCCGACGGCAATGACCTCCTCGCTGCGATCGCCCCGATGATCGACGTAGCCACACCAGTGCTCCAGCGAGACCAGGGCCGCCTGGAGGTGGTGCGGTCGGGCCGAGCCGATCGCGCTGCTGAGTATTTCGCTCTGGTTGCGGAAGAGTGGGATGAGCTTCGCGAGATGCACGCTCCGACCACTGAGGTTGAGCAAGCGATGCTCGCCGCCGTCCCGACGCCGTTCGTTGAAAGCGTGCTCGACATTGGAACCGGGACTGGCCGCATTCTTGAGCTCTTCGCAAACCGCACGAGGCGAGGCCTGGGCGTCGACCTCAGCCGCCAGATGCTCGGCGTTGCTCGTGCCCGACTCGATGACGACCGGCTCAGTCATTGCGCAGTTCGTCACGGCGACATCTACGACCTCCATGTCGACGGCGGCTCGCACAGCGTCGTTGTGTTGCACCATGTCCTGCACTTCCTGTCCGACCCGGCGAGCGCCCTTGCAGTGGCTGGGCAGGTGCTCGCCTCTGGCGGGACCTTACTCATCGTCGATTTCGCATCCCACGATCTCGAATGGTTACGAACCGATCATGCCCACTCGCACCTCGGCTTTGCTGACCATGAGGTCGCCGACTGGTGCGCCATGTGTGAACTCGACTCGCCCACCGTTCAGCATTTCCCTCCCCCGCCTGAATCCGGTACCGAAGCTCTGACTGTGGCGCTTTGGACGGTCACGAAACCTGTCGCCCTTAACCAAACACCGAAGGAACTCGACGACGCCCGATGACCGACAGTCTGATCGAAGCAGCCGCCGAACGCCTTGAAGGTCGCGTGCCGGTGGCCACAGCTGTCCGTAACGAGGTTCGGGTCTCGTTCGAGTTCTTTCCACCCGCAACGGAGGCTGGAACCGCAGTGCTTGAAGCGAGCGCCCAGCAATTGGCAGCCTTCTCGCCATCGTTCGTCAGCGTCACCTACGGCGCAGGTGGAAGTAGCCAGGAGAAGACCTTCGCCGCACTCGACCTGCTCGCGAACAGCGCTTCGCTTGACGTCGCTGGCCACCTCACCTGTGTGGCCGCCAACAAGAAGACCGTCGACGCCGTTGTCGATGGCTATCGGGCTAGAGGCATCAACCGCATCGTTGCCCTCAGGGGCGATGCTCCTCCCGAGGCCGAGGGTTGTGCCGAGGACGGCCGCCATCCCGACGGATACAGCGATGCGGCGGACCTCGTTGCTGCCATTCGCAACCGTGCGGACGCGGACGACATCGACATCTCCGTCGGTGCGTACCCAGAAGTCCACCCAAAGGCCATTTCAGCCCAGGCTGACTTGGACAGCCTCAAGCGCAAGATCGACGCCGGTGCCGACCGCGCCATCACCCAGTTCTTCTTCGAGAGCGATGTCTTTCTCCGATTTCTTGAGGACGCACGAGCCGCGGGCATCTCCGCCCCGATCGTCCCTGGAATCATGCCGGTCACGAACTTCGCGGGGATTCGCCGCTTCTCCGAACGCTGCGGGACCACGGTCCCCGAGTGGATGTGCGATCTGTTCACCGACCTCGACGATGCACCCGAAATTCGAGAGCTGGTTGCAGCAACCGTCGCTGCCGAGCAGTGCAAGCGACTCATGGAACACGGCGTCCGTGACTTTCACTTCTACACGATGAACAAGCCGAACCTCACCGCTGCCACCTGCCGCATTCTCGGCGTTGCACCAACACATTCGGCCATCTCCCAGGAACGAGCATCATGACGGATCCATCGCCTCATATCGAACGCGTTCGCGCTGACAGCGATCGCACTGCCAGGATCGCTCTACTGCGCAAGCAGCTCCAGGAGCGCGTTCTCGTTTTCGACGGGGCCATGGGCACCAGCATCCAGAACCTCGCTCTCACCGAGCAGGACTTTCGCTCCGACATCCTCACTGATCATCCGGTCGATCTCTTCGGCAACAACGACATGTTGTCGCTGACGCGACCCGACGTCATTGCCGACATCCATCGGACGTTCGCCGCTGCTGGCGCTCACCTGCTGTCGACCAACACGTTCAACTCCACGACGATCAGCCAGGCCGATTATGACACCCAGCACCACGCGCGTGATCTCAACGTCGCGGGTGCTCGCATTGCCAGAGAGATCGCCGACGAGACCTCCACTGCTGACGACCCGCGCTGGGTCGTTGGGGTACTCGGGCCAACGAGCAAAACGTGCAGCCTTTCCCCCGACGTCAACGATCCCGCCCGTCGCGATGTCACGTTCGACCAGCTACGAGTTGCATACACCGATGCCCTCGATGGGCTACTCGAGGGCGGCGCCGATCTGATCATGATCGAGACGATCTTCGACACGCTGAACGCGAAAGCCGCCATTTATGCGGTGATGCAACGTCGCGATGACCACGACATCGACATTCCGTTGATGATCTCAGGAACCATCACCGACCTTTCCGGCCGAACCCTGTCCGGCCAAACAACGGAAGCCTTTTGGAACTCGGTCAGCCACGCCAAGCCGCTGTCGGTCGGCCTCAATTGCGCGCTCGGCGCCAAGGACCTCAAGGCACATATTGCGGACCTGTCCCGGGTGGCCGACACCCACATCAGCTGCCACCCAAACGCTGGCCTTCCGAACGAACTCGGCGAATACGATGAGACGCCGAGCCAGATGGCACCGGTTGTCGGCGAGATGCTCACGGCCGGCAACATCAACATCATTGGCGGTTGCTGTGGCACGACCCCTGAACACATCGCGTCAATCGCTGAGCGAGCAGCCACCACTCCTCCACGCGCCACCCCCGTCATTCGGGCCGCTACTCGGCTGTCGGGCCTTGAGCCGATGACCATCGACGCGAACTCCCTGCTCGTCAACGTCGGCGAACGAACCAACGTCACCGGTTCAGCCAGGTTCGCCACCTTGATCAAGGACGGAGACTTCGACGCTGCTGTCGCGATTGCTCGGGATCAGGTCGACAACGGCGCCCAGATCATCGACATCAACATGGACGAAGGCATGCTCGAGTCCGAAGAGGCAATGGTCCAGTACCTGAACCTCATCGCCACCGAGCCTGACATCACCAAAGTTCCGATCATGATCGATTCGTCGAAGTGGAGCATCATCGAGGCTGGCCTGAAGTGTGTACAGGGCAAGTCGATCGTCAACTCGATCTCGATGAAAGAGGGCGAAGAGCAGTTTCTCGAACAGGCTCGAGAAGCGCAGCGGTATGGCGCCGCAGTTGTGGTCATGGCCTTCGACGAAAACGGCCAAGCTGAGACGTTCGAACAGAAGGTCACCGTCTGTCAGCGTGCCTACGACCTGCTCACCACCGAGGTCGGGTTCGCTCCTGAAGACATCATCTTCGACCCCAACATCTTCGCAGTAGCAACCGGCATAGAAGAACATGCTCGGTATGGCATCGACTTCATCGATGCCGCCCGCGAGATCAAGAGGCGGATGCCGCTCGTCAACGTCTCCGGCGGGCTCAGCAACCTCTCCTTTTCGTTCCGTGGAAACAATGCCCTGCGCGAAGCAATCCACGCTGTCTTCCTGTTCCACGCCGTGCAAGCGGGTCTCACCATGGCAATCGTCAATGCGGGGCGACTCCCCGTCTACAAAGACATCCCCGATGATCTGCGAGAACGAATCGAGGATGTGCTCTTCAACCGCCGCGACGATTCAACCGAGCGACTGATCGAAGTAGCGAGCGACGCACAGTCGTCAGCCAAGGCAGCCGCCACCGACTTGAGCTGGCGAGAACGCACCGTCGAAGAGCGCCTCATGCACGCACTTGTCCATGGCCTCGACGAGTACGTCGTCGACGATGCAGAAGAAGCTCGACAAGGTGCTGAGCGAACCCTTCACGTCATCGAAGGTCCGCTCATGGCTGGCATGAACGAGGTCGGCGACCTCTTCGGTGCCGGCAAAATGTTCCTGCCCCAAGTCGTCAAGAGTGCTCGCGTCATGAAGAAGGCCGTGGCTCACCTCGAACCGTTCATGGAGGCCGAAGGCGGCGAAACCCGAGCCGCCGGCAAGGTGCTCATGGCAACCGCCAAGGGCGACGTCCACGACATTGGCAAGAACATCGTCGGAGTCGTACTCGGCTGCAACAACTATGAGGTCATCGACCTCGGCGTCATGGTCCCACCCGAGAAGATCCTCCAAACGGCCATCGACGAAAACGTCGACGTCATTGGTGTCTCCGGACTCATCACTCCCAGTCTTGATGAGATGGTCCGAGTCGCAACCCAAATGGAGGCCGACGGATTCGACATTCCGCTTCTGATCGGTGGAGCGACAACCAGCCGCGTCCACACGTCGGTCAAGATCGAACCGCACTACTCAGGAAGCACAATCTATGTGCCCGATGCGTCTCGCGCGGTGGGCGTTGTGAGCGAACTTCTCGGTGGAAACGCTGAGCAGTACAAAGCAAACATCCGAGCCGACTACGACGCTGTACGAGTCGCCCGTGAGGGCGGCAAGAAGACCCCGGTGCTCGGCATCGATGCCGCAAGAATAAACCGCACACCTATCGACTGGGGTGAGTTCTCGCCCATCGAGCCAACGTTCACTGGCGTCCGAACCTTCGAGAACATCAGCCTCAAGACTCTGCGCTCCTACATCGACTGGACCCCCTTCTTCCGTTCGTGGGATCTCGTCGGTGGTTACCCCAGGATTCTCGAAGATGACGTTGTCGGCGAGGCCGCACGCGAGCTGTTCGCCGACGCACAACTTCTGCTCGATCAGATGATCGAAGAGGAGTGGATCGACGCCAAAGCAGTCATCGGGTTCTGGCCAGCCAATGCGATCGGCGACGACATCTCCGTTTTCGCCGACGGCACACGCACGGCGCCCCTGGCCACGCTGCACACGTTGCGTCAGCAAGTCGTCCATGCAGACAAGCGACCCAACTGGGCACTCGCAGACTTCATCGCCCCGACCGAGTCTGGCCTCAAGGACTACATCGGAGCGTTCGCTGTCACGACCGGTACGAAGGTCGAGTCGCTCGCCACTGCCTTCGAAGCCGACAACGACGACTACAGGGCAATCATGGTGAAAGCCCTGGCGGACCGATTCGCCGAAGCGTGTGCCGAGCACATGCACCACGTCGTGCGCACCGACCTGTGGGGGTATGCAGACGAACAGTTCTCCAACGACGAGTTGATCAAAGAACGCTACGACGGGATCCGTCCTGCGCCTGGGTATCCGGCATGCCCCGATCACACTGAGAAGCGCACGATCTTCGAACTGCTGGAGGCCACCGACCGCCTCGGCATCGAGCTGACGGAGTCTTTCGCCATGTCGCCCGCGGCTTCGGTCAGCGGCCTCTACTTCGCCAATCCCGAAAGCCGGTACTTCGGCGTCCGTGTCGTTGGCGAAGACCAACTCCGCGACTATGCAGCACGCAAAGCCATGCCAGTCGAAGAAGCCGCCCGGTGGCTCGCCCCCGTTCTCAAGTCCCGGTAGTCCGGCTTCGGCGAGATGGGGGGCCAAGATAGTAGTTGGACAATTCGCGTTGGTTTCGATTTGCCAAGCGCGAAGCCCCTGGCAGTCGACCTGAGCATGGTGATGGCCGACCGCTAGACCGCGAGGGCGTGACGGTTTGCTGACCAGGACTACCGCACCAAACCGACGCGGCAAGTAGCCCACCCATCGATGTCTGACGTGAGATCAGTTGCCCGCTCCGACAGATGCGAGAGAACCTTCGACCAACGAGAGATAGCGAGCACTCTGGTCTCTGGTGCCACGAGACACGGTCAAGTCAGAATCCGCTGAGCCGCCAGCTCAAGTGCAAGAACCAAAACATGTCGCCCACCGATTCCACAGGAAGTAACACGTTGATCGAATGTTGCCTGGAAGAGTTGGCGAGTGTTCGGTCGGCCATTGACAAGTCGTGTCGTGCTTGGTCGCGAGACACGCTGGAGGAGCCACCCCATTGGGTGGTGGATGCCGACCAGAAGACCCCGACACCCATGTCACATTTCAGTGATCGCTCACATGGGCTGCGCAATCATCAGTGGAGTCGGACAAAAACAGCCGAATCTGACTATCTCGGGCTGCAGGTCACGTGTGAACAATCCACCCCTAGCCGTGTGAAGCGCTCACTTTGGCTCCGGAGCAAACCGCGCGGAACCAGGCGCAGACCATTTCTACGAATCCCCCACCAAAGCCCTGTTCAGCGCATGCTGCCTGGGGGCGTTTTTGGTTCTCAGGGCCGGGCGGCTTGCACGTCGGCGTGGTTTAGATCCGTTCGAAGTAGCGGTGGCGCTCCCAGTCGGTGACTGCGCTGTCGTAGGCGTCGCATTCGGACCGGTAGAAGTGGCTGTAGTGCTCGACGACCTCGTCACCGAGCAGGCGTCGCGCAGAATCGCTCGCAGAAAACACGGCGACTGCCTCGCGGAGCGATGTCGGAACGCGCTCCACGTCGGCTGACGTGTACGCGTCACCGTTGAATTCTGGTGGGGGTTCGATTTGGTTCGTGATGCCGTCGAGGCCGCTGGCCAAAGCTGCGGCGAAGGCAAGATATGGGTTGACGTCGGCACCTGGGATACGGCACTCGATTCGCAGGCTCGGGCCTGATCCGACGATACGGAATCCGGTCGTGCGATTGTCATCCGACCATGCCAACCCGGTCGGGGCCCACGACTGGTCCTGATAGCGCTTGTAGCTGTTGATGGTTGGCGCGTACAGCACCATGAAGTCGCGGAGATGCTGCATCCACCCGCCGAGGAACCACCGGAATTCATCGGTGCGCCCGCTCCCGTCGGAGAAAAGATTCGTGGACCCTTCACCCTCATCGCCACCCCCGTCGTCACCCGGATCCGACCAAAGACTGAGGTGGATGTGGCAGCTACTCCCGGATTGGTCATGATGCGGCTTGGCCATGAAGGTGACTGACACACCTTGTTGATCAGCCAGCTCTTTCATTGCCTGCTTCATCACAACATGGCGGTCGGCCATCGTGAGGATCGGTGCGTAGCGGATGTTCAGTTCGTGTTGACCGATCGCTGCCTCGCCCTTCGAATTTTCGACCGGCACCTCGGAGTCTCGAAGGACGCGTCGCGCCGCTCCGACATAGTCCTCGACCCGCGCTCCTTGGAGCAGGTGATAATCCTCGACGTACCAGCCAGCTGCGACGAGCCCGGTGTAGCCCTTGTCGTGAGCGTCGCGATATGTGTCGCGGTACAGGAAGAACTCCAACTCGCTCGCCGCCATGGGCGCGAAACCCGCGTTGCGGGCGGCGTCGAGCTGGCGGCGCAGGATCGAACGAGGTGCCACGCCGACCGGATGGTGATCGACATTGCGTTCGACGTCGCACAGTACGAACGCCGTCTGCGGAGTCCATGCGGCAGGTCGCAACGTGTTGAGATCCGCAACGAGGTGAAAGTCGCCGAACCCTGATGACCAGTTTGAAAATGCGTATCCAGATACCGGCTCCATTTCCATGTCGACCGTCATCAGGTAGTCGCAGGCATGAGTCCCATCGTCGACGGTCTCAAGGAAGAACGCAGCGTCGAATCGCTTCCCCAAGGTTCGCCCGTAGTGATCGGTGAATCCCACCACAACGGTGTCGATTGTCCCGTGGCCAACGGCCTCGCGCAGTTCCTGTGGTGTCACCGTGTAGTCCCCATTTTCCTCAGTGGTCGATCAATCACACAAACCGCTCACACAAATGGCTCACGCGGCGCAGCCGCCGCCGGATGATGGCAGGCAACCCAGTGACCCGGTGTGTGTTCAACCAGCTCGGGTTCGGTGCTGGCGCACACATCGGTCGCGTGCGGGCAGCGTGTTCGGAAACGGCAACCTGACGGCGGGTCGAGCGGCGAGGGCAACTCGCCGCTTATCAGCTCACTCGCTGGTGGCAGGCCGAGTGTGTTGCCGGGGATCGATGCGAGGAGCGCCTGACTGTACGGATGTGTCGGGCGGGCGTAGAGGTCGGCGGTTTCGGCAATCTCGCAGACCTTGCCGAGATACATCACCATCACCCGGTCAGAGATGTTCTTCACCACAGCGAGGTCGTGGCTGATGAACAGCATTGTTAGCCCGAACTGCTGCTTCAGACCTTCGAGCAGGTTGAGGATCTGCGCCTGCACCGACACGTCGAGTGCCGACACCGGCTCATCGAGAATCAACACGTCAGGTTCCATCACCAGCGCACGCGCGATGTTGATCCGCTGGCATTGTCCGCCAGAGAACTCATGGGGCCTGCGGTCGGCCACGCCCTCGTCACCGAGCCCAACCGACTCCATCACTTCGGCGACCCATGTGTTGAGATCGCCCTCGCGGGTCGAACCCCAGATGTCGATGCCCTCGCGCACGATGTCGCGCACACGTCGGCTCGGATTGAGTGACGACACCGGATCCTGGAAGATCATTTGCATCGCCTTGCGCGCCTGCCGCAGCTGCTCGCCATGTTTGGCTACGAGGTCGAGGCCGTTCAATCGAATGCTCCCGCTGGTGACCGATTCGAGCTGCATGATGGCGCGACCGGTGGTGGTCTTGCCGCAGCCCGACTCACCGACGATGCCCAGCGTCTCGCCCTGGTCGAGATCGAAGCTCACGCCAGATACGGCATGCACGACCTGCTTCTTGCGCGCTGGGAATTCGACGACGAGCTCGGTCACACTGAGCACGACGTCGTTGCGGAGATGTGCAGTGCCGGTGCCGGCCATCAGGCGTGCCCTTCCGCATCGTGGCCAGCGGGGAAGTGGCAGCGGAACCAGTGCTCGCTGCGTTCGTCCGCGGACGGGGGTGTGGTGTTGCAGATGTCTTGAGCGGCAGGGCATCGGGCTGCGAACCGGCAACCACGTGGTGGCGAGATCAGCGACGGGGGGGTGCCCTCGATTGTGGTCAGCGCGGAGTGGCTCGGCAGATCGAGGTCGGGCATCGACTGGATTAGCGCCAGGGTGTAGCGGTGTCGAGGGTTGGCGAAGATCTGCTCGGTTGCCCCTGATTCGATGACCTCGCCGCCGTACACAATCGCGACACGATCGGTAAATCCCTTGACGACGGCCAAGTCGTGGGTGACGAGCACCATGGCCATTTGCCGGTCGCTCTGGAGGTCAGAGAGCAGCCGCAGAATCTGGTCTTGCACGGTGACGTCGAGCGCAGTGGTCGGCTCGTCGGCGAGCAGCAGTGCCGGCTCGTTTGCCAACGCAATCGCGATGGTCACGCGCTGGCGCATGCCGCCCGATAGCTGGTGCGGGTACTCGCGAAGTCGCCGTTCGGGCGCCGGGATGCCAACCTGCTGCATCAGCTCGAGTGCCCGCGCCCGCGCTTGCGACTTGGACATGTTGGTGTGGACGAGCATTGGTTCGGTGATCTGGTGCTCAATCAGCCGGACCGGGTTGAGTGCGGTCAGTGGATTTTGCGACACCATCCCGATCTGCGTGCCGAGCGTGCGCATGATGTCGGCGGGTGCTGCTCGCAACATGTCGACACCGGCCACTTCAATGGTGCCGGACCGGGTGACATCGGCAAGCGCAAAGGCACCGACGATCGACCGGAGGATCATTGTTTTCCCCGACCCCGACTCACCGACCACACCGAGCGCTTCGCCTGCCTTCAAGGACAGCGACACTCCGTCGACTGCATGGACGTCTCCGTTCGGTGTGTGTAGCGCGGTGAAAAGGTCGTCGATGTACAGGACTTCGTCGCCGCT
>Ga0307997_10000990_pt1 | contig 13199 bp, 18 predicted proteins | sample Davwhametageno36_FD_203165 | JGI IMG/M metagenome (GOLD analysis project Ga0307997, IMG submission 203165) | Marine microbial communities from Davis Island wharf, Antarctic Ocean - #36 | ecosystem: Environmental > Aquatic > Marine > Unclassified | place: Antarctic Ocean: Davis Island wharf... | reverse complement strand
ATGAAAATCAGATCACAGTGGCCGATGGCGTCGGCCTTTTTATACGTTGACTGCACGCTGGCGAACAATATCTGGCTGGTCGGTTCCCGGCGTTTCAATGCCGCGCAGTCGATCCCTGCCGGGGCGTCAGGCCATTGGCCTATCATTTCCTGATAGTTCTGTTCCACCAATTCGCGCACATGAGTCAGGCACAGGACACGCTGTTTGGGCCATTTTTCGATCACACCCTTGATGAATTCAGCCTGAATGAGCGACTTGCCCGATCCGGTGGGCGCGACTAGGCAGGGGTGCCCGGTCGGATTGCCGCGAAAAAACGTGTACAGGCTGGCGATGGCTTTCGCCTGATGCGGGTATAAAGTCAGGGGCATTTTTTCACTCTGAGTATTTCTGATTTTTGAATGGCCGATATTTTTTCCTCTACACTGAGCGCCGCCCATTCGATAGCATTCATGTAATCGATTTCGCGCTGCGTTTCCTCTAAGCAGTCAATGCGGTGCTGCAATTTTTCAATCTGCGGCAGCACCATTTTGACCGTTTCACCGGGCTGGCATTTGCGCGTTTCGGCGCAGTAGGTTTTGAGCGCATCGTCTAAATATTTATAGAACACTGTCACCGGGACGCGCGCGTAGAGCTTGTATATGTCAATCCGATAGTTCATTTCTGTCTCAGTTGGCTGATGAACGCGTGGATGCCATACGACTCAAAAACACGCGCATACCGCCGCACAGTGTTTCTGTTCTTGCCAAAATGTTCGGCGCAGTCGGCCCACGTATATCCCCGGCGATGAAGGTCGAGCAGTTCCACAATCTCATCCTGCGTGAAGTCCAGCACATACGGGCGGTCGTTTCCCGTCAGCAGTCGCCAGATCACTGGTGCCACCCGGCCATCCATTCGGCCTCCTGCTGGTCGCTGATGAAGCGCAGGCGCCCGACTTTGTAACTGCCGAGCAAGCCCGCCGCCATCTGGTTGCGTATCAACTGTTCAGATATTCCGTGCCGCTGGGACACGCCGCGAATGCTGCGGGGGTGTGGGGGTTTGATTGTCTTTTTCCTGTTCACGTTTTACATCCTTTTTGGTTGATATGATTTCGCCCGCAAATCGGTCTGTGATCGCTTGCAGATTTGGGTCAGTAATAAGGTCAGGCGTCAGGTGTTGCAGTTCTCGGCTTTTATAGGCGGGCGCTGTCGAGTCAGTGGCGCCGTTGATGAATTCGAAATCGGTGCCTTTGATCTTGTACCTGACGAACCGGGGCGATTCGCCGGCATCGATGGCGTCAGCAAATGGCACCAGCGCCGGGATGAACAAATGGGCGGGACACTTGCCGCCGACCCGCTGCGTTTCTGTGCCAAGGTCAATGTCGTAGTGTTCGCACCGCCATGTGCCGTTTTCCATGTTGGGGGTGGCGCTGATACAGGTGCGGCAGTTCGCGTCGGCTGGCTTGTCACCGTTGCAGCTTTCGCGGTGGTCGCAGAATGATCTGCAATAGTAGTGTGTTGCATCCTCACGGATTCGCGCAGGCGGTTCCGTGCTGGCAATGATGTCGCCGGCTTTTTTTACGATTTCCAGCGCAGCAGATTCGTCATATTTTCCGCGCTCTAAATACAGCGCGTCTGTGTTTTTATTGACGGCCATATACAGCGAGTCTGACACTTCCATGCCGGCACGCCGTGCCCAATGCATATATATGTTCATCTGCACCGCGTGTTCAGGCTTCGACCCTTTGACCTGCTTTTTTTCTAGCAGTTTGAAACTTTTATCACCGTGGGTTTTCATTTCTAACAGGTGCAGATCGTGCGGCGCCTCTGGCAAGCCAGTCGCAAATCCGTCACAAGACCCAGAAAAATGGCCGCCAAATTCTGACCAGTTAAACTGATGCCCTGTCTCTGGGTCGACTTCCCACACTTTCGCGCCGATTTTTTCGAGGTCAGCAGTGAACCGGGCTTCTTCATTCTGGCCGCGATCAAACAGGCGCAGCAGTCTGCCGCTGTGCTGTATCTTTGTGTTCCAGCGAAACGAATACCAGAGTTCCCTGCGGCACTCCCGGCCAATAGATGACGCGCCGAGGTGCGCCCGGTGGCTGCTGGGCTGCGCGTCAAACCATGCCTGGTCGATAGCGTCGGCTGTGGTTTTTAATGCCATGAGACAGAATCCTGTGAGGTAATAAACGCATCAACCTGCACGGTGCCGACTTTGTGAACAGAAAGACTGACGCCGCTGGCGCCGTGATTTATAAGCGCGTGGAGTAGCTGCCGCGCCAAAACACCGGCGACGGCCTCGCTTCCAAAACGCGCAGTGATTTCGTCGACCACATCAGTCAAGTTGTCACTGAGCCGCTGGCGAATCGCCAAGTCTGACCCATAGCGTTCGTTATAGGTTTTCGTCATATCATGTGTCCCACAATTAGGCCGACCATTAGGGCGACGTATATATAAAACGCCGTGCGCGCAAAATGGTTAGGCGCCGGGTGTAGTGGCTGGTGTTTCTTGAATTGCTTAATCATAAAAATCGCCTCGCGCTGCTTCGATCCGTGAGCGTTCTTGCCGCCGTTTTTTCATTTTCTTTTTGGCCGCAGCGTGCCGGCGTATAAGCGACGATGTGCGCGCAGCCTTTCCGTATTCTGGCGAGTAATTTTGTTTTGACATTTGTATCGCTCCGTTAAAAAAAGGGGGCACAACACCCCCGCAGTTATAATTCGGCCAGCTTTTTATTGTTATACCGCTGGCCGTTTCAACCCTCAAAAGGGGATGTCGTCCTCAGTCCAAGGTGGTGAGTCAGCGGCCGTTTTTGGCGCTGCTATCGGGGGTGGCACTGGGGCCGTCGCTGCGAGTCCAGGCACATCAGTGAATTTTTTGTATTCGAAAATGGCCGTTTCCATTTCTCCCCGGTTGTCTTTTTTGGCGCCGATTTTGATACGCAGAGGCGTGTTTTCCAATTGCGTCGGGTGGTCTAAATCGACGCGCAGGTTTACGGCGGCACAAATCAGATGCAGTTCCTTTTCCGCAATTTCCTGCGCCTGCGCTGACGGGTTGACATACGACAAATTTTTGAACACTTTGCGATTTTCAGATGTTGGGCCGGTGATCGTGAAAGTCAGCGAGCAGTTGTATCCAGTGTCTTTGTTGTTGCGCTTGATTTCTGACGCGCTGATATAAGTTTCATACCAGCCCGGTGGTATGAGTGTTCTGCCGGTGGTGGCCTGCACGTTGGGGTCGGGCTTGAAGCCCATAGGTGGGATTTCTATATTCATGTTGATTGTTCCTCTGTGGTTTTGGGTGTTTCCGATGGGATTTCAAGAAACGGGGCGAACGGGTTGGTGCCTTCAATAAAAGGCAAATCGGCTTTAATCCGAAATCTATTTTTTGAAACCTGAGCCGGGCTGCTGTAGCAACTAATGATTCGACTACCGTCCCCAAGCGCCTTTTTAGGGCCGTTTTCTTTGCTGCTGCTTTTCAGCGTTCGTGCCAGTTTTATGAATGCCACCGCGTCAACATTGTCGACATACGGGCTGATTGATCGTTTGTTCAGGCGAAGTGTGTACTGTAGAAACGGGTCGGAATCGGCTGGGTCAATCGTCATGCCTTCCGCGTGCGCGATGAATATGACGTGCATATTCCGCGACAGGCTCAAATCGCCAGCGTGTTCGCGTAGTGCCTGATGCAATGCGCTGACTGCACCGTGGCCGTTCCCATATCCGCCCTGCGCCTGATTAATTGATGCCGGGTTTTTGGGATCGCCGGCAACAATTTCCTTTTCAAATATTAGATTAGCCTGCGTAATCGAATCGAAAATCACGGTCTTGCGCTGGTGGTTTTCGGTTTTCAACGCGGCGATACATTCGAAAATTTCGCCGCTGGTTTTGATGACTGGGGAACAGACCACATTTTCCATGTCGGTCGTGACGCCATCTTCTATTCGAATAATGACGGGATCGGGGAACAGTGCAGCCAGTGACGTTTTGCCAACGCCACCCTCGCCCACTATCGTGATTATTTTTTCGCGGTTTTCAGGCCGTGAAAATTGTTTCAGGGATAAAGCCATATTATTGGTACTCTTTCAGAAGGGTTAAAAGTTCGATTTTTCGCGTTTTTAAAATGCCGGCATCGCGGAGCCGTTTGCGTTTGTGCGCCAGACCGTTTGACCGGGCCAGCTTTTTGATGGTTGGCTCAAGGCCGAAATATTCGATCCGCGCGCGGCTGATATGGCGCCACCGGACGGCGGGCATATAACCAGCAGATTCGACCAGGCGTCGAAAGTAAGCGGGGTTCAGTGGGTCGCCGTCAGTGGGCAAACCGGGTGCGTCGACAGTGAAATAATTGCACCACCAGAAATGGCAGAACGTGTAATCGCGGCGGGCCTCACGCAGAATGAAATACGATTCTTTCGTGATGTAGTCATCGCCGCAGAGGGCCAGATCGTCAAAATGGCGTTTGATTAGCGCCAAAGCCATGCGCTGATGACCGGATTCTGGGTGTATCTTGACCACCGATTTAAAGCGGGCATATAGCGCGCTAGGCGGCATTGCCAGTGTGTGAGGGTTGGTGATTCGCACATATCGCGAACCGCCATACAGTGAAAGTGTCAGCACTGGGCGGCGGTCTACTTATAGCCACCCGCATTTCGCCACGCGATGAACGCGCCATCTCTTCGAGCGCGTGTTGCTGTGAGTTCTTCATCCCGGATATAGCAGGCCGCTGCGAGATTGAAATATTTCAATTCAAGTTCTGACAGCGAGTCGGGTTTAATCTCATGGTCATACGTTGCCATTGATTTAAAGTGTTCGTCCTCAATCAGGTGCCATTTGTATGCCTTGTGCAAAAGGTCAGTAATCGCCATGCTTTTTCCCTTCGTTGAGTTCAAAACGTGAACCCAAATATACACAATCTGTGTATTAGATCAACACTCTGTGGAAAAAAAGGCGAAAAAAAAACAAATTTGAACGAGAAACGGGGTGGTTTAACGCGCTAAAAATACGTCAGAAGGGTGATTTTATTCGAAAACGTGGGAGAAGCTGACCGCCCGCCCGATGATTTCAAAGTCGGTAACGGCTGGGAAATGACTATTTTCTGGGATCAACCGCGCGGGGGTGCTGCTGCTATCAAGCCGGCGAATGACCACCGCTTCATCGCCAGACGCGCGCGCCGCATAAATCAAATCAGGCACCAGCCCGGTGCTGTTAGTGTCGACGATCACGATGTCATTTTTCAAAATCAGCGGGGCCATCGCGTTGTCAGAAACTTTGTATTCGTGCAGCCCGGCACCGGGTGACGCGTTTTTTGAGTGGCCGGACAGGCCAGGACATATTTCGCCAGGATCGCAGTGCAAGACCTGCGCGACATGGTGCGCTTTCCCCGCTGGTACACCGCGCAGAGTCCAATTACTGACAGACTGAGGTGAGCATTTTATAGCTTGCGATAGTTGGAGGCCGCTAACGTCTGCGGAGCGCATTGCCCGTTTCAGTGCCTGTCCTGCCATGTGGTTTGCCTCACTCATTTGCGAAGTGTACGCCTTTTTTTTCCTTTCGGCGGGGGGGTATTTGCCTACCATATAGTGATTTATGTGGATAAGTACACAGGATGTGTATACCGTTTGGGCACAAGCATTCGGTTTTTAGTATCGAAATATACTAATGAATCGAACATAAAAATCGCAATGCTACGGATAATCAAACACATACGGGGTACTTATGAGCCAAAACCACACACCAATGCAGCAAATTGGAGAAAAATTATTACAAAAAGGGGTCAGCATTTTGCCGATCGCGCCAAGAGAAAAGTATCCAGCGCGCTTCGACGGCACAGGCTGGCACGCGATGCCCGGCTGGGATCAATACGGCGAACGGCTTGCCGTTGATGCTGAGATCGATGCCTGGGAGACGTGGCCGCTGTGTGGCGTGGGGGTGGTATTGGGGCCGCTTTCAGGGCTGGTGGTGCTTGATGTCGACACGGATGACCCGGCAATCATTGCAGCGATTGAGGCTGTGACACCCCCATCGTGGTGCAGAAAACGCGGGTCAAAAGGGTATGCAGCGTTCTACCAGTACAACGGCGAAACGAATGGCCGATTCAATGCCGAGGTCGACGGTCAAACCAGCCGTGTGGTTGACCTACTGAGCGCCGGCACGCAGACGGTCATACCGCCATCGATACACCCGAATGGTGACTTGTACGATTGGCTGACGCCGTTCCAATTGCAAGAAATCCAGCTCGACGAATTGCCGAAACTGCCGCCTGGTTATCACGACACGCTGACCGCTGCGCTGGCGCCGTGGCGCGGGACGGCACGCCAATCAACGCACACTGGGCCGCTGGATGTGATCGAAGAAACCGAGTTGAGCCAGTTCGACCATGAGGAAATCTGGAAGGCGCTTGACCTGATCCCATACACCGATGACGATCAATTCATTCGGCTGGGCATGGCGTTGCGCCAATACGGTGAGCAGGGGTTTGCGCTGTGGGCCAAATGGTGCGAACGGTGGCCGAATCCTAACAACTATCCAGATCAAGACACCTACAATCATATACGGGGCCGTTGGAACAGCATCAAGCCGTCTAACAATGGCGTGGGGGTTGGGTCGCTGTGGCAGCTTGCCAAAGAGAATGGATACGTTCAACAATACGAGCGCCCGACATTGCTGAAAGCTATGCATATGTGGCACACCTATGACGCCGACTATCATTACAGCAAGCCACCGGAACCCCCGCGAAAAACCGGCCTTTTTGCAATACCGGCGACCAAGTTGGGCGACTTAAAACCGCCCGCGTGGATCATCAAAAAGCATATTATACGCGACAGTTTGGCGATGCTTTACGGCGCTAGTGGTGCCGGCAAATCGTTTGTGGCGGTCGATATGGGCCTGTCAATCGCATCAGGGCGCCAGTGGTGCGATTATAAGACAAACACCGGGGCGGTGCTTTACGTTGCCGGCGAGGGTGTGGCAGGGATCAATGCCCGCATCATCGCGTGGTGCCAACATCATGGCATTGACAAAGAAACTCTGGCCGAGACTTTCCATGTGACTAGCCAGCCGGTTGCCATTCTGGACGCGCTGCGCGTCAGGGAATTGCTCAAAGTCATCGAGGATTTGCCGCAAAAACCGTCGCTGATAATTATCGACACGCTGAACAGGAATTTTGGTGATGGCGACGAAAACACCACCAAAGATATGACGCGGTTCGTCGACCATTTGACGTTCCTACAAAACCACACGCAAGCGTGCATGATGGTCGTGCATCATACCGGGAAAGGCGACAGCGAGCTTGCCAGGGGGAACAGCAGCCTTCGGGCGGCTATGGATACCGAAATGGTGGTCAGGCCGCTGTCGACGAATATAGAGCTTGTGTGTACTAAGCAAAAAGACGCGGCGCCGTTCCTGCCGTCTGTTTTCAATCTGTCGGTCATAGAGTTATGCAAGGATGAAGATGGCGAGGCCGTCGAATCGTGCGTCCCGCTGCAAATTGTCATCAACGATATGGTGGCCGAGGATCAAAAGCGCAAGGGCGAGCATGAGGACAGCCCGGTGGCTACCAAGGAAATGGGCAAAAATCAGCGGATTGCTTTGGATTGGTTTGTTGATGAAATTGAGCGTAAACGAAAGGCAAACCCCGATAGCGAGGTTTGGGTCATTGGACGGTCGACAATAAAGGAAGGGCTTGATCCCAAGTTGGGATCGGCAGAAAGGCGCAGACAGATCAATAAGCTGAAAACATTAAAAGTGATAATAGAAACCACGGAGTTAACGCAGAAAATTGACATCGACGCACTGAACAAAAAGGCGTCATAATCACAAGCCCTAGCCGTTAGGGTTGTCTACCTAACTTCATGTTAGGTAGATTTATCGACCAAAACCAAGCAAAATACACCCTCTGCACGTTCGACGAAGATAGCGACATTTCGGCGAAGTTTTAAAATGACAAATAGTGATATAACCTAAGTGACAAACATTTGCGAACATTTGTGATATTATTGCATAACACAGTAGCGGCGTGGCCTGTAGGGAAAACGTACATCTACGAACATTCACGAACATAATTTCCGAATGTTCGTAAATGTTTGCAAATGTTCGAGAATGTATTTTTATCAAATTTTGAAACCATTGCTATCAGTGGCCTGTAGAGAAAAAGTACATTTACGAACATTTACGAACATTTGGATTCCACTGGTGAGTGCCGGAAAATGGGGGAAAGGGTTTTAAGACCCTTCCCCTTTTCGGCGCACGCGGCGGGCTACACGTTAGACGATTATTCGATGTTAGATGTTAGACGATTAGGGGACAAAAATGCCGACGCCGGGCAAGTCTGAGGAAACCGACCAAATCCTGTTTGTGAATTGGGTGCATCGCACATACCCGGACGCCTGGCCGTTCCTGCACCATTCACCAAATGGCAAACGGCGCTCTGCGTCAGACGGTCAAAAATTGAAGCTGATGGGGGTGCGTGCTGGCTTTCCTGATCTGTTCCTACCCTGGCCGGTGGGCGACTATATGGGGTGCGTCATTGAATTGAAGCTGGGCAAAGGTCGGGCCACCGCTGAACAGAAAAAATGGATTGAACATTTTGTGAAGTGTGGATATGCCGCGAGAGTGGTTACATTGTCAGAGGCACAAATTTTCTTCTCCGGGTATATGAATGGCGATATTGGATAAGCCCATCTGTTGCGGCGTGCCGATGCACAAGGCCGGTCTGTCAGAATCAAAGCACCAGCGGTATCGATGCAGCCAGTGTCAATTCCGCACCACTGGCAACGATGACGGCGCGCTGGGCTACGATCCAGAATTGACGAAATCAAACACGCAGGCACTCCAGGCATCGATAAAAGCCGGGGCCAAGCGGTTCGTCATTACAAGCGCACAAAACAATACCCGCGTGAATGCTGATTTTTTGACGGCGTTGGAACGGTACGCTAAAAAGTGGGAGTGCCCGCTGGTGGTGATCCCGGTGTCCTATAAAAACCCCAGCGCATTCACTGGCGGGCAGGAATTCAAAAAAATCTGGCACCCGGCAGTCAAAAAGTATCTGATCGACGACAATATTAATATCGGGGCAGGTGTTGAGATTGCAGCAGACACCAAAATCGCCGCCACAGCCGTCAACCCGATCTCAGGAATGCACACAGTCGGCGGGCATCGATGGCAAGTAATAGGGCACGCGCAAGTGGCAATGGAGCCTGTCGCGGCGCCCGCCGGGGTGCGGCCTAAGCGCGTGTATTCGACCGGCAGCGTTACGCATCGAAATTATAGCCGTTCAAAGTCGGGCAAAATCGCTGAGTTCCATCACACAGCCGGCGCGCTGGTGGTTGAGGTTTCAGGTGCCCAGGCGTTTGTCAGGCAACTGGCATGGGGGAATGGCTGCTTTTATGATCTGGCTGGCGGTCAGCTACTGAAATACACCCCCCAAAAAGTGACAAAGGGCGAACCGTGCCTGGCGCTAACAACCGGCGATGAGCATGTAAGATTTCACGACAAGGCGGTCAGGCGCGCAACCTATCACGCCGGGGGCATTGCCGATGTGGTGAAACCCGCGCATCTGGTGCGCCATGATGTGCTTGATGGCTATGCCGGCAGCCACCACCATAAACATGACCCGCTGACGCAATTCAAAAAACGCGCAACCGGGTCGGATTGTTACCGGGCCGAGCTTGACCAGGTGGTCGATTTTATCAACGACACCACCCCCGCCGGCGCGATCAATGTGATGGTCGATTCAAATCATCACGACCATTTGCAGCAATTTCTCAACAATGCCGACGCAAATGTCGACCATACAAACGCCGTTTTTATTGCCGAGATGCAGGCCGCGCAACGCCGGGCGTTACTGGCTGGCGAAGATCACCGCCCGCTGATGCTGTTCTGCAAAGGCAAGGTGACGGCGCCGATCAAATGGCTGGGGCGGTCAAAACCGTTTGTCATCAAAGGCGTCGATTACAGCCAGCATGGTGATGTGGGGGTGAACGGCAGCAGAGGCAGCGCTGTGGGGCTGGCAAAAACGACATATAAAATGGTCATCGGTCACAGCCACACCCCCAGGATCAACAAGGGCGTTTTTCAGGTCGGCAAATCAGCCACCCGGCTTGAGTACGAGCGAGGACTGACAACGCAGGGGCAGACGCACTGCGTTCAGTATGCCAACGGCAAGCGCACGCTGGTGGATATTTTCGCGGGCAAGTGGAGGGCGTGAAATGCCAGTCACACTGATACCGACAAAAGACAGCGCCGAAGAAATGCGGAAATCGCTGGCAGACGTCGAGGCGCTGATTGATGTGCTTCCGCCCGGCAGCGGGCTGTTTGTGGTCGTGTACGACGGAAACGAACCGAGTCTGGTGGCCGTTGCAAATATGGATGTGGCCGTATTGATTGCGTCAGCGTTTGCTGTCGCAGCGCAACAGGTGCCGATTTTACTGGGTGAGGATGAGGATTATTTCGACGATGTTTAAGTGTCGATGCCTAGCCAGTGACCTATCATTCCCAAAAGCACAAATTTTGACCAAATTAGGGACAAGGTTTTGATCTTGGAAAAAATCGCGCAATCAGATGGCAATTTGATGATGGGCACCGGCCTGTCATTTAGTTGGTTTTTTTTTGGTATTGAATGGATTGACGATCACAGCGGATTTTTCATCGCTATGGGCGCCATGATTTCGACCATCGTCACGATCATCGGCGCTGTCCGGGCGAGTAAAAGCAGGCAAGAAAGCGAACGAAATGCAGAATAAAATCGCGGCCAATTTGGTCGAAATGCACGAAGGTCGCCGGCAGCATGTATACAAATGCACCGCTGGAAAATTGACGGTGGGAGTCGGGCACAATCTGGAAGCCAAAGCGATGCCCGACTGCGTGATTGATTTGCTGTTCGCCTGCGATCTGGCCGATGCAGAAAACGACTGTAAACATTACAAATATTTTGCAGGGCTGAATGAGGTCAGGCAAGCCGCGTTGATCGATATGTCGTTTCAGTTAGGCAAATCACGGCTGTCAGCATTTAAAAAAATGCACGCCAATTTGAACGCCGGCAATTACAAAGGGGCCGCGCGTGAGTGTTTGAATTCACTGTATGCGAACCAAACCCCCCGGCGGGCACAGAAAATCGCTGACCTAATAGAACGGGGCACAATCTGATGAGTATAGCCACCACTATCGTCAGCACGCTGGTCGCGCCTGTGACTGATTTGCTGTCCGAATTTATCACCGACAAAGACAAGCAGGCTGAGATTGCTTACAAAATCGCAACGATGGCAGAGCAAAACGCGCACGCCCAGGTCATCGCGCAGCTTGAAATAAACAAAGCAGAGGCGTCATCTGAATCATTATTCAAGGGCGGCTGGCGACCGGCCTGCGGCTGGCTGTGCGTGTTCGCGTTGGGTGTGAACTATGTGGCGGTGCCGATGTTCGGGCCGGTCGTCGAGGCGTATACGCCGATCATTATGGTGCCGCTGGATATGTCGACCATGATGCCGCTGCTGCTTGGGATGCTGGGGCTTACCGGTGTGCGTACATTTGAAAAAACCAAAGGAGTAGCTGCAAGATGAGCGATGAATATGCAGGAAAAAACGGGCTATCGCGTGACATTGCGAAAATTCGCTATGAGTACCGCGAGGTATACAAGCCAGCAATGCGTCAGCCCTGGGCTGATTTTAAGGCCGCCCCGATACTGGGGAAATTTCACGAAATGACTAATCTTCACGTTGAATCTGCAAGGGCTGCGCCTTATTTTTGGGGCCATTTAACGATGATTTCAATGGTGGCGAATATTGTGACAGTGACAGCACTGGCGTTTTTTGCGGTGAATAACTAGGGCTGGGTCTAATATGGAAGTTTTAAAGATTAAGCGCGGCGCAAGTTTTTCTCTGGAGTGTACTTACAAAGTGGATGATATTGCATCGTCAATTACTGGGATGACAATCAACGCTGAATTGAGAAACGGGGCAAACCATCTGGTGCAGATTTTGCACTATGTTGAAAACAGCACCCTGGGTGGTTTTTTTCTTAAAGCGACTGCCGCAGAAACCAGCACATGGGGCGTTAACAATTTACGCTGCGACATAAAAATCACCGAGGGCGAAATTGTAAGATTTTCCGAAACTTTCGCGGTCAATGTCACACGCGAGGTGACAGAGTAATGCCTTCATCGGTTTTATTAACGTATCACAATGGCGTTTCATTGTCTGTTATATATAACAACAGCGTTTCGCTTTCGCTTGATTTTGCGCCTCAAACGTCAATCGCTCTTGCTGTAATTTCTGCACCGCCACCGACTGGCCCAACTGGAGAAACTGGAGCTGATGGAGCTGACAGCACAGTGCCAGGCCCGACAGGGCCGACCGGACTGACTGGCCCGACTGGCCCAACTGGAGAAACTGGCGCAACTGGCCCGGCTGGATCAGACGGGGCTGATGGAGCGACTGGGTTAAGCGGGACGGATGGAGATCAGGGAATCCAGGGAATACAAGGCCAGACGGGGCTGACTGGAAACACAGGCCCAGCAGGCACCAATGGCGCAACTGGCACAAATGGAAGCGACGGGGCCGATGGAGCAGATGGGGCAACCGGGTCAACTGGTGCAACTGGCCCAGCAGGAAATGATGGAGCCACTGGCGCAGCAGGAAGTGATGGAAGTGACGGCGCAACTGGCCCGTCAGGAGCTACAGGTGCAACCGGGCCAACAGGTGCAACAGGAAGCGATGGGGCTACAGGTGCAACAGGCGCAGCAGGAAGCGATGGGGCAGATGGAGCCGATGGATCAGATGGGGCGCAAGGAATCCAAGGTGCGACAGGTGCGACAGGGCCACAAGGAACCCAAGGTGCGGCTGGATCGACAGGAGCAACTGGCGCGGCAAGTACAGTTGCAGGGCCAACTGGTGCAACTGGCCCAGCAGGAAATGATGGAGCTGACGGGGCTGACGGAGCTAACGGGGCTGATGGTGCGACTGGCGCAACTGGCCCAACGGGTGCAACTGGATCAGCGGGAAATGACGGAGCCACTGGCGCAGCAGGAGCCGATGGTGCAGCAGGAGCTGACGGTGCAGCAGGGGCCACGGGTGCGACAGGAAGTCAGGGAACACAAGGGCCAGCAGGAGCAGACGGAGCTGATGGCCCAGCGGGTGCCGATGGTGTAGATGGAGCTGACGGGGTAGATGGCGCGACTGGGCCAACAGGTGCAGCGGGTGCAGCAGGAGCTACTGGGCCAGCGGGAGCCGATGGAAGTGAC
>Ga0307997_10000988_pt1 | contig 13205 bp, 11 predicted proteins | sample Davwhametageno36_FD_203165 | JGI IMG/M metagenome (GOLD analysis project Ga0307997, IMG submission 203165) | Marine microbial communities from Davis Island wharf, Antarctic Ocean - #36 | ecosystem: Environmental > Aquatic > Marine > Unclassified | place: Antarctic Ocean: Davis Island wharf... | reverse complement strand
AGCCCAAAAGCCCGACGACAAGAAGGCCCATAATGATCCAAAGAAAATACCGAGGTTTATTTGCGCGCGCCATGGGTCAAGTCCCTATACTTAATCAGTGTGCTTATGCCTCAGGGGTGAGGCGTCGCAAATGGATAGGGCGCACAACGGCAAGGTGCAAGTGGATGCTAGAGGTTTGACAACCTATTGAACAAAATAGCGATGCCCGCCCGATCAATGTTTGCAAACGCGACGCGCAATTGCTTCGAACCTGCGGATATTTCAGGCGGCATGAACATGGTCCCCGGCAATAGCAACACGCTTGCATCGCGGACCAGCTTTGGTGCAAGCTGATCTGAGGGTAGATCAAAAGGGTGCTGGACGTAGGCAAAGTAGGCGCCACAACCCAACAGGTCCCAGCCTTTGTCCGCTAGGGCGTCAAAGCCATCAGTAATTGCGGCGCGGCGGTCTAAGATTTCAAGCCGTTCACCAGCCAGCCACTCGCCGAGGTTTTGCATGCCCCATAACGCGGCCCGTTGCCCAAGTTGGTTGGGGCAAATCGTGACTGTATCGAGAAATTTTTCCGCCTCAGCTAAGCGGGTAGGGCTTGCGACCATGGCCCCGACACGGTGGCCAGTCAGGCGGTAGGCTTTGGAAAACGAATAAAGTTGGATCAGGGTGTCACCCCAATCAGGGTCCTGAAACAGCGGATGCGGCGCCCCGTGGCGGCTGTCAAAATCGCGATAGGTTTCATCGATAATGAGTGCGATTTTATTGCGGCGGCAAAGATCAAAGAAGGCTTGAACAACGTCTGCCGGATATTCAACCCCACCAGGATTGTTTGGGGTCACTAATGAGATCGCCCTCGTGCGCGGTGTGATGAGCGCCGCCGCCGTGTCCGGGTCGGGTATAAGGCTTGGCCCGGCGTCCAACGGCACGGTCTTTACGCCTGCCATATCGAGCCACATTCGGTGGTTGAAATAGTAGGGGACAGGGATGATGACCTCGTCGCCTTCTGTGCAAAGGGTTGAGATCGCGGCGGCAAACGCTTGGTTGCAGCCTGAAGTGATCGCCACATTGTGGGGTTGTAGTGCGCCATTGTACGCTGACGACCACTGCGCCGCGACTTCAGACCGGAGTTCATCTAGGCCGAGGACGGGACCATACAGATGCGTGGTGTCGTCGTTGACAACCCAATCGGCCATGGCTTGGCGCAGAACTAATGGCGGTGGGTCCACGGGCGCGGCTTGGCTTACGTTAATCAGGGGACGATCTGTTGGGTGGGTCACACCATCGAGCCAACGGCGGGCTTCCATCACGGGTGGAGAGAAAGTGGCGGCGGTGCGAGTGTCAGACATGGTTTGATCCAATTGTGCGCCTGCGGCGCGCGCCTTTTTGAAAGATGCCTCCGGCGGACATATATGAGCTCGGAAAAATGCGTGTGCTCAGAGCCCGAAATACATGCGCCGGTAGGCAAATGGAAATTAATCTTTGCCGCGATAAGGTTCGACGTATTGCAGCGCCATATCCCATGGAAAGAAAATCCACGTATCTTGCGACACGCCTGTGATAAAAGTGTGCACCATCGGTTCGCCTTGCGGTTTTGCATAAACAGTCGCGCAGTGAGCGTTAGGATAAAGCGCGCGCACAACTTCGAGGGTTTTGCCGCTATCGACCAGATCATCAATGATCAAGATACCGGTTCCGTCCCCCATCATTTCAGCGTCTGGGTACTTGAGCACCTCGGCTTCGCGGCGCTGATCGGCTTGACCGCCGCCAGAATGATAGGACTTTACCGAAATCGTGTCGACGGTGCGAATGTCCAATTCGCGCGCGACGATCATCGCAGGGGCCATACCGCCACGGGTAATGGCAACGACGGCTTTCCACGCTCCATCGTTTGGTCCTTTGCCATCAAGCCGCCATGCAAGCGCACGGCTGTCGCGGTGGATTTGATCCCAAGAAATATGGAACCCTTTTTCGTGGGGCAAGCGGTCGGTCATGGGCTGTCCTTTTAGACGGTTGAGATATCTGGCGCGTCGACGGCTTTCATGCCGACAACGTGGTAACCGCTGTCAACATGCAAGACTTCGCCTGTTGTGCCGGAACTAAGATCAGACAGCAGATAAACCGCAGATTTGCCCACGTCTTCAATTGTGACAGTGCGGCGGAGCGGGGAGTTGAGTTCGTTCCATTTCAAGATGTAGCGGAAATCACCGATACCAGAAGCGGCAAGTGTTTTGATTGGACCGGCAGAAATCGCGTTGACGCGAATGCCGTCTTTACCCAAATCTTCGGCAAGGTACCGCACGGACGCCTCAAGCGCTGCCTTGCAAAGACCCATTACGTTATAGTGCGGCATAACTCGCTCTGCGCCGTAGTAAGTCAGTGTTAGGCAAGACCCGCCGGCGCTCATCATTTTTTCGGCGCGGTTAACGATGGCCGTGAAGGAATAGACTGAGATATCCATGGAATTCAAAAAGTTCTCACGGCTGGTATCGACGTAGCGGCCGCGCAATTCGTTTTTGTCTGAAAAACCGATGGCGTGCACGATGAAATCAAGCTTGCCCCATTTTTCCTTGAGGCTGGCGAACAATGCGTCCACACTATCCATGTCAGCAACGTCACAGGGCAGGACAATATCAGACCCGAGCGAGGCCGCTAACGGATCGACCCGTTTTTTTAGCGCATCGCCCTGGTACGAGAACGCAAGCTCGGCGCCCGCGTCGGCGCAAGATTTTGCAATACCCCATGCTATTGATTTATCGTTTGCGAGGCCCATAATTAAACCACGCTTTCCTTGCATCAGATTTGACGACATGCCGAAACGTCCTTTGGTTAGTCCGTGTTAATCTCGGTGTAGGCGATTGATACCGACACAGCAAGTTAAGAGCACGGCCAGCCGTTCAAACACAATTAGGGATTACTATCATGGAGCAACGCACTGGTATTTTTGCAGGCGACGACCCTTTTGATATCAGCCAGCGGTGGCTGGCCGAGGCAACCAAGGCAGAGCCAAACGATCCCAATGCGATTGCTTTGTCGACCGTTGACGCGAACGGCATGCCAAACGCCCGCATGGTTCTTTTAAAAGACATCGAGGCTGACGCTTTTGTTTTCTACACAAATTACGAAAGCCAGAAAGGCCAAGAGATTATTCAATCTGGAAAAGCGGCGTTTGTGATGCATTGGAAATCCCTGCGGCGTCAAATTCGTGCGCGTGGTACTGTAACAAAAGAACACGGAGCGCAGGCTGACTCATATTATGCCTCGCGATCGCTGCAAAGCCGACTAGGTGCATGGGCATCGGCGCAGTCTCAGCCGCTAGGCAGCCGGACTGCATTGATGGCAGAGGTGGCAAAGCAAGGTACACGTCACGGACTAAATCCCTCAAGACCACCGTTCTGGGGTGGGTTCCGCATCGTCCCGCACGAGATCGAGTTTTGGGCGGATGGCGACTTTAGGTTGCATGACCGGTTCATTTGGTCCCGTGCAGGGGGGGAGGGCGCTTGGAAAACCCAGAGATTGGCGCCGTAATTTCACGCTTCGTGAGTTTTGAGGGGTTGAAAAATCCCTTTTTTTCTGCTGGTAAATGGATGACATTGAAAAACAGGACCAAATGCCAGTGTTGGCGCTCGGTTGATTGGACATAATGAACACGACTGATGATATTGAGCCGTCTAACTTACAGTCGGGGTGCGTCAAATGGTTTGACCCGGCGAAAGGGTTTGGGTTTGTAGTAAGCGATGCTGGTGGGCCAGATATTTTGCTGCACGCCAACGTTTTGCGCAATTTCGGCCAAGGTTCGGTTGTGGACGGCACGATTATTACAATGGATGTCCAACAATCGGAGCGCGGTTTGCAGGCAGTGCAGATATTTTCGCTGACGCCGCCGGAAAGCTTGGCCGCGGTCCCGATGATGCGCGATATGGAAGACATCTCAGTTGAAGATATTCTGGCGCAGCCAATTGTTCCTGCGCGCGTGAAATGGTTCGATAAAGGCAAAGGGTTTGGGTTTGCGAACATCTTTGGTGACAGCGCCGACGTATTTGTACACATTGAAGTTCTGCGTCGGTGCGGATTGTCTGATCTTCAAGCAGGTGAAGCCATAGGCCTGCGTCTGATTGATGGCAAACGGGGCCGAATGGCCGTGGATGTTGTCAGTTGGGAAGCTGTTTCAAAATGAAAACTGCTCTTGTTGTCGCCCTGTTTGCAGGGTTTGCCGGACATGCCAATGCGTCATGTGCGGATGATCGTGTGACGGTCACTGGTGACTGGGGGCGCGCGAATTTTGCAGTCGCGGTTGCCCATGACGCAGCCGAACGGTCGCAAGGCCTTATGAATGTCCCGGAAATGGCGACGATGTCTGGGATGCTTTTTGTTTACCCGAATGCGCAGCGTGCCACGTTTTGGATGCGCAACACGTTGATTGGCCTCGATATGATTTTTGCGGGACCCGACGGTGCGATTCTGTCGATCCATGAAAACGCAGTTCCGTTGGACGAAACCGTGATCAATGGGGGCGACGGTGTTAAATACGTTCTCGAAGTGAACGCAGGCATGGTTGCTCGTTTGGGTATCAATATTGGCGATAGTTTGCAGCATCCGGCCTTTGGGGCAGGTGCAATCGTTCCTTGTGACTAAAAGTGCGAAATAGGGGTTTTCAAATCAGTTGAACGCCTTTAGAGACAGCCTTGGTTCGGGGCGTAGCGCAGCCTGGTAGCGCATCTGTTTTGGGAACAGAGGGTCGTAGGTTCGAATCCTATCGCCCCGACCAATATCTTAAATTGTTTATCAAGAAATCCACCCTAGGGTGGCCCGCTGCCAAAGTGCGGCGTTACTATTTTGTGACGCATGCTGTGCAGGACCAAAAATGACACCCAACTGCGATTCGTTGTGCCAATCAGTGGGTACATTGTTCATGCAAAACATGAACCAGTCGCTCTAAGTATCCTGTTTGTTTGTATTTCTTTTATCAGCCTGCGTGTTAACGAATTGTGGACAAGTCTGTGGGTGAATCGGGGGTTGCGCTGCAGCCACTACATCTGGTGGTGCGTCAACATTTTTAATCTACAAATTGTGATAAAATTCCGTTGACCGGGGCCTCACAGATGCGCCATTTAGTTCTAGCAAATCAAATCAGCACTAGATGTTGTGTTCGCGCCACGTGGGCCGCAAGTTGGCAATCGTTGCGTGTGTTCGTATTGCGGACGCCTGTTTTATGAGGCGAAACCGTATCTAGTGACGCGTTTTGATAGGCAACACTGGGAGGGCCGCATTGGCCCAATAGATAACGACAGGCCGCAACGTCGGCCGCACGGAACATTTAGGGGCAGACCACATGAAGATCGAACGGAATTTCACCAAAGCAGGCCAAGACGCATACGCCGCACTTAATTTTAAATCGACGACGTCGGAAATTCGCAATCCGGACGGTACGATTGTTTTTAAACTTGATAATTGCGAAATTCCTGATGGTTGGAGCCAAGTTGCCTCTGATGTGATTGCACAAAAGTATTTCCGCAAGGCGGGCGTTCCGTCTGAGATGAAGAAAGTTAAAGAAAAGGGCGTTCCTGAGTTTCTGTGGCGTTCAGTTCCTGTTGAAGGCGCAACGTTTGAAGGTGAAACGTCTGCACGTCAGGTGTTTGACCGCCTTGCCGGTGCTTGGACGTATTGGGGTTGGAAGGGTGGCTATTTCAGCACCGAAGACGACGCCCAGACCTATTTTGATGAAATGCGTTATATGTTGGCGACCCAGCGCGCTGCGCCCAATTCCCCACAGTGGTTCAATACCGGTTTGCACTGGGCCTACGGTATCGATGGTCCGGCTCAAGGCCACCATTATGTTGACTATAAGACTGGCAAACTGACCAAGTCCACGTCGAGCTATGAGCATCCGCAGCCACACGCCTGCTTTATTCAGTCCGTTGCCGACGATCTGGTGAACGAGGGTGGCATCATGGACCTATGGGTCCGTGAAGCGCGCCTGTTCAAGTACGGGTCCGGTACTGGTACTAATTTCTCGTCCCTGCGCGGCGCTGGCGAAAGCCTGTCGGGTGGTGGCAAGTCGTCTGGTCTGATGGGGTTCTTAAAAATCGGTGACCGCGCAGCTGGTGCGATCAAATCGGGTGGCACAACGCGTCGTGCAGCCAAAATGGTTATCGTTGATGCCGACCACCCTGATATCGAAGAGTTCATCAACTGGAAGGTCATCGAGGAGCAGAAAGTTGCATCCATCGTGGCTGGGTCCAAGATGCACGAACGTCACCTGAACGCGATTTTTGCGGCGATTAAAGCATGGGACGGCGCCATTGCTGATGCCTATGACACTAAGGTGAACTCTGGCCTTCAAGGTGCTGTTCGTGAAGCGAAAAAGGCATGTATCCCTGAAACATATGTCAAGCGCGTATTGGACTACGCAAAGCAGGGTCACACGTCGATCGAATTTCCGACATACGATACTGATTGGGACTCTGAGGCCTATTCGTCCGTCTCCGGCCAGAATTCTAACAACTCTATCCGCGTTACGGATGCTTTCTTGAAAGCTGTTGAGAACGACGAAGACTGGAAGCTGCGCAACCGCAAAAACGGTGAAGTCGCCAAGATCATCAGCGCACGTGATCTGTGGGAACAAGTCGGCCACGCCGCATGGGCCTGTGCCGATCCGGGCATTCAGTACCATGATACGGTCAACGCATGGCACACCTGCCCAGAGGATGGCGAAATTCGTGGGTCTAACCCATGTTCCGAATATATGTTCTTGGACGACACGGCATGTAACCTCGCATCCATGAATTTGCTGACCTTCTATAAAGACGGCGAATTTCAGATCGAAGACTATATGCACGCCACACGTCTGTGGACTGTTACCCTCGAAATTTCCGTCATGATGGCGCAGTTCCCATCCAAGGAGATCGCGCAGCGGTCCTATGACTTCCGCACACTTGGTCTTGGTTATGCCAACATCGGTGGTTTGCTGATGAACATGGGCTTTAGCTATGACAGTGTCGAAGGCCGCGCGATGGGTGCAGCCTTAACCGCGATTATGACTGGCGTGTCTTACGCGACATCCGCCGAAATGGCTGGCGAGCTGGGTCCATTCCCCGGGTACGCCAAGAATGATGAGCATATGTTGCGTGTTATTCGCAACCACCGTCAGGCCGCACTTGGTTTGGATGACGGCTATGAAGATTTGGCGATTAAGCCAGTGCCGCTGGATCACGCAAACTGCCCCGATATTCGTCTTGCTGGCATTGCTGTCAGCGCATGGGACGAAGCATTGGAGCTTGGCGAGAAAAACGGCTACCGCAATGCTCAGGTGTCCGTGATTGCCCCAACAGGCACAATTGGTCTGGTTATGGATTGCGATACCACAGGCATCGAGCCTGACTTTGCTCTGGTGAAATTCAAGAAACTTGCTGGTGGCGGTTACTTTAAAATCATCAACCAGTCGGTACCTGCCGCGCTAACAACTCTTGGTTATGGCTCTGCGCAAGTTGAAGAGATCATTGCGTATGCAGTTGGACATGGTTCAATCGGGCAGGCGCCTTCGATCAACCACACATCGTTAATCGGTCACGGCTTTGGTCAGGCGGAAATCGACAAAATCGAAGGCGCGCTGAAAGCCGCATTTGATATCCGCTTTGTGTTCAACCAATGGACGTTGGGTGAAGAGTTCTGCACAAAAACGCTGGGTATCCCTGCGATGAAGCTGAACGACCCGACGTTTGACCTGTTGCGTCACTTGGGTTTCTCCAAAGCCGAGATTGAGGCCGCGAATGACCACGTTTGCGGGACCATGACATTGGAAAACGCGCCGCATCTGCAAGAAGAGCACTATTCAGTGTTCGATTGCGCCAATCCATGCGGAAAAACGGGCAAGCGTTACCTGAGCGTCGACAGCCACATCCACATGATGGCCGCGGCACAGTCGTTCATCTCTGGGGCGATCTCAAAGACGATCAACATGCCAAACGACGCGACAATCGAGGACTGCCAGAAAGCATACGAACTGTCTTGGTCCTTGGGCGTGAAAGCCAACGCGCTGTACCGTGATGGGTCCAAATTGTCCCAGCCGTTGGCAGCATCCTTGGTTGAAGATGACGATGAGGCGGCAGAAATCTTAGAGTCCGGCAACGCCCATGAGAAAGCCCGCGTTCTGGCTGAAAAGGTTGTCGAAAAAATCATCATCAAAGAGATTCGCAACCGCGAACGTGAAAAGATGCCGCAGCGCCGCAAGGGATATACCCAAAAAGCGATTGTTGGTGGTCACAAGGTTTACTTGCGTACCGGCGAATACGAGGGTGGTCAGCTTGGTGAAATCTTCATCGATATGCACAAAGAAGGCGCTGGCTTTCGCGCAATGATGAACAACTTCGCAATAGCGGTGTCTGTTGGTCTACAATACGGCGTACCTCTGGAAGAATTTGTTGATGCGTTCACATTCACCAAGTTCGAGCCAGCGGGCATGGTCCAAGGTAACGACAGTATTAAGAACGCGACGTCGATCCTTGATTACATTTTCCGCGAATTGGCCGTGTCTTATCTTGACCGCACCGATCTGGCCCACGTTAAGCCAGAAGGTGCTGCGTTTGACGATATCGGCCGTGGCGAAATGGAAGGCGTGTCCAACGTGGCAACCCCGTCCGAGGCCGCCGCATCCAAGTCGTTGGAAGTTCTGCGTCAAATCAGTTCAACGGGTTACCTGCGTAAACGGATGCCGCAAGAATTGATGGTTCTGCAAGGTGGTCAAGCCACAGCGACGCTTGATGTGGTGGCTGAAGTGACCCAAACAATCGGCACTGTTGCTGTCGCGGCTGAGACATCTTTGTCCAGCGGCACCACAATGTCAGCCGGGTTTTCACTGCGTGATAAGGCCAAGATGCAGGGGTATGAAGGCGATCCATGTGGAGAGTGCGGCAACTATACGCTGGTCCGCAACGGAACATGCATGAAGTGCAACACCTGCGGGGGGACATCCGGTTGTAGCTAAGTAGAGGTCGGACCGTCTGTAGGTCGGACCATCGGTCCTCCCAAATCGGGGGTAACTTGTCCCAAGTCGGGGCAAAGCAGCTCCCAAGCGCTAAAAACTGAATAAAAAGGATCCGGGGCGGGTGCGCTCGCCCTCGGTGCGGATCGGGCCACAGGCATAAAAACACGAGCGGTATAATCACGAGCCTGATCAGCAAAACTATCGGGGTCCCTTCGGGGGCCCCTTTTTTGTCTCTTGGTCAGCTTGAAAGAGATCGATTGGTCGAAAGGGGCGGGGAGCCGCCATTCGCTGCGGGCTGCTCATATCAGCTTCAGAACTCCAAAGCCGACGTTCGGACCTTCAGACGCGCTGCGGAGGCAAAACTCTCTCAAACGGCGCGGAAAAAAAGCGACACGCCCAGCAGCACAAAAAATAGTGTCCTTCATTTCACAATATCCAAAATTTAGGGTAATTTTAGGAGCACCCAAACATTCGAGAAATTCTGGTAAGGAGATAACACATGTATTGTGACCCAATCTTATGGAAAAATGTGCGTGACAGCGTTCTGGTAAAAGGCATGTCAATCAGAAAGGCTGCATGTAAATTTGGGATTGATCGAAAAACTATTGCCAAGGTGCTACTACACAAATTGCCACCACCACGAAAGAAAAGATCAATTATTCGCCCGGTGATTGGCGCTCATGAGGCGACCATCAAACGAATGGTGAAAGAGAGGTCAAGAAACGGATATGGTTTTACTCCACGGACAAAGGATATTTTCAATCATATTTCAAAAGCGGAAACCTATTGTGGTAGCTACTCGGCCGTTCGGGACTATGTATCCCTCCTGAAAAATGGTCCGGAACCCTCGAAGATGCCCGCGAAAGCGTGGGATTATTTAGGTGATGTTCTTTTTACAAGCGGCCACGAAGAGGCCCCCCGTTTTCTCAAGACATTGTCACATGGGCGTCAGCCAATACTGTCGGAGACAAAGGTCATGCGTTTCGTCCGAAAAGCGATGTACTATCGAGAAAAAAACTTTCCACCTCGGTATGTTCCGTCATCAAAGGATAGAGCTAAGGAATGGCTGCACTCAATAGCAGCAGGGGCGATTTCAGAAAGAGATATTGCTTTATACGTTGGGGACTATGAGAATCTGGGAGATCTCTTGCAGATTGTATCATCTGGCAATCGTATTAAGCGAAACCGCGCTTTGACAATACTCGGGAACAAAGCGGGCTTTTCTAATAGAAGCATTGCTAACGTTCTGAAGATTGACCGGAAATCATGTGCAAAATATATTGCGCTTCACAAAGCGTTCGGTGCGGATGGTCTACTTCAGAGTAAACCATCCGCAAATCGAAAATATGACAATCCGGCTCTAAAAGATGCGGTGTTTGCGTTAATCCACGAACCGCCTTCAAACCACGACATCAACCGCACGACATGGAGGATGGAGGATTTTAGAGACGTCTTGGCAAGAAGTGGGCATTCGGCTTGCCCAGCTGTTCTCCGCAGAATCCTAAAAGATGCAGGATACCGATGGCTCAAAGCAAAGGTGGTTTTGACATCTCAGGACCCTGAGTACAGTACGAAATTGAAGAGTATTCAGGATATACTTTCAAATTTGACGAGAAATGACGTGTTCTTCTCGATAGACGAGTTCGGCCCATTTGCTGTCAAAATGAAGGGAGGACGCTCACTAGTTGGCCCAAGTGAAGTACCCATCGTTCCTCATTGGCAAAAGTCAAAGGGATGCCTAATTCTCACGGCTGCTCTGGAGCTCTCTTCAAATCAAGTCACTCATTTTTACAGCAAAAAAAAGAACACCACAGAGATGATAAAATTAATGGACATTCTGGTGAAAGAATATGCTGATCGAAATCGAATTTTCCTATCTTGGGACGCCGCGTCTTGGCACATATCTAAGATGCTTCATTCGCATATCGAATGCCATAACAACGAAAGGCATTCGAATGGGCTTCCACAGGTTATTACAGCGCCGCTGCCAAGTGGAGCACAGTTTTTGAACGTGATTGAATCGGTTTTTAGTGGAATGGCACGTGCTATAATTCACAATAGCAACTACGGCTCCGCTGATGACGCAAAAGCTGCGATAGATAGGTACTTTTCTGAGCGCAACGCCAAATTTATGCGCAATCCAAAACGCGCGGGGAAGAAGATTTGGGGGCATGAACGGGAGTTGCCGGTATTTTCCGAATCCAGTAACTGTAAGGACCCACTGTACCGGTAATTCAATCGGCCTGTGGATGAGAGCAAATTTGTCCGCCGACAAGCCTATTGGCCGAAAAAAACTGGACGACTCATGAATGGCGGCAATGCGAAAGCCGCACCGCAGCATCAAGTAACCTGATGGACGGCAGCAATGGGCCGCGATTGCCTTTGACACCTTGAACCCGAAATCAAGACTCTTCGCTGCCTCCAAAGTCCGCAAACAACCCTTTTCTTTCCAGACTCCGTGCCGTTTCATTGTCTCAAAACCGTTGGGTCTGGGCCGAGTAAACATGCAGCAGCGCAAGACGGTGCGATAACTGCTATACTGCGAGGAAAGAGGGCCCAATGGTCAAGATTGATACAACCCCCGCACGCCAGACCGTCATCACCACGTTCGAATGCTCCCCAGGCACCTGCGCTGATCTACTGGACAAGTTGCAGGGAGCCTATAGCGATTTCATCTCTCAACAGCCCGGCTTCATCGCCGCGGGTTTGCACGTTAACGACGCGCAGACGCGGATAGCAAACTATTCACAGTGGGCGAAACGTGAAGACTTTCAGGCGATGCTTCGTAGTGAAGAAATGAGAGCACGGAACCGCGAGATTGCAGAGCTTGCTACAAGCTTCGAGCCGGTGATGTATGAGGTGGCGGGGGTGTTCTGAGATGCGGTTGTGAGTTCAGCGGGCGTTCGTCAAACGGCCCTTCCGCAACGAAACACAGGCGGCAGTCTCGTCGGTCCCGATGGTTTCAGGCGATCGCCCGGACTAAATGAACCTGAGCGGGTACCCGGACGATGCCACCCTCGACCATCTCTGAAAATCCTGCAATCAGTCCGGCGCGAACTGAGTCCCGGTGGGTTTCGGATAGTGTTTCGGCCTCTTTGGCGGCTGCCATTCGCATCGCCGCAGCGCCAATCGTCATATGCATTTCGCTCACGTCGTCCGGACTGCCCCGTGGGGTGAGGTGTAACGCCTTAGTTTCTATTTCGACGGTCCAGCCAGCAGCCGAGAGAACTCGGTTGATCTTGTCCTTGTTCCCGAAGGCCATGGGCCCCGGCACATCGGGATCGAAGGCTGGGCCCGGGCCAAAGACCTCGGCGGCAACTCGACCGGGCATGCTAAACCAAGGATTGGCTTGCGGTGGTCCCCAACAAGCAAAGGTAAGTGGAGCTCCGGGCTTACATGCGCGGCGGATATGCTCAAAGGCGGGAACCGGATCAGCAAAGAACATTACGCCGAAAAGCGATATGGCTGCATCAAAACTGCCTGGGTCGAAGGGGTAATCCGCCGCATTTCCGATGCAAACTTCAACATTTTTCGGAACGCGAGAAACTGCACGCTCGGCAAAGGGTGGCGCTATCTCGATTCCGGCAACATGGCCTGACGGACCCACGGCCTCGGCCGCGTCGAGAAGCGAGATTCCCGCTCCGGGGCCGATATCGAGAACTGAATGACCAGCACGCAGTTCGGCTTTCGCCATCAGGGCTTCCCGAACTGGGGCATGAGCAGCGTCGGTTTCGGCCTCAACTCGCAGCCATGGGGCTGCCATCGCGTTCCAATCCATACTCCGCCCTTTCCGATAGACTGATACTTTGTGCGAGCCTGCCACCCACTCCTAAAATTAGCAATCGACCCAAATGTATCGAGCGCCTTGCACTGTCAGAAAATTCAACTGTTACGGCAGCGTCGTATCCAATCGTCAAAATTCTTACGTTCTCAAAGACACAATAAACTAGCAGAAGAGGCTCGAAGGCGAAGTCCGCCGCGAATTTAAATTCGTACATAGGAAGCAGTTTTAGTCTAGTTTGAAGAAAGGGGACAAAAAGATGGCAGGTAGCGAACGCATATACCAAAACTTCTTGTTAGACAGCACGCGCTGGGACCACCTAGGAGAGAGGTGGTCGCGGGAAATCGGACCAGTAGTTAAGGTGGATCAACTTGCGAGAGAGATGATCCAAAATGACGAAACGAAAGAACCATTCGCCTGATTTCAAGGCCAAAGTTGCGCTTGAAGCGATCC